>Ga0335069_10002265_pt1 | contig 29806 bp, 19 predicted proteins | sample Lox_Sample_11_FD_206714 | JGI IMG/M metagenome (GOLD analysis project Ga0335069, IMG submission 206714) | Soil microbial communities from Loxahatchee National Wildlife Refuge, Florida, United States - Lox_Sample_1.1 | ecosystem: Environmental > Terrestrial > Soil > Wetlands | place: USA...
CCTCCAGGACCCGGAGCAGCTTGACCTGCATCTCCAGGGAGAGCTCGCGGATCTCGTCGAGCAGGATCGTGCCGCCGTCGGCAAGCTCGAATTTCCCCTGCTTCATCCGCTCGGTCGCCCCGGTGAACGCCCCCTTCTCGTAGCCGAAGAACTCGCTCTCGGCAAGGTCCTTGGGGATCGCGCCGCAGTTGACCGTGATCAGGGGGCGCTCCGCCCGCGCGCTCCGCTTGTGCAGGAACCTGGCCACGAGCTCCTTCCCCGTGCCGCTCTCCCCCTCGATGAGCACCGTGGTGTTGTCGCCCAGGGCGAAGTTCTCCGCGGTCTCCAGGACGCGGCGGATCCCGGCGCTCCTGCCGATGATGCCGGACTGGGAGCGGGTCATCTCCAGCTCTTCCTGCAGGAGGCGCACGCGCGTCTGGAGGGACGCGAATTCGAGGTTCTTCTCGATGAGCACTCCCAGGTGGTTGAGGTCGAACGGCTTGACAACGAAGTCCGCCGCCCCTTCTTTCATCGCCTTGACCGCAAGCGCGACGTCGGAGTGCGCGGTCATGATGATGACCGGCGTCTCCCACCCCGCGGCACGGAGGCCCGTGAGGAGGTCGATGCCGTTGACCTCTCCCATGTAAATGTCCATCAGGACGAGATCGGGCTTCGCAGCGTTGAACTGCTCCTCGAACTCGTTCCCCTTGTTGCAGACGGCGACGGTGTACCCCTGCTCGCTGAAGATCTTCTTCAGCGTGCTGCTCAGAATCTGCTCGTCGTCCACCACCAGTATGCGTGCTTTCGCCATGACGCGTTCTCCCCTACCCCTGAATTGGAAATACCAGCTTCACGATCGTCCCGCCGCCGACCGCGGGCTCCACGCGGATCTCCGCGTTGTGTCTGTCCATGATGAATTTCGAGAGGGCCAGGCCCAGACCGGTTCCTCCCGCCTTCGTGGTGCGGAATGATTCAAAGATCTGCTTGATGTGGTCTGGGGGGATGCCCGGGCCCCTGTCCCGGATTTCCACAACCGCCTGCCGGACGGTCCCGCCGGGGGCGTCGGGGCGCGGCTCGACGGCGATGCCGGTGGCCACGGTGAGCATGCTCCCCTCCGGCGAGGCGTCGATCGCGTTCTGCAGGACGTTGATCATCACCTGCTGTATCTGCCGGGCGTCGGCCTGGATGGACGGTATGTTCCGCTCCAGGCGCGCCTCGATCGTAATCCGCTTCTGCTGCAGGGCGATCTTGAGGTAGCGGATCACCTGGTCGATCAGCGCGTTGACCTGGTTGAGCTCGAGCACCGGCGGGGCGACGCGCGCCAAATTGAGCGTGTTGCCGATGACCGTCTCGATGCGGCGGGCGCTCTCGAGCATGTCGTCCAGCGTCTGGCGCAGATCCTGCTCGCCGGACAGTTTGCCCACCAGGTACTGGAGGTTGAGCGTGACGGCCGCCAGCGGGTTGCGGATCTCGTGCGCGATTCCCGCAGCCAGACGTCCCATGAGCGTCAGCTTCTCGGCCTGGAGAAGCTGGGCTTCCATTTTCTTCTTTTCGGTAATGTCCCGCACGAAGAGCATCACGCGGGGGTCCTGCGGCCGCGTCACGGGACCCACGACCACGTCCACCTGGATCATGTCGCCGGATTTCGTCCTGACCGTCGTCTCGCCGGAGGCGTAGAGCGCGGAGCCGGCGCCCGCCCTGGGCGGGTGCGCTTCCGCCCCGAACGGCATCGCCGGCATCGCCAGGAGGTCCTCTTTCCTGTATCCCAGCATCGCCAGCGCCTGGCGGTTCGCGTCCAGGATCCGGCCCGACTCATGGTCTGTCACGAAGATCGCGATGCTCGCATGGTCGAACAACGCCCGGTACCTCTCCTCGGAGGCCTGAATCTCGCGGTTCTTCCGCACGAGCGTGTCCGCGTACATCTCGAGCTCGGCCATCTTCTCCTCGAGCTTCCGGATCACGATGGCGCGGTGCTGCTCCAGGAACGCATGCTCGTCGATCTGCTCCGTCGCGGCGACCGGCTGCGAGGCGCGGACGCCGTACCGCTGCTGCACCAGCTCGTTCACGGCGTCGACCAGTGCGCCGAGGCCCGCATACTTCACCACGTAGCGGTCGACCCCGATCGAGCGCGCGAGCCGCTGGTCCGTCTCGTCGATGTAGTTGCCCGTGTAGATGATGAAGGGAATGGCGGCGCACCCGGGGAGCGTGCGCACCTCCTTGCAGAGCTGGAACCCGTCCATCTTGGGCATCATGGCGTCGGCCACGATCAGGTGCACACGCTCGTGGTGCAGCTTGGCCAGCGCCTCCACCCCGTTGCGCGCAAGCACGGAGGTGTAGTTGCTTTCCGCCAGGACATCCTGGAGGAGATCGAGGTTCTCCTGGATGTCGTCGACGAGCAGGATCTTCAGCCCCCCGGCGGGGCTTTCTCCTTCATCCTGGCCGTGATTCGCCGGCCGGGGATCGGATTGTTGTGACATTGGGTGAAGCTGTTCAGTGTGTGAAAGATCGCCACGTGCGGAATGGCTGCTCAAGGTATCACTATTGGCCACCGGCGACAATACGCTGTGCCGCGTATTTTAGGAACAGACTTGGGAAAACAGGGAAGCAGGTTTCTGAATTCAGAGTTCAGAGTTCAGAACTCAGAATCGAGTTCGAAAGGACAAAAACAGGGAAACTGACAGATTTTTCAGCGGGGGAGTATCACAATTCCGTTCTTAATTGCGTAGGTCACAAGACTTGCGACATCATGCAGGTTGAGCTTCTTCATGATGTTGTTTGTGTGCGTGTCAACCGTGCGGATGCTGATGAACAGTCTGTCGGCGATAGCCTGGTGCGTCTCGCCTTCGGCCAGCAGCTGGAGGATTTCCCGCTCCCGCGATGTGAGCGGAGTCCCCCGGAGTGTCTCCCGGGCCGCATCCGCACTCCCGGTCCCCGCGAGACCTTCCCACCGCCCGGAGAGAGACGGGCTGAAAAATGCCTGGCCGGAATGGACCGCGCGGATGGCCTCGTTGAGCTCGTCGGGGGAGGTGTTCTTCAGCACGTAGCCGTTGGCGCCGCTGCGGACGACCTGGGCCACGTACTCGTCGTTGTCGTGCGCGGAAAGGATGAGGACCTTGATGAGCGGAGCATCCCGCTTGAGCTGCGTCGTCGCTTCGAGACCGTTGAGGACCGGCATGCTGAGGTCCATCAGGACCACGTCGGGCTCGAGACGCTGCGCCATCTCCACCGCGGCCCTCCCGTCCCCCGCTTCGCCGATCACCTCGATGTTGTCGCTCAGGGAGAGGAGAGACACGAGTCCCCTGCGCAGGATCGTGTGGTCGTCCGCGATCAGAACGGTGATCTTTGTGGTCATGACATGGATACCGGGAGCAGTCCTCTCACACGCGCCCGTGGCATCGGACAGAGCGGTCGGGATACCGCATTGCCAATGTAGCGAAATCGGCAATCGCGGTCAACTTCGGGGGTGACCGGGGGGGGATGCGCAGGAGCGGATCAGACGGACTTCAGGAGGTCATCCATGATCCCGTCGACGATTTTTTCGGTCACGTCCTGCGAATTGTAGTACCCGCTCTCCAGGCGCTGCCGGATCTCGTCCAGACGCGCGGCCTGGTCGGCCTGGAACAGCGTGCGGGCGCGACCCGAAACCTGCACACGGTCTTTCCCGGCGGACGCCGTCCTGGCGGGCGCCGAGTCCTTTTTCCCCTTGAGGGGGTCGATGGGGGTGAAATCCCCTTCTACGCCTTTGATGTTCATTGGTTTCTCCTACGTCGCGTACGCGGAGAGCCTCCGATGTCCCTCCGCTTCCGCGATGCACCGTACGATGTGCCGCTGTCGCTCTTTGAGTGTTTCAATCAACAATCCGTTTTCCGCCGTAAGATCGGCCAGCATCCCGGCAAGTATCTCCCGGTCCGCCCCGGGGAGCGAGGCCCCTTCCTCCTCCATCGCGGCCAGGCCGTCGGACGCCTGCCGCAACAACACTTCCTGCCGCGCCATCTGCTCTGCCAGGATGTCCGTCGTCCCCCGCTCCGCCACGCTCCGCATCGACCGGCTCAGCTCCGCCGCCGCGCGGAGCGCTGTCAGCACGCCGGCGTCCATCACGCCGAGGTGTATGAAGCGAAGCTTGACACCTCCTGCTGAACCTGCGTGGCCTGGTACAGCAGCACCTGTATCGCCTCGAACTGCTTCTTGTACGCCGCCACCTGCACGTCGATCCGTGCGTTCGCCGTTTTGATCCGGTCGGTGATGTCCCTGATCTGCGTGTTCGTGTTCTTCGTCTCGGTGTCGAGCGTTCCGCCGTACGAGACGTACGTCTTCAGCTTCGCCGCCAGGGCCACCGCCACGCCGTTGGTCGAGTTGAACAGGTCGGACACCTGTTTGGGATTCGCCGCGAGCACCGATTCCAGCTTCGACGTGTCGGACAGCGAGAGCGTCCCGTCGTCGTTCGTCGTGATGCCGACCGCGCTCAGGAGCGCCGGCGCACCTGCAGCCACGCTCGACACCTGGCGGAGCATGATCGAACGGATATCCGTCTGCAGGCCGCTCACGTTCGGGTCGTCGGCGAACGTCCCCCGTGTGCCGGAGGAGCTGACCGTCGTGTTGCTCTGCAGGTACGAAACGACCGCGTTGTACTTGGTGATGAAATCGTTGATTGTCGACTCGATCGCCGTATTGTTGGCGGAGATCGTGAGGCTGACCGGCGCCGTCGTCTGGTTCTTCAGCTTGATCGTCAGTCCCGCGACCGCGTCGGTGATGTTGTTGGTCCCGCGCGTCATCGTCACGCCGTCGAGCGAGAACTGCGCATCCAGGTTCTCGGCGTACGCCTGCTGGAAACCGGCCTGCCCGGGGGTTGCGAGGGTTCTGGCCGCACCCCCCACCGTGTCGGCGAACGTGACCCCGCCGTATCCCAGCAGGCCGGCCAGCGTTGAGTTCCCGTCGGTCACGGACGAGATCCGGTTCGCGTACCCCGTGCTCCTGGAGTTCAGGGCCAGCTCGGCATGCGTGCCGTCGATGTTGAGGACGGATGCCGACACAGTGATGCCGGTGGTGCTGTTGATCGCCGTGGCGACGGCGGAGAGCACCTGCGAGTTCGTCTCGGTGCCGGCGAGCGTCACCGTCACCTGCGTCCCATTGATCGAAAACGTCTTGTCCCCCGCCCCAAGCGCCGTGGCCAGCGAGGTGTCGGTCCCGGTGAACTGGCCGGACAGGAGCGTGTCCGCCTTCGCCAGACGCGTGATGCTGTCGACCGTATGCGACCCGACGGCCGCGTTGCTCGTCGCGCTGGCGTCAACGGCGGTGCTGTCGGAGCTGTCGACCGAGAACGAGGAGATCGGCGACGACGAACCGATTGCCGCCAGCGCCTTCGCGCTCGTATAGAGCGCGTTCAAATTCGTTTTCAGCGTAGAAACAGAGCTGATGTACGAGCTCAGTGTGTTCTGCTTCGTCTGGAGGGGAACCACCGTTGTCTGCTGGAGCAGCGCCTGGTACTGCGCCGCAAGCTGGTCCAGCGAGGATGAGCTCGAAGTCGCTGTCCCGATTGTTGCCATTATGCAGCCTCCCGGAGGTGGAACGCTTCCGCCCAGCTCGACCGGAGACCTTCCAGGATGTCAATCGCCTCGTCGAAGCGCCGCCCGTAAATGCAGAGCTTGGTGTAGTCGTAGAGCCGGAAGAGGCCCATCGCCACCTCCCGGTACTTGAAATCAAGCGCGAGGATGAGGGCGTTGACGGCTCTGACGGCCTGCGTCCTGTCACCCTTGCGGCACCCCTGGATCGCCAGGGACATGACCTTGTAGATCACCTGCTCGGGGGTCAGATGCATGAATTCCTCGCGCCGGTAGGCCTGCAGCGCCGCTTTCGCCTTGTCGTCGCCGAACCCGTGTTCGGCCGGGGAATCCAGAGGAGTGTACGCCTGTTCCATGATCTCGTCCTTCAGTCGCTCGTTCGCCGGTTCTTAAGCTCCGGGCGCCGCCCCGGTGGGGACGGCACCCGTTGCACCTGCCGCCGAAGCTCCCGCCGGCGGGGACCGACCGCCCGAGGTGCGATCGGTGCCCGCGCCGGCGGCGCTACCGGCCTGGATGGATGGCGCCGTCACCGAGGCGGCGCCCGCCATCCGGTCAACCACGTCACTGAAACAGCTTCAGGAACACCTGGTTGCCGACGTTGGCCTGTGCGAGCTGCGTGACGGCCGTCTGCTGCAGTATCTGCAGCTTGGACGCGTTGAGCTGCTCCTTGGCGATGTCGGCATCCATGATGCTGCTCTCCGAGGCCTGTGTGTTGGTGATGGCCACGTTGAGGTTCTGCTGCTTCGTGTTCATGCGGGCGATGAGCGAACCCATCGTCTGCAGGGCCTGCACGACCGTGTTCACCTGCGAGCTGACGTCGAGGGTGGAGATTGTGCCGGCTGTCTGCGTGGCGATGCTGGCGAAGCTGGCGCTGTACGTCACGTCGATCGAGTCGGCGAGCGTCGCACCGACCTGGAACTTCTGGCTGAAGTTGGCCACGTTGAACAGCGACGTCCCGTTGAAGTTCGTCTGGGTGATCACGTCGTTGATCTCTGTGGTCAGCTCGTTGACGTCGTTCGACAGCGCCGTCTTGTCGGACACAGGATCGTTCGCCGCGGCGACTTTCTGCTGGATCGTCGTGAAGAGATCACGGACGGTCTGCAGGGCCTGCTCGGCGGTGTCCAGCATGTTGTTCGCGTCGCTGATGTTGTTCACCGCCTGGCTCAGAACGCCCGCGGTGGCTTCCATCTGCTTCGCGATCGTGTACCCGGACGGGTCATCGGACACCGTGTTGATCCTCAGACCGGTCGCGAGACGGAGCTGCGTCGTCCCCAACTGCCGATTGATGTTGTTCAGCGCGTTGTACGCGTTGTACGCATTGATCGGCGTGTTGATACGAGCACCAATCGATACTGCCATGACTACCTCCCTGTAGTGTGTTGATGTGCTGTTCGGGGCTTCCGTGCCCCCGTGTTGCTGAATGCATCTTCAGCGTCTACTCATGTTATCGGCGGCCCCCGGAAAAACTTTAGCCGAAAACCGGAACTCCGCGGGCCGGAAGGTGTGAGAAGCCTCACACATTCACCCCTGTGTAGACACAGGGCCAAAGGCGCGGAGTGCGGCGGCGTAGTTGGCGCGGAGATCGGGGGCGTCCGCCTTCAGCCTCAGGGCGGCCGTGAAGCTCCGCAGGGCGCCTGCGGCGTCTCCCGTCTTCCAGAGGCACTGCCCCCGGATCTGGAGCACCTTCCACTCGTCAATCCGTATGTCCACGGAGACCCCCGGGGGAGGAGGCGACGCCGTCCCGAAGAAGACCGCCAGGATCTCGTCAAGCGGCACGACGGCACCCGCGAAGTCCTTCCGCTCGATGAACGTCCCCGCCAGGTACCATCGCGCCGTCATCTGCACCGGGGCGAGGGCCAGCGATGCACGGCAGCACTTCTCGGCCTCCGCGGGACAGCCCGTCCTCAGCTCCGCCTCCGCGAGAAGGTTCCACACAAGCGCCTGCAGCGATGCGGAGAGCCCGCCCGGTCGAAGCGCCCGGCGGAGGTACGGTTTTGCCTCATCGTAGCGCATGAACATCGTCGCCGTGTTGCCGAGCTGGTATGCGGCGTACGCGTCATCCGGATCGCGCGCGAGGCGTTCCCTGAGGAGGGGGAGATTTCTCTCCGCCTTCTTCCTGAGGACATCCACGCCCCGTCCGTAGCCGAGGTGCTCTATGACAATCGACGTGGGGATGATGCGCCCGCCGGCCCGTTCGATGGAAGGGGAGATCTGCTCGTGTATCGTCCCCTCGAAGCGGACGCGCCTGTCCCGCCGGAACAGCCGGGCGTAGGGCATCACCTGGACGGACGGGCCCGTGGGGAGAACGGCGGCGCTCCGTACCAGAAGCGTGAATGCCGCCGCGCCGGCGTTCTCCAGGCAGGCGCGGAGCTGCTCCTCCTGGCCGTCGGCGAACCGCTCGTCGGCGTCGAGAACGAGTATCCACTCTCCCGTGCACCGGTCCAGCGTCTCATTCCTGGCCGCGGCAAAATCGCCCCGCCATGGAACGCTGAACACGCTCGCCCCGTGACGCCGTGCAATCGCCACGGTGTCGTCCGTCGAGCCCGTGTCCGCGATGACGATCTCCCGGACGATCCCCCGGACGCTCAGGAGACACCCCTCCAGGAATTGCGATTCGTCCCGGACGATCATGGCGAGGGAAAGCGGAGGGGTGCTCATTTCCTGCCTCGTGGCGCCTGCGGTGGCGCCTCTGGCGCCACAGGCGCCATCTCGTGGCGTCGCCGGAGGGCGCCGCCACTCGACAATGACAGGCAAACATCGCGTATCACCCCCGCCCAGTCCGCGTGCGACTTCTGCCGGAAAAGCCTCATCGACGGATACCAGGGGGAATCCTCCCTGTCGGCGAGCCACCGCCAGTCGGACCTGTACGGGAGGAGCAGCCAGACGGGCACACCCATTGCCCCCGCCAGATGCGCCACGGCCGTGTCGACGGCGATCAGGAGGTCGAGATGCGCCAGCGCGGCCGCGGTCACGGAGAAGTCCGTCAGCTCCCCCTCCAGGTTGCGCAGGTCGCATCCGGGCGGAAGCGAGGAAATCTCACCGGCAGGCTTCCCTTTCTGAAGACTGTACACGCGCACGCCCGGGACGTCGAACAGAGGGAGAAATTCGGCAAGCCGGGAGGTCCGGTTGTGGTCGTTCTTGTGAAGGGGATTCCCCCCCCAGACGATGCCGACGTTGAACATCCCGCCGCCGAAGAGCGGGCCGAGCCGCTCCACGATCGAGGGATCGGCGTGCAGGTACGGACCGCTCCACGGAATCTCTTCGACGGTACGCGTCCCGAGGAGATGCGGCAGGCTCAGCAGCTGCACGTAGCTGTCGCAGGCGGGGAGAGGGCCGCCGAACTCCGCCACCGCGTCGACGCCGGGGAAGCCGCTGAAGAGACCGCGCACTTCCTTCGGGCACTCGAACAGGACGGTCGCCCCCTGCCGGGCAAGGAGGGGGAGAAAGCGCGCGAACTGAAACGTATCGCCGTAACCCTGTTCGGCACGCACGAGCATCCTCTTCCCGCGGGGGTCGGCGCCGTCCCAGCGCGGTGTGTCCAGCCCGGGGGGAACGTACAGCCGGCGCGGATCCCTCACCTTGAACCGCCACTCGTATTCCCTCCACCCTTCCTCAAATTCCCCCCGTTGCAGGAGGATGAGCGCCCTGTTGAGCCGGGCCTCGTAGTACTCCGGCCGAAGCCTGATGGCTTCATCGTACCCCCGGAGCGACTCCACGAAACGGTTCTCGAACGCCAGCGCGGAAGCCAGGTTGAAGTGCACTTCCGGAATGGACGGGTCCTGCGCGATGACAAGCCTGTAAATCTGTTTCGCCTCATGAAACTTCCCCTGGCCTGCCAGCGCATTCCCGAGATTGTTCCACGCGAGGAGGTAGTCCTCCTTCAGCCGGACCGCCTCCCGGAATTGCGCCTCCGCATCCTGGAAGCGCGCGCTTTCGAGAAGGAGCGTTCCGAGGTTGTTGTAGGCGGTAGAGTAGGAGGGGTCAGAGCGGATGGCAAGCGTGAAGCACTTCTCGGCGATCTCGAACCGCCCCTTCTCCTTCATCACCATCCCCATGTTGTTCAGGACGCCGGGGAAGTCGGGCTTGATGCGCAGGGCGTTCGCCATGGCGCTGAACGCACCTTCGGCGTCCCCCGTGAGGACGAGCGCCGTCCCCAGCTGCGCCCAGGCTTCGGCGTCATCCGGGCGGAGCTCCGCGGCCTTCCTGTAGAGCGCGACAGCATCGTCCAGGTTTCCCGCCGACTGTTTCATGACGCCGACCCGCTGAAGGAGGTTGACGTCCCCGGGATCCGAGGCGAGGGCCCGCTCGAATGCTTCCAGCGCACCGGCGGAGTCCCCCGTGCGGACGCAGAGCTCCCCGACCTGCTTGAGCAGCGAGGGCGACATGGGATCCATGGCGAGCGCGTTGCGATACTCCTCCAGGGCGCCCGCCCAGTCCCCCAGCTCATTGAGGACGACGCCGAGGTTGACCTGGGCGGGGAGGAGATCGGGCGCTTCCGCAAGAGCTTCCCTGTAGGAGGCGGCGGCTTCGCGGAGTTTTCCCTGCTGCTTCAGGACATTCCCCATATTGTACCGGGCTTCGGCGTTCCCGGGATCGAGCGCGATGGCACTCCGGAGCTCCCGGGCGGCGGCATCGAGCTCTCCCCGAAGCGTCAGCACAGCACCCAGCGCGTTGTGCGATCGGGCGTCAGACGGGTCGGCCTCAAGCGCCTTCCGGAAACAGAGGAGCGCCCCATCATTATCACCGGCGCTGAACAGCGCGGACCCTCGTTCGAACATGCCTGCCGCGGAAGCGGATGCGCGCGCCGGGGATTTCGCTTCACGGGCTGCCTTCCCGAGCTCGCGAAGGATGCTCCGGACCGGTCCGCCCCAGTCCCCGCGTACCGATTGCCGGAAGAGGCGCATCGTGGGATACCAGGGGGTATCCTCGCGGTGGAACTGCCAGCGCCAGTCCGGGACGAAGGGAAGGAGCAGCCAGACCGGTTTTCCCATCGCCGCGGCGAGGTGCGCCGCCGCCGTGTCCACCGAGATCAGGAGATCTATGTGCGCGATGTATGCCGCGGTCGAGCGGAAATCCGTGAGGCTGCTCCCCAGATCGACAACAGAATCCCGGAGAACACCCCCGCCGTCCGACCTCCCTCCCCCGGGCTTCTGGAGGCTGTACAGACGGACGCCCGGCACTGCACCAAGGGGCTCCAGGTCAGTCGGGGAGCATGAACGGTTGTCGTCGTTCGGATGCGAGGAGTTTCCCCGCCAGACCAGTCCCACGTTGAACGCATTTCTGTCGAACACGCCGGCCGCGGCATCGACGAGGCGCGGGTCCGCATGGACATACGGCACGCCGCCGGGGACAGACTCCGCGGTCGTCCCGAAGACGCGGGGGAGCGAGAGGAGCGGGACGGCGAGGTCGTACGGTACAGCCTGAGATCGCCACGCGGCGGCCCCTGTGGCGCCGTCGCTCGCGATGACGGAATCGACCCCGGGGAATGCGGAAAGAAGTGAAACAAGCTCCTCCTGGCATTCGAACAGGACGGTCCCCCCCCGCGCCTTCACCATCGGGAGATAGCGGACAAACTGGAGTGTGTCGCCGAGACCCTGCTCCGACCAGACAAGGAGCGTCCTGCCGCGGAAATCCGATCCGTCCCAGAGGCATGCACGGCGGGCAGACGGAACGTGTGAGGCGTTCCTCCCCCCGACGTGGAATCGATACTCGTAGTCAGCCCAGCCCTCGGCGTAACGCCCGAGCATCAGGAGGAGATTGCCCCTGTTCCATCTCCCGTTGACATGGCAGGGATCCGCCTCCAGTGCGCGCGTAAACCAGTCAAGCGCTCCCTGCGCGTCGCCCGACTCGAGGGCAAGAACGCCGAGATTCACCATGGGATCAGGAATCCGCGGGTCGATGGCCAGTGCCCTACGGTAGTTGTCCGCCGCCGCAGCGTCGTCTCCCCTCGCCTTCATCACATTTCCCAGAACCACGTACGCGGGCGCGTGCTGAGGATCCGCGGCGACGGCCCTCCGGCTGAACCGCTCCGCCGACTGTATGTTGTTCAGTTCATCGAGGAGCAATACGGCAAGATCCGAGAGGGCGGACGCCCTCCCCGGCGCGAGCGCAAGGGCGCTCTGAAATTCCAGGAGCGCTCCCTTGAGATTCCCGCGGCTCCATTCCGCCCGGGCGCGGCGGTGGTGGTCGTCGGGGAGAGTGAGCGCACCCGCGTCCGGCCCGGGGATCACAGCACGCTTCCCTCCTTCCCCTGCTGCATCGCGAGGTTGCTGTGCCCCACGGGGAACCCGAGCGCCTTGTTCGATTTCGCCAGTCCCGCGCGTCCGAAGAGATTGTTCTCCGAAAGCGCCACGGCGTGCTCGAACATGACCTTCGCCTCCCTGTCGAGCCCGGCGAGGTAGAACACCTCCCCCAGTCCCGCGCAGGCCTGCGACGAATCGGGCTGCATCTTCAGCGCCTTCTCGAATGCATCTCGTGCATTCTCGAGATCGTTCATCCCGAGGTAGCTCATCCCCCGGACGGTCTCGACGCCCGCCACGGCCCCGTCCAGCGATGCGGAGCCGGGCATCCCGCCGATGATCCCCTCGACGTACTGCAGCGTCCGGAGCGCGCCCGTGAATTCCTTCTTGCGGAACTGCTCTCCCGCCACGGCCAGGCGGCGGGCGATATCGTCGGCGGGGAGCGTTTTCAGGGCGGGGGGACCGGGCGTAAACCGGGCGATACAGAAACCGGCCTTCTCGCGCACGGACGTGATGATCTCAAACCGGCTGTCGGACGACATCGCGTTGAAACTCCGCTGGTGCTTCACGTGGAAAATGTCGTCGAGCGCGATGTAACATTCCCCCTTCAGGAGCGAGACCAGGTACGTGAATTCTGTGTACCCCATGTGCCCCCCGCTGTCCAGCAGGACGAAGTCCGGCTTCCCGCCGAATATCGCCATGACTCGGCCGAGGAGATCGTCGGGCACATCCGGGAAGTTGGTCTCGGCGTAGTACTTCTCCACACGGTCGGCGGGGTCGTGATCGACCCACACCGGGTCCTTCCCCGTATTCCGGACGGTGCGCTCTTCGATATCCTCACGCCCCGGGAGCAGGCTCCGGGGAACGGAGAGGCCGTTCAGGAGCTGGACGAACGGCGCAAGCCCCGCCTGCTCGAGGTTCTTCCGTGCGAGCGCGTGGAGCCCCGGGTTCACCTCGATGGAGTAGAACCGCGCATCGGCGATTCCCATGTCGCGGAGCGCGGCGGCGATCACGCTGGTCGTCCCCTTGCCGATGAACGTCCCGGTCTCGACGAGCTTCGCCGGGCGAATCTTCCCGAAGACAGACCGGACGGATGAGGCAAATGCCGAATCCGTCCTGACGGCGGTGATGTCGTCGATCGTCCCGCCTGTCACCGGAGCCTCCTCGTGCGGCATGGCACCCGGCGCGTTTCCGCGCACCGCCGCCAGGCCGCGCTGCGCTGCGGCGTTGGCGGAATCGTTTTTCAGCGCCCAGCCGTACATCGTCGCCGCCTGGTCGGGGAGTCCCCCCGCGCGGAAGACGTCGCCGAGTCCCGCGCAGGCCTGTGAAGACATGCCGTCGATGGAGAGCGCCTCTCCAAACGCCTCTTTTGCGTGCTCGAGGTCTCCGAGAGCCAGGTGACAGAGCCCCAGGAAATTCCTGTACGCGCACCGCGCCGCCGCAGGAATGATCTCCGCATCGGCGACATGGGCGGCCCCCGAAGCGGCTTCCAGCGCACCGGCCACGTCACCCCCTTCCATCAGATGACGAGCCCTCGCCATCGCCTGGAGCAGTTCACCTTCGGCCCCCGTTCCCGCTGCCTCGTTGTTCATTGCGATCTCCTTTCCGGTATACTCAGCCAGCAACTTTTCCATCTCATCCCATTCTCTCCTCCGGGGGCGGGCGCGCGCAGTCGCCGTTCCCCCCCGGACGATCTTCTCCCGCAGCGCGTCGTCGCGGAGCACGCGCCGTATCCCCTCCGCAAGCGCATCGGGAGAGCGTACGGGCACAAGGACCGCGTTTTCACCGTCACGGCAGTATTCCAGCGCTCCCTCCGTCGCAGTGCAGACGACCGCTGCTCCCGCCGCCATCGCCTCCAGGGGAGGACGCGGACACGAATCATAGTGCGAGGCGTAGACCAGCACGTCCGCGCTCCCGTAGAGCTTCCGCTTCTCCGCATCCGGGGGCGCTATGTGAAACTCGCAGTTGAATCCCGCGAATATCGACCGGGGCGTGTTTGAAATCCTCACCGTCGTGAACCGCACGCCGTCGGCCCTGAGACGCTCCAGCGCCGCGCGGATGTCCGCCATCCCCTTGAATGCCAGGGGCTCGAGCTCCGTCCCGTTGTTGTCGGGTCCCACGACCAGTATCCGGGGGACGCCCCCCGGAGGCATCTTGGCCAGCGGTGCAAACACATCGAGGTCAACGCACACGGGAATGACGGCGTCCGCTTTCCGCCCGAACGCCTTCTCGACACGGGCCGCCAACGCGCCCGAATTGGCGATGAACCGGACACCCGGCAGGAGATAGGACATGCGCGACATCTCCTTCATCATGCCGTGGAGCTTCCTCACCTCCGGGTCCCGCGCAGTGCACCGGCCGTCGAAGACGAACTGGTCGCCCTGGGCGAAATAGATCTTCACGGCGCAGTCGATGGAGGCGAGCTCCGCCGCGTTCATGAAATATGTGCTGACGACGGCATCGGAAGGGGGAACCCAGGGCGCCATGGGTCCCTGTGCCGGCACGCGGATCACGTCGGGACGGACTTCGCACCAGTCCGGCCGGCCGGAACGGGTCACGATCGTCACGCGGTACCCCCTGTCGTGCAGGGCGTTGGCGTGCAGGAGCAGTGTCTGGTTCCCTCCTGTGACGCCGAGGAGGCTCGTGATGAGGTATGTAACGGACGGCCTGGATTGCTTCGCGGTGGCGCTTTCAGCGCCACCGCTCGCAATGACAGGCGAGGAGACTCCGGGGGACCCCTTGGTGGTGCCCGCGGTGCCACCTTCGCCGCGCCTTCCACCAGCAGCGTCATTGGCGCGTGACAGCTTCACGTGCTCCGCGGCGCCTGTTCGATCGCCGTAGGAGGAGAGAATTTCGGCGGCGCGGGCGTGGGCAAGCGACTCCGCCAGCGGCGGGTCGAGACTCGTCCACCCGGCATCGGGGAACAGCTCGCGGAGCGTGTGCCGCGCGATGAGGCCGCGGACGATCCGGGCTTCGTAGCTTGTGTCCACATTCCTCCCCGAGCCCGCGCCAAGATTTCCGCCGTGCCAGCGCCAGCGGTACACCGTCGCCCCGCTGTGCTTGAAGAGCGCCGCGGGAATGAGGCGGGACCACCATTCGTAGTCGTGCGCACGGCGGAACTCCTCGTTGTACGCGCCGATTCTCCCGTAGCAGGATGTCCGGATGAGCGTCCCGCCGTCGGGAATCACGTTCGACTGGATCATCGCCGCCGGGAGCTCCCCGTTGCCTCCGTACCAGTCACGGTACCGGAGAAGGCGCACGTCGTTCAGCGACGCGTCGCACAGCATCACGTCGCCGTACACCACGTCCGCGGCCGGATGGGCTGCGAGGGCCGACGCCTGGGCGGCGAGGGCGCCGGGCTCCAGCACATCGTCGGCGCCCAGCCACACGATGCACTCCCCGCGCGCCTGCGCGATCCCGCGGTTGCGCGCGGCAGGCGCGCCCAGGTGGGGGGCGGCGACATAGCGGAAGCGCGGATCCGCGACGGAGGATGCCACCGATGCGGTCTCGTCCGTTGAGCCGTCGTCGACGAGGATGACTTCAAAATTCCCGTAGTCCTGCCGGAGCGCGCTTGCGATTGTCACCGGGAGCCAGCGTGCGGCGTTGTATGCGAATATGATCACGCTGATCATCGGGCACCTGAGCGACGCCGCACGCTCCGCGATCCGCTGCGCGGCCGCGGCAAGGGCACCGGGCGACTCGATGAACCTGTAGACGTTCTCCACGAGATCGCCGGGCGACGTGAACATCGGCACGCACTCCCCGAACCTCTCGGCGAGAAGGGGATCCGACTCTGCCAGCACAAGCGCCCCCGATTCGGCGGCGGCCATCGCGCGCCGGATGTGCGCATCCCCCGCCGTGCATCGGAAGCAGACGACGATATCCCCGGGGGAGCTCTCGAGCGCCGCGCCGTCAGGCCGCTCGTTGTACATGGCAACCCCGGCGGGGAGACGGCCGGGCGCGGCGGCGCTGACCGAAAACCGCGCGCGGAACTCCCCGCCCCACCTGTATCCCCACCCGAGCGTCCCGCGGGCGAGCGCGCGGAGACACTCCTGCTGCGCGGGAGTGAGCGCATCCCACCGCGCCTCGGCGATGACGGAAAGTGCGGGGGCGCCGTTCATGAGAGCTCCACGCGCGTCCGTTCGACAAACAGCGAGTTCCACAGCACCAGGTTCAGCATGATGGAGAGCCTCACCACTTCCGGCCATTCGCGGTACGTCCACGGCCCCCGGCGCATCCGCTCCTTCAGGCGCCGGGCCGCGTCGGGCCCGTCCCAGAACGGGTTGTCGATCCAGAACCTGTTCTCGAACAGCCTGAGCGCCGCGTCATTCATCGGGCCGTTGAACCATTCCACCAGGGGAGCATTGAACCCGATCTTCGACCTGCGCGTCCGCACCGGCTCCGTCAGTATGCCCTTCACGGCGTCCCGGAATATCCGCTTCGTGAAGCCCCCGCCGAGCTTTGCGGACGGGGGGAGCGCGCACGCAAACGTGACGAGCCGCCAGTCCAGCAGCGGCATGCGGATTTCCACGCCGTGCGCCATCGAGCAGCGGTCGTAATTTCTCAGAATCGACGGGAGCATCGTCCGGTGGATGTCGTTGTAGAGCCGGCCGTTCAGCTCGTCAACGGGCACGTCGAGATACCCCGCGTACCCGCCGAGCAGCTCGTCGGCCCCGTGTCCGTCGAGCGTGACGACGATGCCGTTGCGCCGCATCTCCCGGTAGATGCCCCACACGGGAGAGGCGAGTATGCCGTGGACGTATTCCACGGCCCAGACGACGTCCGCCAGCGTGCGCACGGACTCTTCAGGGTCGAACGCGCAGTAGCGGACGTCGGCGCCGATCGCGGGCGCAACGCTCTCCGCCCAGCGGCGCTCGTCGAGCATGCTTCCGGGGAACACGGCCACAAACGCCTTCTGCCAGTCGGCGGCACAGCGCTCCAGGCCGTCCGTTCCCGCGCCGTGCAGCCAGGCCATGGCCGACGCGACGGCGCTCGAGTCAACGCCGCCGCTGAGCGACGATCCGAGGGGTACGTCGCTCCGCATCCGGATGCGGACCGCATCGAGGAACAGGCGGCGGAACTCTTCCACCTGGTCCCCGTACCGCGGCGGCACTTCCGGGAGATGGTCGCGCGTTTCCCACCACTTCCGGACCCTCACGCGCCCGTCCGGCGTCACGCTCATGCAGTGCCCCCCGGGGAGCGACCGGACGCCGAGCATCATCGTCTCGTCGGTCATCCCTTCCCAGGGCTCGGAGACCTCGAGGATGCGCCGCACCAGCGGCTCGTTCATGCGGGCGCTGAAATCCGGGAGCGCGGAGAACGCCTTCATCTCCGATGCGAATGTGAACCGCCCGTTCACATGATAGTAGAGCGGTTTGACGCCGAACCTGTCGCGGGCGAGGAACAGCTCGTGTGTCGTCTCATCGCGGAGCGCGAACGCCCACATCCCGTTGAATCTCAACAGCGCCTCCTCGCCCCACTGGGCGTACGCGGCCAGGACGACCTCCGTGTCGGTCTCCGTGCGGAAGCGGTGACCCAGCGATTCCAGCTCACGACGCAGCTCGATGAAGTTGTACACTTCGCCGTTGAACGTGATCCTGTACACCCCGCCCGACGGCGCCGTATATGTCATCGGGCACTTCCCGGCGTCGGTCAGGTCAAGTATCGCCAGCCTTCTGTGCCCGAGCCCGGTGGACCCGTCGGCGAACACATCCCCGCCGTCCGGCCCCCGGTGTGCGAGCGCGTCCGTCATGCGGCGGACGTCCTCCCGCTTCACGCGCCGCGTGGTGTCAACGATCCCGGCGATGCCGCACATCGGCCTCCCTCCCGAGAAGTTCCTTCAGGTGCCTGATCTCGTCTGCCTGCGCCGCCACCTGCGCGCGGAGCATCACGTGCATCTCCCAGAGATCGATCAGCTGCGCCGACGCCGCTTCCATGACGGCATGCGCGGCGCTGACTTCCGCAGCCCTTGCTTTCCGCTCGCGTGCGGCAATCAGGAAGAGAATATCGGGTGCATCCAGCTCGGCCGGGCGGACTCCCCCGAACGACGGGGGGAGGAACCAGAGGGGGACATCGAACGCCCCCCCCTCAATCCGGACGGGATCGGGGAGACGATAGAGCACTCCGGCCGATGTGCACTGGAGCATGAACCTTTCCGCCTCTTCCCGGGGAGGGTCTCCCGGAACACAGACGATGTGCTGTCCCCTGCGCCCGAGCGTGCCCGGGGTCTCCCGGATCCCGGGGGACGCTTTCTCGACCAGCGCCCAGCGCGGGACCTCCTCAATCGCCCGGGAATTCCCGCCGCCGCGGCGGAAGAGGCATATGCACTCGCTCCTGTCCACGCGCGTGCTGAGCGAGGGCCAGTCACACTCAAGTGCCGCCTGGAGCAGGCCGGGCAGGACTTCGTCATCCAGCGAGCCGGCAGAACCCTCATGCGAGCACGCGGGGCAGCGCGAATGCTCCCATGCGCCTGCACGACCGCTGCGCGCGCGGAGCAGGCGCGTCGCGCGTTCTGCGGGTCCCATGACCGTGCCGCTGAACACGACCGTGTCGGGCACCCACCCGTCGCCCAGGAGAGCCACCGCCTCTCCCACGTCGAACCTCCGCTGGTGGTGGTTCACGTGGTAGACGGTGCCGCACGCAGGGCACGCGGTCATCCCCGCTTCGAGCCGCTCCATCAGGGGAACCGTGAGGAGCACCCAGCGGCGGGCCACGCGGCGGAGCTCTGCACATGCCGCCGCGAAATCAGCGTCCGGGATATGCTCGATCACGTCGTTAGCCATCACCAGGTCAAATTCCCCGTCGGCGAATGGGAGGGCAGTCACCAGGCCGACGCTTCTTTCCCTCTTCACATGCCGGAGTGAAGCCTCTCCCACGTCCAGCCCCACCACGCGCATGCCCGCCGGAAGCGCGTTCGTGATGTACCCGTCGCCGCAGCCGACGTCAAGGACGCTCCCGCACTCCGCAGGGATGACGGCGAGAATGTCCCGCCTGACCAGTTCCTGGTAGGTGTCGGGCACGTTCCCCCAGATCCCGTCCCTGTCGTAGAGCGCCGCGGCTTCACTCATGGACACCCACCCCCGCAGCCGCCGCGGGCCGCATATTTCGATCCTCCACCGCCACCGCACGCGGGGCCGTGCGCAGGAGCCGTTCATAGATGCCAACCACCGCCGGCCCTTCGTGATTCTGCCAGAGAAACCGGGGGCTGACTTCCCTGAGCCGCTGCCTGAACGCGCCGAGGTCGGCGCCGAACATCGCGTCGACGGCACGCGCGACGTCCGCGGCCTCCCCCATGGGGAGATTCAGCCCGACCCCCTGGCCGGCGACAAACCGGGAAAGCTCCGGAAGGTCGTTGGCGAGTATCGGGAGCTCCGCGACGATGAATTCGTACAGCTTGTTCGGCGTGCAGAATTTCGTGTTCCAGTCCACCGGCGTGTACGGGATGAGCCCGACGTCGGCTGAGACGGTGTACGACAGGAGCTCGCTCTGCCTGACCGGCGGATGGAAGAAGACCGAGCGCCCGAGGAGACCCCTGTCACGGGCAAGGCCGAGGAGGTCCTTCCCGCCGCCGTTGTCGGGGCCCATCAGGACGAGCGCAACGTCCGGACGCTGAACGGACGCCATCGCTTCGATCACGTTTTCGAGGTTCCGGATCTTCGACACGATGTTCCCCTGGTAGAGCAGGATCTTCTTTTCCGCAGGGAGACCCAGCGATTCCCTGAGGAGGTTCGTCCGCGGGATCGGGAAGGCCGAGGGATCGAACGAGGGACAGTTGAGTATCACCTCCGACGCCACGCCGTAGCGGAGGGACATCTCCGCGGCCATCGACTCGTTCACGACGATCACCTGGTCCGCCAGCGGGGCAACGTGCCGCTCGAGCGATTCCAGGACCGGCCTGTTCTGCCGGACGAACGACTGTTCCGGGTACAGCTCGTGCGAATCGTAGACGAGCCGTGCGCCGTGGAGCGCCGCGGCCATCGCCGCCGCCGGCACCTGGGGCAGGTCGTGCGCCACGTAGACGGCAGCGGGGATGTCCGCGGCAATGATGTAGAAGCTCCGCCGGTCGTGGAGAAACTGGCGCCATTCCGGTTTCGGCAGTATCCGGGAGAGATGCTCCCCGCGGAGCACCGCGCTCGCCTTCCTGCGGTACCACGGCACCGAGTACCTGTACTCGTTGCCGAAGCAGGGGACGGAGAGCATTCGCTCGTTCGCGCGTATGATCCTGACTTCGGGGTAGCACTCCTCGTCCCAGAAGGGATTGTCATCGGGGGGCTCGCCCGCCACCACGGTCACGTCCCATCCGGCCGCACCAAGCGACCCCGCCTCATCCAGCACGCGCCTGTCGATTCTCCTGTCGTCGACGAGCATGACGGCGGACCGTTCCGCGGGCTCCGCCGGCGGCGCCGGCGTATCCCCCCGCTGCTCCCGGAGGGCCATCCGTTTCAGGGCGACCGTTGCGCCGGGGTGCGCCGGCTCTGATTTCAGCATCTCGCGGTACAGTATGCGTGCGGACGGGGCGTCACCCTCCAGCTCGTGCAGTTGCGCCAGCAGACCGAGCGCACGGACATCCCCGGGGAACGTGCGGACGGCCGACAGGAGCACCGCCCGTCCCTCATCGCGCCGCTCCTGCTGAATGCACAGCAGGGCAAGAAGCGTCGCCGCCTGCGGCGGGCAGCCCTCCATCCGGAGCGCGCGGCGGAGCGTATCGGCCGCGTCCGCCTGTTTCCCGGCCACGGCGTACGCCAGGCCGAGCTCGGCGAGCATTTCCACGGAGACGGAACCGGCGCCGGCAGCCCGCTCGAACAGCGGCAGCCACTCCTGCACCGGGTACCCGTAGCGAAGCAGATAGCTCCCCAGGCGTGACAGGACAACAGAATCGTTCGGGGCACTCTCGCACGCCTTCTGGAGCGTCTGAAACGCCGGCCCCCATTCGTTCCGACGGGCATGACCGTCAGCGGTTTCCAGCAGCCGTTTCACGGCCGGTGTGCTCACGTCCGGTGCCTTTCTATGTTCCCAGAATCTGTCCCGTGTGCACTGCGGGATCGCTCTCCGTCACCAGCAGGAGCCCGGAGTTGCAGTTCACGATGAATTCCCCCCCCTCAAACACATCGAGCACTTCTCCCTCGCGCGCGGAGGGAAACGCTATGCGCGTGTCAAACGGCTGCGCGCTCCAGATGTTGACGCGCACCCCTTCCGCGGTCGTGAATGCGCCGGGATAAGGGCGCGTCTGCGCCCGGACGAAGTTGTAGATCTCCATCATCGTGCGCGACCAGTCGATCTTCCCGTCCGCGGGTCTGCGCGCGGGGTAGAACGAAGGCTCCCCCCGCTGGGGCGCGAGGGCATAGTCACCGGCGAGGAGACGGGGGATCCACGCGGCAAGCACGCGCCTGGTCACCACGGCGATTTTCATGTAGAGCGTCCGGCACGTATCCCAGGCATTGACGTCGAACATCTCGTAGTGGAAGACATCCCCGTCGTCGATCCCCGGCGTCATGAGGAAGAAGTGGAGGATGAACCTCTCCTTTCCCTCGATCAGCGACCAGTTGAGGGGGGACCTCCCCCTCCCCTTCGGGAGAAACTCGGAGCTGCCGTGCACGCCGACCCCGCCGACGCGGAGCGTCGACAGCACATCCGCCGGGAATAATCTCTGCCACCCCCCCTGTATGAGGAGGTCGAATTTCATGTCCCGGAAGAACGCTATGTCCTCCGCATCGTTCAGCGAGTACTTCCTTGCGATGCGGAGCGGCACGCCGAACCGGGCCGCCAGGTCGTCGAACCGCCGGTACCCGCTCGCGCGCACGGCGGCCGCCTTCTCCGGGGCGATCGTGACGAACTGTGCGATCGGAACGCCCTGTTCCAGCAGATGCCGGGCGATGTCCCAGCCGGTCTCTGTGCATCCGCACATGACGACCCGTGCGCCGACCTGTCCCGAGGCGCCTTTCGCCGAGGGACCTCCTCCCGAGCCGATGTTTGGCGAGGGACCTCCTCCCGGGGGATCCCGTTTCTGCTCGGCGGTCATGGCAGGAACGTCCTCAGCCACCACTCGAACGACAGGAGCGACCAGATGAGGAGCCGGCGGTTCTGCCGGCCGTCAAGGTGTTCCTCCACGAGCGCGCAGACCTGGTCCCTGTCGAGGTATTCGAACAGCCGGGCGCGGGGGCTCATGATTTCCCGGCGCACGTAGTCCAGGCTCTCCCCCTTGAACCAGCTCGCGTCGGGAGCGGAAAATCCCTGTTTCTCCGCCTCGGCGACCTCCGGGGGTATGTACTTCGCCATGACTTTCCGCAGGAGGACCTTCCCGTCGTTCGTCCGCTGGAAATACTTCGAGCGCTTGGCGCCGGGCTCGTTCTCGTTCATCCGGCAGACCTCCCCAAGGTTCGCCAGCTTCAGGCGTACGGGGAGTTTCATGGCAAACTCCACCAGGTCGTTGTCCAGGAACGGCACGCGCGTCTCCACGCTGTGGGCCATGCTCAGCTTGTCCTCGACCGTGAGCAGGCCGTGGAGAAACGTCTTCGCCTCCAGGTAGAGGGAGTGGTTGATATAGTCCTCCGGGCGCGACAGTGTGGACGGCGCTCCCGCGAAGACGTCGCGGAAGATGTCGCGCGTCCAGACGCCGGCCACGTCGGACCAGATCGGGCTGAAGACGCTCCGGATGATCCTGTTGGGGATGAGGCGCTGCCAGTAGACGTAGTACTTGTCGATATAGTCCTCGAACGAGGCATTGACCGCCGCGCGGTAGTACCGCCAGGGGTACCCGCCGAAGAGCTCGTCCCCCCCCTCCCCGGAAAGAACGACCCGGACGAATTTCCCGGCAAGCTGCGAGGCGTAGTAATTGGGATAGCTCTGCCCCACGCGCGGCTCCTCGATGTGTGCGGCGACACGGGGGAACACCCGCTCCATGTCCCCGGCCTTGAGGACCATCTCGTAGTGCTCCGTCCTGAACTTGTACGACATGATCTCCGCCTTCGACCGCTCGTCGAACGCCAGCTCCATGCCGGAAGCGGAATGGAGGTCGAACCCGCACGTGAAGCTCTTCAGGTACGGGAGGTGTCCCGCCGCGATGGCGGTGAGCGTCCCCGAGTCCATCCCCCCGCTCAGGTACGCCCCCACGTCCACATCGCTCACCAGCTGGCGGCTGACGGCCTGCTGCACCAGCCGGTCGAGCTCCTCGGCGTACTCGTCGTCCGGCCGGGGCGCCGACGGCTCCTCGAACCGGTAGTCCCAGTACCGCACGGGCGCGGGAAGCGACCGGGCCCCCAGGGGAATGCGCATGTATGTCCCGGCGGGGAGCAGCCGGACCCCGGCAAAGAGCGTCCTGTCCGTGAAGAAGTTCTGGAACGTGAAATACTCCAGGAGCGCTTCCCTGTCCAGCCCCGCCCTGTAGGAGGGATGGGGGATGAGAGCCTTGACCTCCGAAGCGAACAGGAGCGTGCTGCCGAACAACCCGTAGTAGAGCGGCTTGATGCCGTACCGGTCGCGGGCGAGGATCAGCTCCTGCGTGGTCCTGTCCCAGAGCGCGAACGCAAACATGCCGTTGAACCGGTCGAGCGCCGCAACCCCCCAGCGGGCGAACGCAGCGAGGACCACCTCCGTGTCCGTGCGCGAGTGAAAGTGTCCGCCCAGCGCCTCCAGCTCCAGCCGCAGCTCCTGGAAATTGTACACCTCGCCGTTGTAGCTGATCACCCGCTGCGCGTCGGGCGTCATCATCGGCTGGTGCCCCGCCGGCGACAGGTCGATGATCGCCAGGCGGCGGTGGCCAAGCCCCAGAAAGCTGTCGGTATAGAACCCCTCCCCGTCAGGCCCCCGGTGGGCGATGGCGTCGGTCATGCGGCGGAGAATCACCGGGGACACCGGCTCGCCGTTCAGGTTGAACATGCCTGCGATGCCGCACATGGCGGGACCCTACGCGCACTCGGCGACTGCGCCGCCGGTCAAACGGTAGGCGCGGCCTGACCGGGAACACCGGGCGGTGCCGTCGGGTGCAAACTCCAGCTTCTCCCCCGCCTCGCTCACCCAGCCCACGATCCGCGCCGGGTTGCCCACGACGAGCGCGAAGTCGGGAATATCCCGCGTGACCACCGCGCCGGCGCCGACGAACGCGTGGCGCCCGATTGTGTGACCGCAGACGATCGTCGCGTTGGCACCCAGCGTGGCGCCGGTCCGGACGAGCGTCCTCCTGTAGAAACGGGCGTCCGCCTGCGGGTATTTGCTCCGCGGATCGATGATGTTGGTAAACACCATCGACGGGCCGCAGAAGACGAAATCCTCCAGCGTCACCCCCTCGTAGACGGACACGTTGTTCTGGATCTTCACGCAGTCGCCGATCGTGACGTTGGGACCGATGTTCACGTTTTGCCCGAGGACGCAGTTGCGGCCGATGCGCGCACCCGCCTGCACATGGCAGAAGTGCCAGATCTTCGTCCCCTCCCCGATCTCGGAGGGCTCGTCGACATACGCCGATTCATGCCTGAAGTAGCTCATACCTTCTCAGCTCTCCGTAGCTCCGTGCCAGGAACGGGTGGGCCAGATCCATTTCCGCGCTCACGCGCGCACTCCGGATGTCGTACACCAGGCGGATGGACGGGCGCGCATCCTCGATGCCGGAGCCCCTCCCCGCCAGGATTTCTTCGTAGACGCGTGTGTGGAGGTCCGCGAACCCCTCGGTGAATTCGACCGCGCTGCCGTCCACGGTGATGGAGCGGTACGTGGTCTTCCCGCCGGTCACCTCCGCCGGCGGGAGATCGTTCCTGTCGGTGGAAAGAAACCAGCGGACGTTCGCGTTTCGCAGCTCGAGGAACCCGGCCATCCGCGACGGCTCGGCGAGGTGAACGACGCTGTAGGCCGGCTCCCCGAACAGCCAGAGGAGCAGGTCGAAGAGGTGGATCCCGATGTTCGTCGCCAGGCCCCCCGACCGGTCCGGGGAACCCTTCCAGGAATAGTGGTACCACGGCCCGCGCGCGGTCACGTAGGTCAGCCGCACCTCGCGGCGGCGTGCGGCGGGGGCCGCATCGAGCGTGCGCTTCAGCTCGCGGAGCGCGGGGTGGAGACGGAGCTGGAGAACGGTGCTCACGCGTCCGCCGGTTTCGGCCTCGAGCTCCTGGAGCGCGTCGAGATTCCACGGCTTCAGCACGAGCGGCTTCTCGCAGATGGCGTGCGCCCCCGTGCGCAGCGCGAACCGGATGTGCGCATCGTGGAGGTGGTTCGGGGTGCAGATGCTGAAATAGTGGATCCTGGTGTCGGAAGGGCCCCGCCGCAGCTTCTCCACGTGCCTGTCGAACCGCTCGAATTCGGTGAAATAGCTCGCGTCGGGAAAGAAGCGGTCGAGGATCCCGACGGAGTCGTGGGGGTCGACCGCGGCTTCGAGGCGGTTCCCCGTGTCCCGGATCGCCTGCAGGTGACGGGGCGCGATGTATCCCGCGACACCCGCAAGGGCAAAGTTCTTCATGCGCCTCCTCTCCTCAGTGCTGTTCGCGGCACGGGAGCTTCACGATCACGCACTGGCCGCTGGGCAGATACAACGGACGCTCGGCCGTGGCGCGGAAAAATTCATCCACCCCCTGCTTCGCCCCGGGGCATGTGTCGAATCCGTAGTCGTCGAATACCATGATCCCCCCCGGCACCATGCGGGGGTAAAAGAACGCGCAGCAGTCCAGCACGGAGCGGTAAATGTCGACGTCGATGTGGGCAAGCGCGAAGCTCAGGTGCGCCACAGGAGGCGCGGTGGCGGGGAAGAACCCCGGGTAGAAGGAGACGCTGTCCAGGCCCGCCAGATTCTTCTGCACCGATGCGAGCGAGGTGTCGGAAAAATCGCCGGCCCGGTGCTCGTCCTTCGACGGGTCCGTGGAGGGCATCCCCTCGAATGTGTCGAACAGATGGACGCGCGTGCGCGATTCCTGCATCGCCGACGCGATCAGCCGCGCGGTGCCTCCCCTGTACACCCCCACTTCCGCCGCATCTGCGCCGAGCCGTGCGGCCTGGAGCGCGCACTGGTAAAGCATGTAGCACCTGACAGGGTCCACGAGCGTGTAGGGAATCTGCCGCAGGATGGCATTGAAGCGTGCGTCCGTATCCCAGAGCGGCGCAGGCCTGACGACGCGCGTGATGACTGCCGGCCCGGGACCCGCACCCTGTGCGGCACCGGGCGTCTGCCGGCGATGACCGGCAACGGCTTCGAGCGCACGGCGCGCCCGCGGGTTGTCCGGATCGAGTGTCAGCACCCTGTTGAAAAACTGCGAGGCCGTTGCGGTGTCGTTCACCTGCAGGCACAGATACCCCAGGCCGGTGAGGACGGCGCAGTTGTCGGGATCCCCCTCAAACAGCTCCTTGTAGATCGCCAGGGCTTCGGCAGTGCGTCCCGCCGCAGCATGCGCTGCCGCCTCATCGATCCGTGTGCTCGTGTCGGCCGCACGGGTTCTCCCGGCGGCGATCAGCCAGAGCTCAGGGCTCTCACCGTCGCTGCCTGCATCTTCCGGGGGGAGGGAGACCGGGTGCAGGTCCGCCCCCACCGCGCGGACCTGACCGGCACCACTCCCCCCGACGTACCGGACGGAATCGCATGCAATCCCCGATCCCGCCATAAGCTCGAGATACTCTTCCTTTGTCGGATAACCGCTTCCGTCCTCCTCGCACCGGGCTACCGGACCGAGAAGAACTGCACGGCCGCCGGGGGCCAGGTACTGCACATACCTTCTGAGCGCCGCCCCCCGATCGTGCGCCGAGGCGGAGACAACGATACAGTCGAATTCCCCCCGGGCAAAGGGAGGATTGAAAGCCGCAGGATCATCCGTGTAGACCTCCCCCAGCCGCTCGGCGGCCTGGCGCGCGCGCGCGGGATCACGTTCGATCCCCACGGTGCGCCGCCCCGGGTGCTCCGCCGCGATGGCGGCACCGAGAAGACCCGCACCGCAGCCGATGTGCAGGATCGTCAGTGCATCAGGGGGGACAGCCGCCAGGATTTCCTCGCATGACGGATCCCGTGTGTCGACGGTCTCCGCGGCGGGGGAATGGTTGGAATCGCGCATGCCCCAATCTGTGCAAGAGACGTACCAACTCCCCCTGCGGCACGGGACGCGCCCGCACGCACGATACGCGGCAGGGAAGTGAGTTCGGAGACAGGGGAACGAGCCGGGCCGGCGGAGTGATGGCGAATATTGGTCATATGGGGGCAATCAACCACAATGTCCCGCCGCTTTTCCGGCATGGAGGACCAGGAAGCGCATGAGACATGGCACGAGGTTGGCATACAGAAGGGGAGCAGAGGGTTATTTCCCGCGGGGTGAAAGCGAAATGAAGATACTGCTTGCCGAAGACGAGGCGCTGTCGAGTTTTGTCCTGGCGACAAGGCTCAGAAAGCTGGGCTATGAGGTGATCCAGGCCGTGGATGGGCGGGAAGGGTGGACACTGTATAAAAGCGAGCAGCCCGACGTGGTGATCACGGACTGGATGATGCCGAACATCGACGGGCTCGAACTGACGAGGATGATCAGGGCGGACCGGAGACCGGCGTACCCGTACGTGATCATTCTGACGGCACTGAGCGGCAAGGGGAGCGTCATGGAGGGAATGACGGCGGGTGCGGATGATTTCATGACCAAGCCGTGCGACATCGAGCTCCTCACGGCCAGATTCGCCGTCGCCCAGCGGATGCTGAACATCCACGCCGAGCTGACGCAGCTCAGAGGCCTGCTTCCCATCTGCCCCGATTGCAGGAAGATCCGCGCCGGAGACGAATCGTGGGTGCCCCTGGACGCGTTCATCGCCGCACAGTCGGGACTCTCGTTCTGCCCGACAAAGTGCCCCGACTGCCGGTCAAAGAACTCGTAGCCGGCGTTACGACGCGTCGATCACGTTCCTGACAACCTCGAGGACCTCGGCAAGCCCGTAGGGCTTGGCAACGAGCGCCCGGGCGCCCCCCCTGGTCAGCTCGGCCCTGACATGGGGTTCGAAGAACCCGCTCGCGACGACGACCCTGACGGCGGGGTTGACCGCGCGCAACGACCTGAGGAGCGCGGCACCGTCCGCTTTCGGGAGTCCGAAATCCGTGAGCACGACCGCGATTTCCGCCTGGCGTTCCCTGTACACACTGAGCCCCTCGATCCCGTCGGAAGCCGTCAGCACCCTGTATCCGCCGTCCAGGAACGCCGACTCCAGCAGCTCCATCAGGGGCGCCTCGTCTTCCACGATGAGCACTCCTTCCCCCTTCCCGCGCTTGACGGCGGCGGCTCCCTGTCCCTGCTCGGAAGCGGGAGCGTCTGAGCCGGTCACAGGGAAGTAGAGGCGGAAGACCGTCCCCTCTCCAAGGCGGGAATCGACATCGATGAATCCGCCGTGCGTCCGCACCACGCCGTAGACCAGCGCAAGTCCCAGGCCGGTCCCCTTGCCGAACTCCTTGGTCGTGAAGAACGGCTCGAATATCCGCTGGAGTGTGGCGTCGGACATCCCCATCCCCTGGTCGGCGACGCTGATCTCGACGTACTTCCTGGCCGGATCAGCCTCCTCGCGCTGGGCCAGGACGTCGCCGTCGACAACGAGCGTGCGGATCGTCAGGCGTCCTCCGGGACGCCGGCCCGGGGACTGGTCCATCATCGCATCCCTGGCGTTGATGCAGAGGTTGAGGAGCGCCTGGTGGAGCTGCGTGTTGTCGATCGATACCATGGGAATCCCCTCGCCCAGCTCGAGCGCGATCTCGACGACGCGGGGGAAGGTCTCCTGGACCATGCGCGCCAGCTCCAGGACGGCGCGGTTGACGTCCAGCGCCTCCGGGTGCACTTCCGTTTTTCGTGCGAACGTGAGGATCTGGCGCACGAGCCCGGCGCCGCGCTGGATGGCGCTGTTGATTGCCCGGATGCTCTGCGTGAACGCGGCGTTTTCGTTCCTGCGGATTTCCAGGAGTGAGACATGGCCCAGGATGATCCCCAGGATGTTGTTGAAATCGTGCGCGACGCCCCCCGCCAGCGTGCCGAGCGATTCCATCGTCTGCATCTCACGGAGATGCAGCTCCATCTCCTTTCTCGCCGTAATGTCCTCCTTCACGGCGATGAAATGCGTGATTGCCCCCGCGGCATCTTTGATCGGAGAAATCGACGCCGATTCCCAGAAGAGCTCTCCGTTTTTCTTCCTGTTGTGGAACTCTCCCCGCCACTCGCCTCCCGCCGAGATCGTCTCCCACAGCTTCGCGTACTCCTCGGGAGGCGTGGCGCCCGATTTCAGGATGCTGGGCTTCTTCCCCTTCGCCTCTTCCACCGCGTAGCCGGTCACTTCGGTGAATTTCGGGTTGACGTACTCGATCTCTCCCTTCAGGTTCGTGATGACAATCGACGACGCGCTCTGCTCGACCGCCCGGGAGAGCTGCCGGAGCTGCGTCTGGTCCTTTTTCCACGCCGTGATATCCGTCAGCATGCCCAGCATCAGCGGGGCCCCCCCTTCGGCGTCAGGGATCAGCGCGGTGGAGAGCCGCACGTCGACGAGCGAGCCGTCCTTTCTCTTCCGGACGGTTTCCCACTCCACGACCCTCCCGTCGCCAAACGTTTGCTCCACGGACTGGCGGAACTCCTCCGCTTTGTGGGCCGGCACCAGGGGATAGGGCTTCCCGATGATCTCGGCGGCGGACCACCCGAAGACACGTTCCGCCGCCGGGTTCCACACACGGACGATCCGGCCGGCGTCCAGCGCGAGGATCGCGACCGGCATCGAATCGACGAGCGACTTGAGCGCCGCATGGCTTGAGCGGAGCGCTTCCTCGGCAATCTTCCTGTCGGTGATATCGCGCGTGATCGTGAGGATGCACTGCTCCCCCTGTATCGCCAGCGTCCGTGCGGACATGAGTCCCGTGATGACCCTGCCGTCCTTGCAGCGGAACGGGGCTTCGATTTCCGCCACGCCATCGCGCTTCAGCCCTTCCAGGAGCCTGGCCCTGTCCGCATCGTTCACCCAGATGCCGAGTCCCGCGGACGTCGACGATTTTCCCAGCACCTCGTTCTCCGTCCAGCCCGTGATGCGGGTGAACCCTTCGTTCACGGCAACATACACGCC
>Ga0335069_10002266_pt1 | contig 29804 bp, 25 predicted proteins | sample Lox_Sample_11_FD_206714 | JGI IMG/M metagenome (GOLD analysis project Ga0335069, IMG submission 206714) | Soil microbial communities from Loxahatchee National Wildlife Refuge, Florida, United States - Lox_Sample_1.1 | ecosystem: Environmental > Terrestrial > Soil > Wetlands | place: USA...
GGCTGCTCCGTCGGGGACTCGCCCTCTTCGCCATCATCTCTCTGGCCGGCGTCGTCGCCCTGCTCTTCTACGGCGACAACCTCCGGGCCTTTCTCGACGCCCTGGCGTCGCTGCACTGGGGCTGGCTCGCCCTGGGGCTGGTCCTCGCGTCCATGGACTGGGTCGGCGGCGGCACCCGGCTCTGGGTGGTCGCCCGGCACGTCCAACCACACGTCCGGCTCCGGGACATGATCGTAGCGGGCGGGATGAGCGCGTGGGGGGGATACCTCACGCCGTTCCAGACCGGCGCGGGGCCGATGATGATGTGGACCATGAAGCGCGCCGGTGTCCGTCTCCCGCTGGCGTTCACCGCGACGTTCATGACCTTCGTGGCCACGGTGGCCTTTTTCGCGATCGCTGGGCCCCTGGCGATCGTCTTCGGCGCCGGCCGGTCCCTGCGGGAGCACGGGGTGGTGCTCGGGATCGGGCTGTACGGTCTGTTCAAGATCAGCCTGGGTGTCTTCGTGGGGCTCGGGCTCCTGATGCTCTTCCTGATGGTCTTTCCCCGCCTGGCCCGCGACCTGGTCCACTGGCTCGCCGGCCGGCTGGGAAAGCGGAGCCGGCGGATCGCCGCCGGGATGGAGCAGCTGCGGGAGGGGATCGAGTACGGCCACCAGTGCTTCGTGGCCTTCGGGTCTCCGCGGGGGTGGCTCGCGATCTTCTGGGCGGTGATTCTCTCCGCCCCGTCCCACGCCAACAAGCTCCTCGCCGGGTACGTGGCGCTCCGCGCGCTGGGGATTCCCGCGGACTTCCTCGAAGTGCTGCTCATCCAGACCCTGATCACGTTCGTGCTGTACTTCGCTCCCACCCCCGGCGGCTCCGGCCTGGCGGAGGGTATCTCGACGGTGGTGATGTCGATCTACGTGCCCCGTCCGCTGATCCCCAGTTACACACTGGTCTGGCGGTTCATCAACAGCTATGCGACGGTGATCGTGGGCTCCCTGGTGTTCTGGGGATGGTTGCGCCGCGGCCTGATCGGGATGGAAGAGTCGGTGGCCGCCGAAGCCCGGCCCAGTGTTCGGAGAGGGGCGTAACCCGTGTCGGCTTGTCCGGTTACGGCCCTGGGCGTAACTTCCGAGCCGGCCTTCCCGTAGAAAGGATTCCCCGATGGCCCTTCTCGAAATGGGCGGCAGAAAGTTCACGATTCCTGCCGGCGAAGTGGCGCTGGGCAGTGCCGCCGACTGCGCGATTCAACTGACGGGTCCGGGGATCACCGCCAAGACGGCGATCCTCAAGGGGTTGCCGGACGGGCAGGTCTCCATCCGCAAGGTCGATCCTCAGGGCGTCATCGCGATCAACGGCGTCAACCTCGGGGCCGAGCCCACCCCCCTCTTGCACGGCGACAAGATCGAAACCGGCGGAAACGAGCTGACGTTCGTCGACGAGCGGCGGTCGGGAAGCACCCAATACGTCGCGGCGATGGACGTTTCCAAGGCGATGGCCCAGGCCAAGGCCTCGGCCGGAGCGGGGAAACCGACCGGCAATACGGGCGGACGGGTGGTCTCGCTCACGGACGGGCGGGAGTACGCGGTCGCGGGAAGCTCCCTGGTCTTCGGCCGGGAGGCTGGGTGCGACGTGGTGGTGACGGGCAAGGACGTGTCCCGGCGCCACGCCGAGATCATGAGCACCCCGAAGGGCTACATGGTGGTGGACTCGAGCACGAACGGAACGTTCGTGAACGACGAAAAGATCGAAGGGCAGCGGCTCCTCCTGCGGGCCGACGTCATCAAGATCGGCGACGAGCAGTTCCGGTTCTACGCCGACGCCGCACCCGCTGCCCAGACCCCTCCCGAGGGGCCGGCCGCTAACCCGCCGCAGGCCGCGCCCCCGCCTCCTCCTCCGCCGAGCGGCGCGGGCCAACGGCTGCAGAACACGAGCTTCGGAATGGCGGCGGTGCCGCGCTCGACCGGGTCGGGGGGGCCGGCCCCGGCCGCGCTCGGGAACTTCCTGTTCCGCTCCGGACCCCTCAAAGGTCAGCGCTACCAGATCAAGACCCCGGTCCTGAACATCGGCCGGGCCGAGTACAACGATCTGGTCGTCCCGGACGGGTCGGTATCGACGTCTCACGCCAAGCTGCAGCGGCGCGAAGGCGTGTGGATGCTGATCGACCTGGAGTCCACCAACGGGACCTTCGTCGACGGCGAGCGGATCGCGGGCGAGACGCCGCTGGCGCCGGGCGCCCTGGTGCGCTTCGGTGACGTGCAGGCGGTCTTCGAGCCCACGGACGACGCGCTGGGCACCGCGAAGGGGGGCGGCACCAAGGTGATCGAAGCCTTCAAGGCGCCCGCCGCGGCGGCGTCCACGGTGCCTCCGCCGTCCAAGACGCCGCCACCCGCTCCCGCGGCGCCGGCGGCCCCTCCCGCTCCCGCCCCGGCGCCGGTCAAGCCCGCCGCGGCGGCGGCGCCGCTGCCAGCCAAGCCGAAGCCGGCCGCGACGCCCGTGAAGCGCCCCGTGCCGCCGCCGGTGCCGGCGAAGAAGGGCAAAGGGTGCGGCGCCGGCGCCGCGATGTTCCTGCTGGGCGGCGCGACCATCCTGTACTGGATCCTCCGCTAGGCCGCGCGTGCACATCACCTGCGCGGGCCGCACCGACGTCGGCATCATCCGATCGGGGAATGAGGACAACTACCTCATGGTTCCCGACAAGGGGGTGTTCATCGTGGCCGACGGCATGGGGGGGCACGCGGCGGGCGAAGTGGCGAGCGAAATGGCGGTCCGGGTCATCGCCCGCGAGGTGGGGAGTCTGCAGGGGCTCAACGACGAACAGGTGGCGGAGCGGATGCGGCTCTCCATCCGGGCCGCGAACGGAGCCATTTTCGAGCGCACCCTCACCGAGCACGACAAGCGGGGCATGGGCACCACCGTCACGGCGCTCACGCTCTACGGCAACCGGTTCCTGATCGGGCAGGTGGGTGACAGCCGGGCCTACCTCATGCGGGAAGGGAAGCTCACCCAGGTCACGAAGGACCATTCGTACGTGCAGGAGCAGGTGGACGCCGGCTACCTCACGCCCGAGCAGGCCCGGACCCACCCCTACAGCAACGTGATCACCCGCTGCGTCGGCGCGAACGCCGACGTGATGCCCGACGTGTACGTCGGGTCCGCGCGCGCCAACGACCTGTTTCTCCTGGCGTCCGACGGCCTGACCGGAATGCTGGAAGACCCCCAGCTCGCGGAGATTCTCCGGAACGGGCGGATGCCGCAGGAGCAGGTGGACACGCTGATCGAGGAAGGGAACCGGCACGGGGGGCTCGACAACATCACGGCCATCATCGTCCGGATCGATTCGGTCGAGCCGCCGCCCAACGGCCGCGCCACCGAGGCGACCACCCTCCCGGGCTGATCCGCTAGAGCAGGGCGCGGCCGGCCGCGAGGCGGGCCGCCACGTCACTCCCCGGCAACGTCACGAGATCCACCACCGCCCGCGCCGGCACCGTCCGGGGCCGGCGGACGAACACCCGCAGCCGCCGCGCCGACCGGACCAGCTCCGCCCCTACCCGGGGCAGCCCCAGCCGCTCGCCGGCCTCCCGGCCCGCCAGCTCCACCACCTCGCCCTCCCGGGTCACGAGGGGCAGATGCAGGTCCAGCATCTCCGGCTTGGCGGGGAAATCCAGGAAGAGCTCCCCGGGCTCGAGGGAGAGCTCGCGCGCCAGCTGGTCCTCCACGCGGGACACCAGGTCGGGGTCCTGGGCCGCCCAATCGGCGGCGGCGGGGAGGTCGGTGGCGGGCAGGTCGACGGCCCGCTTGGCCAGGCGGCGCTCCCGCAGCGACCGGGCCAGGCCCGCCGGATCGGTCCGGGACAGGTCGTGGATCAGGCCGTCGTCGGTGGCGTCCGCCACGGCGTCCGCCGTCAGGCGCCCGGCGGCGATGGCGTCCCGAACCGCCCGCTTGAACATCGCGGTCGCCGACCGGACCGCGTGGTGCCAGTACACGTTCCGGTACATCTGGTACTTGGCGAAGAGCAGGGACTCGAGGGCCGCGAGGCCCTTCTCGTGGAGGGCCAGAGTGGGCCGGCCCGCGCGCTCCACCACGGTAAGGGACGAGAGCAACCGGTCCACGTCGATCACGCCGTACGGGACCCCGCACATCCAGGCATCGCGCGTGAGGTAGTCGAGCTTGTCCACGTCGAGGGACCCCGCCACCAGTCCGGCGAGCGGCGCCGTCGCCCGCCCCTGGATGAGCGCGAGCAGGGCCTCCGCCTCGATGCCGGCGCGCGCCAGCGCTTCGCCCAGCGGGCCGGCGGTCAGGTGCCGGCGGGCCAGGGTCTCGTGGCGGGGGAGCCCCGCCTCTTCGAGCGCGTGGGAAAACGGGTAGTGGCCGATGTCGTGGAGCAGGGCCGCCAGCCGGACCGTGCGCGCGTCGGCCGGCGACACCGTGACGTCGCCCAGGGCGAGCTGCTCGAGCGCGCGCCGGGCGAGGTGATAGGCTCCCAGGCAGTGCTCGAAGCGGGAATGGGTGGCGCCGGGATACACCAGGAAGGCGTGCCCCAGCTGGCGGACGTACCGGAGTCGCTGCACCGCCGGCGTGTCGACCACCGTCACGGCGTCCGGCTCGAGGCGGATGTTGTTCCAGAGGGGGTCGCGAACGACCTCGAGCGCGGCGGGAGAGCTCAAGGCCGCGGGCCGGCCTCCCGCACCGCCGCCGGAACCTGGTCTTCGAACTGCGTGAAATTGCTCCGGAAGAGCCCGGCGAGCTTCGCGGCCATCGCGTCGTACGCTCCGGCGTCGCTCCAGGTCGCCCGGGGCAGGAGCACGTCGTCGGGAACCCCGGGCACGTGCTGCGGCACGGCGAGACCGAAGACCGGCTCGGTGACGTTCGGCACCTTGTCGAGCTTGCCGGCCAGCGCGGCGCGGACCATGGCCCGCGTATGGGGCAGCCGCATCCGCTGGCCCTGGCCGAAGCCGCCCCCCGTCCAGCCGGTGTTCACGAGCCAGCACTGCGCGCCGTGCTTCGCGATCTTCTGGCCGAGGAGCTGGGCGTAGGTGTTGGGGTGGAGCGGCAGGAAGGGCGCGCCGAAGCACGCCGAGAACGTCTCCTTGGGTTCGGTGACGCCGCGCTCCGTGCCCGCGACCTTCGCCGTGTAGCCCGACAGAAAGTGGTACATCGCCTGCGCCGGGGTCAGGCGGGCGATCGGGGGCATCACGCCGAACGCGTCGCAGGTGAGGAACACGATGTGGGCCGGGTGGCCGCCCTGACCGCCCGCGACGTGGTTGGGAATGAAGTGAATGGGATACGACGACCGGGTGTTCTCGGTGATCGACGCCGAATCCAGGTCGATCCGCCGGGTCTCCGGATCCACCACGACGTTCTCGAGCACCGTCCCGAACATCCGGGTGGTCTGAAAGATCTCCGGCTCACCTTCGCGGGAGAGGCGGATCACCTTGGCGTAACAGCCGCCCTCGAAGTTGAAGACGCCGCGGTCGCTCCAGCCGTGTTCGTCGTCCCCGATCAGCCCCCGCTCCGGGTCCGCCGACAGGGTCGTCTTGCCGGTGCCGGACAGCCCGAAGAACAGCGCGACGTCACCCGCTTCGCCCACGTTCGCGGAGCAGTGCATCGGCAGGACGCCGCGCTGGGGGAGCAGGTAGTTGAGAATGGTGAAGATCGACTTCTTCATCTCGCCGGCGTATCGGGTGCCGCCGATCAGGATGGTCTTCTTCGCCAGGTTCACGACGATGAACGTCGACGTCTTGGTGCCGTGGACCTTCGGGTCGGCCGCGAGCTCCGGCGCGTGGAGCACCTGCCACTCGGGGGTGAAGGCCGACAGCTCCGGAACGGTGGGGCGCAGGAACATGTTGTGCACGAACAGCGCCTGCCAGGCGTTCGGCGTGACGAAGCGGACGGGGATCCGGAACTCCGGGTCGGCGCCGGCGAACAGGTCGCGGACGAAGATCTCCCGGCCGTTCAGGTGCCGCACGACTTCCTGGTGCAGCCGCTCGTAGTGCTCGGGGAGGAGCGGCTGGTTGACCTTCCCCCACCACACCTGGGACTCGGACGACGGCTCCTTGACGACGAACTTGTCGCCCGGCGAGCGGCCGGTATGCGGCGTGGTCACCGCGCAGAACGGACCGCCCTCCGCGAGGAGGCCCTCCTGGCGCCGCACCGCATGCTCCACCAGCTCGGCCGGACCATAGTTCCAGTGGACGTGATGCTGGGGCGAAAGCCCCGAGAATTCGATGGAGGCGCCGGAGCGGCGTCCGGAGCCGCGAGGCGTGGTCACGGGCGTGGCCATGTGGTCCCTTAGCTGTGAGGCCGCCGGAGGCGGCGATGTTCCCGGGCGTCCACGGCGGCGAGGACCGCCATGTTCACGATCTCGTCGACGTCGGCCCCCCGCTGCAGCACATGCACCGGGCGGGCCATGCCCACCAGGATCGGACCGATCGCCTGGGCGCCGCCCAGGCGGTTGAGCAGTTTGTAGGCGATGTTGGCCGCGTCCAACCCCGGAAAAATCAGCACGTTGGCCGCGCCGCGCAACTTCGCGAACGGGTAAGTCTTGGTCAGGATTGAGCTTACGACCGCGGTGTCGGCCTGCATCTCCCCGTCCACCTGGAGCCCGGGCTCCCGCGCGTGCAGGAGCGCCACCGCGTCCCGCACCTTGTCCACGCCGGGGTGAGACACGGAGCCGAAGTTCGAAAACGACAGCATCGCCACGCGCGGCTCGATCCCCAGGCGCCATACGAACTCGGCGGTGGCCGAGGCGATGGCCGCGAGGGTTTCGGCGTCGGGGTCGATGTTCATCGTGCAGTCGGCGAAGAAGAACACGTCCTGCTGCAGCACCATCATGTAGATCCCGCTGACGTGCTTCCGGCCCGGCGCCGCGCCGATGACCTCGAGCACCGGGCGCACCGCGTCGGGATAGTACATGTCGGCGCCCACGACCAGCGCGTCCACCCGCTCGGTCTTGAGCAGGAGCAGCCCGTGGTAGAGGGGATCGCGCACCCGGGCCCGCGCTTCCCGCAGCGTCACCCCGCGGCGCCGGCGGCGCTCCCAGTATGCGCGGGCCAGACCCTCGGCGTCCGCGGCCTGCGCCGGATCCACGATCTCGATCTCTTCGAGCGTGACGCCCGCGTCCTCGGCCTCGCGGCGGATGGCGGCGGGGTCGCCGAGCAGTACCGGAACCGCGCTGCCCTCGTCGGCCAGGACCCGGGCCGCGCGGATGATCCGGGGGTTGTCGCCTTCGGGGAACAGGATCCGCTGCGGATCTTCCTGCACCCGGGCCGTCAGGCCCCGCATGACTTCACGGGCCCGGCCCAGGCGGGCCTCGAGCTCGGTGCGGTATTCGTCCACGTCGATCACTCGGCCCGCGACGCCGGACCCGACCGCCGCCCAGGCCACGGCGGGCGCCACCCAGAGGAGCACCCGGGGATCGAAGGGCTTGGGAATGAGGTAGTCGGGGCCGAAGCGGAGGCGCTCGAGCCCGTAGGCCCGCATCACCGAGTCCGGGACCTCCTCGCGCGCCAGGGACGCCAGCGCGCGCGTGGCGGCCATCTTCATCTCTTCGTTGATCTTGGTGGCCCGGACGTCCAGCGCGCCCCGGAAAATGAACGGAAATCCGAGGACGTTGTTCACCTGGTTGGGAAAATCCGAGCGCCCGGTGGCGATGATGGCGTCGGGGCGCGCCTTCCGCGCCTCGTCCGGCATGATCTCGGGCGTCGGGTTGGCGAGCGCGAAGATGACCGGTTTGGGCGCCATCGCGGCGAGCATGGCCGGCGTCACCGCGCCCGCCACCGACAGGCCGACGAGGACGTCGGCGCCTTTCAGGGCGTCGGGGAGCGCCCGCGCGTCCGTCTTGGCCGCGAACCGCTGCTTGTAGGGATCGAGATCGGCACGGCCGGCGTGAATCACGCCTTCCTTGTCACAGAGCGTGATCCGCTCCCGCTGCACGCCCAGCCGGACGTAGTGCTCCGCCGTGGCGATCGCGGCCGCGCCCGCGCCGCAGAAGACCACTCGGACGTCGCCGATGGCCTTGCCGACCAGCTCGAGGGCGTTGAGGAGCGCGGCGCCGGAGATGATGGCGGTGCCGTGCTGGTCGTCGTGAAAGACCGGGATGGAGAGGGTCTCGCGTAGCCGCTCTTCGATGTAGAAGCAGTCGGGGGACCGGATGTCCTCGAGGTTGATCCCGCCCACCGTGGGCTCGAGGAGCTGGCAGAACCGGACGACGTCGTCGGGCTGCTCCGACCCGACTTCGAGATCGAACACGTCCAGGTCGGCGAACGCCTTGAACAGGATGCCTTTCCCTTCCATCACCGGTTTCCCGGCGAGCGCGCCGATGTTGCCCAGACCCAGCACCGCGGTGCCATTGGTCACGACGGCGACGAGGTTCCCCTTGGCCGTGTACTTGTAGGCGTCTTCGGGCCGGGCGGCGATCTCCTGGCACGGCTCCGCCACACCCGGGGTGTAGGCCAGGGAGAGGTCCCGCTGGTTCTTGAACGGCTTGGTGGGAGAGACCTGAATCTTCCCCGGGCGGCCCTGAGCGTGATAGTCCAGAGCCTCCTGGCGGCGCGTGGCCATCGAGTGATCCAAGTCCTTTTTAGGAAAGGAGTTATGCTACCGGCCGCCACCCCGAATGTCAAGCAAGCGCGGGGCGTCAGCGACTGGGCGGCAGCAGCGTGGGAGCGGTGTGGTAGAGCACCTGCATCGTGGTCCGGTCGGCGGCGCTGGGGAAACTCGCATAGGGCGTGAAGTACATGATGTCGGTCGAGTCCGGCGCGTCGTCGTTCAGGATGCCCAGGTCGTGGCCCAGCTCGTGAATGACGGTGCGTTGCACGCAGGCCTCGACCTGTCCGGCCGTCGCGCCGGTCAAGAGGATGGTCAAGGTCGAGTGGAACGCACCCTGGATCTGGTTGTCGGTCAGCGAATCGGTGCTGGTGAGTCCGCCGCAGGCCCGGACCGGAGTTCCGGGGTCCGGGGTGACCGCGGGGGGAACGCTGTCGGCCCAGGTGACGATCACGTCCGCGTGGCTCGAATCCGGGACGATGGTGCCCGTGAACTCTCCGTACATGAATTGATCCTGCCACACTTCGATGGCGTTCTGGACCAAGGCCTTCATGTTCCCGCGCGGATCCACCCAGAAGCGCACGGGGAGCCGGTTCTCGGGCCAGTGAAAGACGTACCCCGAGCCGTCGCCGTTCGAGTCGAAGTAGTAGGCGCCGGCGTGCGACGGGGAGTCCGGAGTCGTACACGCCGCGAGGGCCAGGAGCGGAAGCAGAAGTCGCCGCTTCACCGGTTCCGCCCCGGCGTCCAGGTGAGGCCCACCGCCACCCGCTGCACCGCCCGGGAGTCACTGAAGCCTTCGACCCGCAGCGCGTCCGTGATGAACTTGTGGACGTCGGCCCGCAGCTCGAGGCCGAGGCCGACGCGCGACGCGACGGGGGGGGACACGTCGAGGGCGGCCTGGGCGAACGGGAAGAACGGCCCGCCGTCCTGAAACAGGCCGAGGTTCTCGGACGGGAAGTACTTGAGCACGCCGAAGCGGACCGAGCCGGAGAGCCACGGCTTGAGCGTCCGGCCCAGTCCCAGGCCGAGTGCCGCCGTGGTGAGGTGGGTGATGGGAACGAGCCCGCCCCCCTCGTCCTCCCGTCGAACTTCGCTGGTGGAGAGGTCGAGCACCGCCGCGACGGTCCAGGGCGGATCGAGCGGGAGGGCGACGGTCACGGCGAGCGCCGGCGCGAGCGCCGGCCGCACCGCGAACGGCGTGATGATCTGGTCGTGGACCAGCACGGTGCTGTAGCGGGCTCCGGCGGAGACGGAAATGGCGACTTGACCACCCAGACGGCCGGGCGGGCAGACGACCAGGCATCCGAGCGCCATCGCTTCCGCCAGCCGTCTGCCCGTCCAACCGTCTGGCCGTGTCATACTTCCAATCTATCTCCTTCGCGCGCCACCAGATCGTACAGCACCGGCATGAGAAAGACGCTGATCAGGAGTCGTGAGAACATGCCCCCGACGATCACGAGAGCGAAGGGCCGCTGGGAGTCCGTCCCGACGCCATGTGCCAGCGCGGCGGGCAAGAGTCCCAGCGCCGCCACCAGAGCCGTCATCATGATGGGGCGCAACCGAAGCAACGCCGCCTCCCGGGTCGCCTGAACGATGCCCATGCCGTCCCGCCGCAGCTCATTGGCATACGAGATGTACACCACCGCGGTCTGCACGGACACGCCGAACAACGCCAGAAAGCCGATGCCCGAAGAAACGGAGAACGGCGTTCCCGTCAGCCACAGGGCGAAGAGCCCTCCGATCGGATCGGACAGCAGCACCCCGGCCACGGTGATCACCGGGAACTTGATGTTGCTGTATAGGGCGAAGAGGATCAGGAAGATGAGGAGCAGCGTCAGGGGCACGATGAACCGCAGCTGGCGCCGCGAGGCGGTGTACTCCTGGTACTCGCCTCCCCAGACGACGCGGTAGCCGGGGGGGAGCTTCACCTGGGCCGCCACCCGCCGCTGGGCATCCTGGACGGCGCCCGCGAGGTCCCGCCCTTCGACCGAGAACTGCACGCCGATGAACCGGGCATTGTCCTGCCGGTAGATGAACGATGCCCCGTTCGAAACCTTGATGTCGGCCAGCTCCTTGAGGGGGATGTTCTGCCCCGTGGGCGTGGCGACGGGGATGTTGCCGATGGCTTCCGGCGTCTCCCGGTACTGCGGCTGGAGGCGCACCACCAGGTCGAACAGCCGCTCGCCCTGGACCACCTGGGTGGCTGCGTCTCCGCCCACGGCCGCCTCGATCAGGTTGTTCACGTCCGAGACGTTGAGGCCGTAGCGAGCGATCCGCTGGCGGTCCGGCGTGACGGTGAGGCTGGGCTGGCCCAGCTCCTGGACCAGCGTCAGCTCGGTGAGTCCGCGGACGCCCTCCATGATCTGCTTGATCCGGCGTCCGAAGGTCTCCAGGGTGTCCAGATCGGGCCCGAAGATCTTGACGTCGAGCGCGCTCTTCAAGCCCGTCTCCGCCTCGTCGACTGCGTCCTCGGCGGGCTGCGTGTAGTTGAAGATGACGCCCGGGAATGTTTCCAGCCGCCGGTCGATCGCGGCGATGAGTGCGGCCTTCGAGCGGATCGGCCCCGTCCACTCTCCGTACGGCTTCAGCCCCACGTAGAACTCGACATTGAAGAAGCCGGTGGGGTCCGTCCCGTCGTCGGGACGGCCGTGCTCGTCCGCGACGTCGGTGACCATCGGAAACGACTTCAGGATGGTCCGGATCTGGGGGGCGAGCTTCGCCGACTCCTCGAAGGAAATGGTGTAGGGCATGGTGGCGCGCACCCAGATCGCGCCTTCATCGAGGTGGGGCATGAACTCGGCCCCGATACTGGGAATCAAGAGCAGGGACACGACCAGGAGTCCGGTGGCGCCCCCCAGCACCGTCCGGGGCCGGGCCAGACACCAGTCGAGCCCGCGCTGATAGTGGGCCTTCAGCCATTCGAACCCCGGGTTGCGCCGCACGCGCACGCCCCGACGGAGCAGCCAGGCGCACAGGAGCGGCAACAGCGTCAGCGTCACGACAAGTGACCCGATGAGCCCGAAGATCATCGTGTCGGCCATGGGAGTGAACAGCTTCCCCGAGGGCCCCGCCAGGACGTAGATGGGGAGAAAACCCGCGATGATGACGGAGACCGCGTAGAAGATCGGGCGGTCCACCTCCGCCGCGGCCTGCACGATGACGTCCTGAACCCGGTACGGGGTCCCGTGCCGGAGGGCGAGCTGGCGGTGGATGTTTTCCACCATCACGACCGCGCCGTCCACCAGGATGCCGAAGTCGATGGCCCCGATGGAGAGGAGGTTCGCCGGAATGTGGCGCAGGTCGAGACAGATGAACGCGAACAGCAGGGACAGGGGAATCGTCACCCCGACGATCAAACCCGACCGCACGTCGTACAGGAAGAACACCAACACCACCACGACGAGGACGATGCCGCGGGCCAGATTCCCTTCGACGGTGCGGGTGGTGAGGGCGACCAGGTCGGAACGGTCATAGAAGGGATGAACCCGCACGTCCTTGGGCAGGATGGAGGTGTTGAGCTCCCGGGTCTTGGCCTCGACCCCGCGGAGCACCGTCTGGGCCTGCTCCCCCCGCCGCATGAGGATGACCCCCTCCACGGCGTCGTCCTGGCCGTTGAAGCCGAACTGGCCCAGGCGGGGCGCGGCGCCCACGACGACCTGGCCCAGGTCCTTCACCAGGATGGGGGTGCCGTTGTGGTTGGCGACCACCACGTTGCCGATGTCGTCGAGGGTCACGAGCCGGCCCAGGCCCCGGATGTAGTAGAACTGCCCTCCTTCGGAGTAGAAGCCGCCCCCCGCGTTCCCGTTGTTGGCGGAGAGGGCGTTCTCGACGTCCGACACGCCGAGCCCGGCGCCGGCCAGCCTGGTGGGGTCGAGGAGGACCTGGTACTGAAAGGTCTCCCCCCCCAGGGGAGAGTCGTCCGCCACGCCGGACACCGACTTGTACGCGCGGTCGATCACCCAGTCATCGATGATCTTGAGCTCGCGGGCCGACCGGTCGGGACTCTCCACGACGTACCGGTACACCAGTCCCGACGGCGAGAAGAGCGGGGAGACCGACGGGGTGACGCCGTCCGGCAAGCTCAGGTCCGGGAGCCGCTCGAACACCTGCTGACGCGCGAAGTAGTCGTCGGTGCCGTCCCCGAACGTCATGATGACGTCGGACAGGCCGTAGAGGGAGATGGACCGGATGATCTGCATCCGGGGCAGCCCGTTCATCTCTACCTCGACCGGGACCGTGATCAGCCGCTCGACCTCCTCGGCGGCGTGGCCGGGCCACTGGGTGATGATCTCGACCATGGTGGGCGAAAGATCCGGGTACGCATCCACCGGCAGTCGCGAGAACGACCAGATTCCCGTCCCGGTCATCAGGAGGGTGAGCAGCCCGACGAGGAACGGTTGTCGGACCGAGGACGCGACGATCCGATTGATGATCGAGGCGGTCCGGGGCTCTCCGCCGGGAGCCGGCGGGACCGTCGGCGCCGTCACTGGTTCTCCGCGAACTGGAGGAACAGCCCGCCCTCGGCGATCACCTGATCGCCGGCCGCGACGCCGCTCGAAACCTCGAATTGGTCGCCCACGCGGTTGCCCAGCCGCACCGTGCGCCGGGCGAACGAGCTGTCGGGCTGCGCCACGAACACGAAGGGCAGGTTCTCGGCGTCCCGCAGGACCGCGGACACGGGGACCAGCAGGCCGGTGCGGGCCCGGCGGGAGTGAATGGTGATGCGTACGTACATGTCCCGCTTCAGTCCCACACCCGGATTCTCGGTGAGGATGCGCACGGCGGTGGCCCGGGTGTTCGGATCCACCAGCGCGCCGATGTAGTCCACGCGTCCCGGAAAGGTCCGCCCCCCTCCGGTCGGCTGGATCTCGGCCGGATCGCCGAGCGCCACGTCGGGGAGGTCCTGCTCGAACACATTGGCCATCACCCACATCGTCGAAAGCCGGGCCACCGTGAAGCAGGGCGTCTGCCCCGCCTGCAAGAGCTGCCCGGGTGTGATGAGCCGCTCCACGACCTCGCCGGCGAGCGGGGCCCGGATCACACCCTGGGGAATGGAAGCGGTCCGGTTTTCACGGATCGCGGCGATGCCGGCCGAGTCCATCCCGATCGCCCGCATCTGATCGAGCGCGGCGTCGCGGTCCGCCACCGCGGAGGCGGCGTCGGTCTGGGCTTGCTCCAGATCCTGGCGCGCCAGGGCGTCATTCGCGAAGAGCGCGGAGTCGCGGGCCGCGATGCGCGTCAGGTTCACCGCGGCCACCTGCGCCTTGCGGTATTGGGCCAGGTCGGCGGAGAAGTCCGGCGACGACACGTACGCCAGCGGCTGCCCGGCCTCCACCTGGGCCCCCGGTTCCACCAGAATGCGGCTGACCGGGCCGGAAATCGCCGCCAGCACCTGGGTCGAGTGGTCGCCGTCGAAGGCGACCGTGCCGCTCACTTCCACGGACGGGCGGAAGCTGGTCGCGGTCACGGGCGCGAGGTGAATCCGGACCCGCTGGGTTTCGGTCAGCCCGAATGCGGTCCGGGAATCCGCGGCGGGAGCACGGGACCCGCACGCGGCGATCAGGGCGGCCGCCGCGAGGGCGGCCGGCCGGGCGGGGCGGAGCAGGCGGTCAGTGAACATTGGGAACTCCGGCGGTAGCGGCGTCAAAGGGGCCGGCCACGGCCCGCTCGAGGTCGGCGCGGGCGTCGTTAGCGGCGCCCAGGGCGTCGGCGTATTGGCTCTCCGCATCCAGCAGGCTCCCGCGGGCGTCCAGGACGTCCAACGCGGAGGAGCCGCCGAGACCGTAGCTCGTGATGGCGATGTCGTAGGCCCGCCGCGTTTCCGGCAGCAGCTGGTCCCGGATGTAGATCGCCTGCGCCAGGGCCGTGGCGGCGGTCGCGTACGTCACCCGCACGTCCTGCTCCACCTGGGCCTCGAGATCGGTGTACGCGGCCTGCAGCTCCCGCTCATGATGGCGGGACTCGGCCACCGTGCCGCGCTGGTGATTCCAGAAGAAGAGGGGAAGGGAGATCCCGATCCCGGTGGTATAAGTGGCCGGCGTGCCCTGGCTCATGTTCTTCGCCACGGACAGATCCAGATCGGGAAGCCAGTACTGCTGGGCCAGCGCCGTCGCGGCGCCGGCGCCCCGCCGCTGACTGGCCAGTCCCCGCAGCTCCGGGCGGCGCAGCAGGCCGAGGCGGACCAGGGAGTCGAGGGCCGGAAGATCGGGCGGCACGGCGAGGGAGTCCGCGGCCTCGATGCTGAAGCCGAGGGGCCGTCCCATCAGGCGGTTCAGCGCGGCGCGCGCGTTGGCGAGGTCGCGTTGATTGGCGAGGAGATCGTTCTCCGCCTGTCCCAGCGCCACCTGCGCTTTCAGGACGTCGAGACGCGCAACGGTCCCGGCGGCGAACCGGGCCTCAGTCTTCTTCAGAAAGTCGTGCGCCAGGGAATCGCCGATCTCCAGGTCGGCGCGATGCCGCAGGGTCACGATCAGGGCGTCGTAGGCCTGGGCCGTCTGCGAGGCCGTCTGCTGCCGCAGTTGATCGTAGTTGAAGGCCGCCGCGTCGGCGCCGGCGTTTCCCACACGGTTGAGGAGCACGAACTTGGTGGGGAAGGGCAGGGCCAGCCCGACGCCGATGTCGCTCCCGGTGTTGGTCCGGAACCCCGTGATGCTCTGCTGTCCGGTCAGGTCCCCCGACAGCGAGGGATCGGGGAAGGCGGCGGTCTCGGTCGCCTGCGCGCGCGCTTCGGCGACCTGTTCGCGCGCGACGGCGATCTGCGGGTTGTGCGCCAGCGCGCTGTCCACCGCCTGCCGGCGCGTGAGGGTCAGCGCGGGCGGGGCCGCGGGAGTCGATTGCGCGGCCGCGGCCGCGGGGAAGGCTCCGAGGGCCGCTCCGATCGCGGCCAGAGCCAGGTACCGGTGCGTAACCATTCCACAGCCTCCAGATGGTACGGGCCACGGGCCACGCTCCAGCCGGAGCGTGACGCGTGTGAGCGCGCCGCACCGCGGCGCGGCGCGCGATGAACGGGGGACGGCTAGGAGAGGGGCGCGGGCGGCGCGCGCGGGGACGTGCCGAGCGCGGGACGGTCGACGGGGCGGCGCCGCGTATCAGGCACCACCGCGATCGACGCCACTCGCCCGAGGTCGGACTGGGGCTCGGTCGGCCGGGTGACGACCAGCGTCCCGGCGTACTGGCACAGTGTGCAGGTCAGCTCGTTGTGGAGCACGGTGCAGGTGGCGACGTGCCGGGCTTCGATGGCGGTCGGTACGCCGCCCGGCTCCCGGGCGTGGGCGACCGCGGCCAACGGCGAGCCGAGCGCCTGGAGCACCAGGAGCAGGGCCGCCACCGAGGGCTTGCGCCAGCCCTCACGCGTCCGCGGACCGATCATCACGCTCTCCCGTACGAATGCCGCCGCGAGTTCGTTCAGGCGTACGACCGGAGTCGGGCCAGCATCCGCCGGTCGTTGGCCACCGGGTCGTCGCCCTTGGGCGTCTCGATAATCTTAATGATTTTCTCGAAACGTGCGTCTCGCAAAATGCGGCGGAAGGGCTCTTCCCCGATGGTTCCCTCACCGATCCACTCGTGGCGGTCGAGCCGGGACCCCTTGGCGGCCTTCGAATCGTTGAGGTGGAGACACTTCAGGAGATCGAGCCCCACCACCCGGTCGAACTCGTCGAACACCGCTCGGACGTCTCCCACCACGTCGTATCCCGCCGCGTGCAGGTGCGCGGTGTCCAGGCAGAACCCGACCCGTGGGCGCACCTCGGCCGGCATGCCGTTGCGGAGGTCGCGCAGCTCCTCGAAGCTCCGGCCGAGCGCCGTTCCGGCGCCGGCCGTCCCCTCGATCAGGACGCCGACGTCGCCGTCCACGTCGGCGAGGGCGGCGGCGTAGCCGGCCGAGTTGCGCGCCATCCCGGCGTCGTGATCGTCCATGTAGTTGCCGGGATGGGACACGACGTACGGGATGCCGTAGGCGCGGCAGCGTTCGAGCTCGCCCTTGAAGCACTTGAGGCTGCGGGCGCGGAGCTTGTCGTCGGGCGACGCGAGGTTGATCAGGTAGCTGTCGTGGGCCACGGCCACGGCGATGCCGTGCTTCCGCATCTCCGCCCGGAAGCGCTCCACCTCCTCGGGGATGAGGGGCGGCTCCCGCCATTGATTCGGCGTCTTGGTGAAGAGCTGGATGGCGGCGGCGCCCACGTCGGCGGCGCGGGCGGGCGCGGTGGACACGCCGCCCTCGGTGGACACGTGCGCGCCGAGCAGGGCGACCGTCACGGTCGGGTCTCCGGATCGAAGGCCAGTGGGGACAGGAGCGGCACGAACCGGACGCCGCCCGCGGTGCGGGATTCGAGCGCGCCGCCCGCTCCCCGGCGGAACACGGTGAGCTCCTGCTCCGCGCGGCCGCCGATCGGAATCACCAGGCGCCCGCCGGGCGCCAGCTGCCCGAGCAGCGGGGCGGGGGGCCGCGGCGCGGCGGCCGCGACCAGAATGCCGTCGAACGGCGCGGCGTCGGCCCACCCGAGCGCGCCGTCGGCGATGCGGGTCTGAATGTTGGTGAGGGACAGGCGCGCAAAGCGCGCCTCCGCGGTGACCAAGAGCTCGGGAATGCGCTCCACGGTATAGACCTCCGCCGCGAGGCGGGCGAGGATGGCGGTCTGGTAGCCCGAGCCGGTACCGACGTCGAGCACGCGGTCCCGGCGGCCGGGGGCGAGGAGCGACGTCATCAGCGCGACGACGTACGGCTGCGAGATGGTCTGGCCGCCGATCAGGGGCAGCGGCTCGTCGGCATACGCCTCGGCCGACCATTCGTCGGGAATGAACCATTCCCGCGGCGTCCGGTCGATGGCCCAGAGAATGCGCCGGTTCCGGATGCCGCGGGCCGCGATCTGTTCGCGCACCATTCGCCGCCGCTGGGCCGCCGTCGCCGGCGCCGGACGGTTCACCCGCCGTGTCCTGCTTGTTTCGCCATCGGCAGAACGATACCTTGCGACCACGCTCTCCGGGGAACTCGGTCCGTGGCCGAATCGAAGGCGTCGCGACTGCTGCTCTTGGGCGCTCCCGGGGCCCGCCCCGATGGGCTGGAGCGTCTCCTGGTGCAGGCGGGATATCACATCGCGGACGGCGAGCTCGCCGCGCGGGACGCGCCGCCGGGAGCCATCATCCTCGGCGCCGCCCCGGACGAGCCGGGCCTGATCGACCGGGTCCGCGATCTGGTGCGCTCGCCCCGCTACGACGGCGCGTCCGTGCTGGTCCTCTTGACCGGCGGGACGGCCGTGGACGCGGCCGCCCTGCTCGCCGCCGGCGCCGTGGACGTCATCCGCCCGCCCGTGGATCTCGCGGAGCTGGGGGCCCGGGTGGCCGTGGACGCCCGCCGCCGCGCCGACCTGTTCACCGCCCGCAAGGCGCTGCGGGCCCGCGAAACCCTCTTCGACATCTTCCAGGAAGTCGCCGGGTCCCTCAAGGCCGAGGACGTCTTCCAGACCCTGGTCCGGCGGGTGGGGCAGGCCTTCGGGCTGTCCCACTGCTCGTTCGTGCTCACCGGCCCCGCGGACGAGCAGGGCCGGGTCATCGCGGTCTACGAGAATCCGGCGATCCGGGACCTGGCGGTGGAGCTGAAGCGGTATCCCGAGATCCAGGAAGCCCTGCGCACCCGGTCTCCCGTGCTGGTCGGGGACGTCTACCAGCACCCGCTGTTCGCGGCCATCCGGCAGCATTGGGAGGAACAGCGCCTGGACGTGAACGTCCGGTCCTCCGCGGCCCTGCCGGTGTTCGTCCAGGGGCGGGCCGCCGGCGTGTTCTTCCTGCGGACCGAGCGGGGGGAGCCCGAGCTCGAGCCCGGGGACGTGGACTTCGCCAACATCATCGCGCAGGCCGCGGCGCGCGTGCTCGAGAACGAAGAGCGGCGCTCCGCGATGTACCGCCGCCAGGTGGCCGCCGGCACCACCGACGCCCTCACGGGGTGCGGCTCGCTGGACGCGCTCGATCGCCGGCTGCGGGACGAATTCGAGCGGGCCCGCCGTTACTCGCTGGTGTTCGGGATGGCCCTGCTGGACGTGGACGGGCTCCGCACCATCAACGAGCGGTCGGGGCAGGCGGCGGGGGATCAGGTGCTGGCGGAGCTGGGCGCCATGCTGCAGCGGGAGATCCGGGCGCCGGACTTCGCGGCCCGCTACGGCGGGGACGAGTTCGCCATCATCCTGCCGGGCACCGAGCTCGCCGGGGCCCGCGGCTTCGTGGAGCGGCTGCGCCGCGTGGTCGACGCGCACGTGTTCCCGCACCTGGGACCCGCGCGGTCGCCGGCGCTCACGGCGGGCCTCGTCGCGTATCCCCACCCCGACGTGCTCAAGTCGCCCGATCTCCTGCGCCTGCTCGAGGGGGCCTTGATGGACGGGAAACAGCGCCCCGACCGGATCGGACTCGCCGACCTCGGCTAGTCGAGGGTCTTGTGGAACCGGCGTACGGCGAGGAACATCAGCAACCCGCCGAACGTCGCCAACGCGGCGACGTCGGGCCAGAGCGCCCCCAGGCCCACGCCCTTCAGCAGGATTCCCCGGAGCACCTTCAGGAAGTACGTCAACGGCAGCAGCAGCCCGATGGCCCGGGCCGCGAAGGGCATGGCCGCCCGGGGAAACATGAACCCCGACAGCAGAATGTTGGGGAGCACGAAGAAGAAGCTCGCCTGGATCGCCTGCGCCTGCGTCTTCACCAGAGTGGAGATGAAGAGCCCGAACGAGAGGCTCGCGACGATGAAGATCAACGTCACCCCGTAGAGCAGCATCAGGCTCCCCGTGAGCGGCACGGCGAACACCAGGCGGCCCAGGAACAAGACGGTGGTCATCTGGACCAGCCCCACCGCGACGTACGGCGTGATCTTCCCCACCATCAGCTCGGTGCGGGTAATGGGCGTGACGATGAGCTGCTCGAGGGTCCCGCGCTCCCGTTCGCGGACGATCGCCATGGCCGTGACCAGGACGAGCGTGAGGGTCAGAATCACTCCCACGAGGCCGGGCACGATGAAGACGGCGCTCCGGAGACCGGGGTTGTACCGGGGGCGCACCCGGACGTCCACCGGCAGCACCCGCCGCCCCGCCGCCGCCGACAGCAGGCTCAAGTTCTCCACTTCCCCCACGCCCGCGGCCGCGGCGAGCGCCGATTGCGACGACAGCGGGTCTTCCGCGTCCACGATCACCTGGACCGGGGCGGTGCGGCCGTTCGCGAGCGCCTGCGGATAGTCGTGGGGGATCACGATGCCGGCCTGCGCGGTGCCGCGCGCGATGGCGTCGTCGACCGCGGCCCGGCTGAGCAGGCGCGCGACGATCGCGAAGTTCCCCGTGTTCTCGAACGCGGCGATCAGATCCCGGCTTTCCGGAGTCTGCGAGTCGTCGAACACGACCGTGGGGATGTGGCGGACGTCCGTCTGGATGGCGTACCCGAACAGCAGGAGCTGCACCACCGGGATCGCGACCATGATCGCGAGCGTGAGCCGGTCCCGGCGCATTTGGATGAACTCCTTCCGCACCATGGGCCGCAGATGGCGCATCACGGCTCGTCCCGCTCCTGCAGCCGGATGAAAGCGTCCTCCAGGCTCCCGCCCCCGACCTGACGGGCGACCTCCTCCGGAGTGCCGAGTGCGATCAGATGGCCGCCGCTCATCATCCCGAGCCGCCCGCACCGCTCGGCCTCGTCCATATAGTGCGTGGTGACGATGACGGTCGTCCCGGACGCCGCGATGTCCCGGATGGCGGACCAGAAGCTGCGACGGGCCGCCGGGTCCACGCCGGCCGTGGGCTCGTCCAGAAAGAGCACCGTGGGGCGATGGAGCAGTGCGCAGCCGAGCGCGACCCGCTGCTGCCAGCCGCCGGAGAGCTGGCCGGTGAGCTGCTCGAGCCGGTTCCCCAATCCCAGAAAGCGCACGACCTCGCCGGATCGGACCGTCTGGGCCGCGCCCCGGAGCCCGTAGACCTCGCCGTAGAAGTCGAGGTTCTCGGCGACCGTAAGGTCCTCGTACAGGCCGAATCGCTGGGACATGTATCCGATCCGGTCCCGTACCTGTTCGGGCGCGCGCGTCACCTCGATCCCCGCGACCTCGGCGGTGCCGCTGGTGGGCTCGATCAAGCCGCAGAGCATGCGGATGGTGGTGGTCTTGCCGGAGCCGTTCGGCCCGAGCAGCCCGAAGACCTCCCCCGACGCGATCTCCAGAGAGAGGTGAGCTACGGCCACAAGGGGGCCGAAGGTTCGGCGCAGGTCCCGCGTGACCACGGCGGCCCCGCGGCCCGGGGCCGCCGGCGCCGTCACGGCAGGAGGGGGAGATCCACGGTGACCGGGAGGCCGGCTTTGAGGCGCCCGCCCTCCGGACCGACGTCGATGCGGATCGCGAACACCAGGTCGGCCCGTTCCCGCTCGGTCAGCGCGGCCCGCGGCGTGAACTCCGCCGCCGGCGAGATCTCGACCACCGTCCCGGCGAAGGTCGCGTCGGGATAGGCGTCGGTATGGATCCGCACGTGGGCGCCGACCCGGATCCGCGCGAGCACGCCCTCGGCGACGTAGGCGCGCACCCAGGGCCGGTTCACCTCCCCGAGGGCGACCACCGGCATGCCGGCCGTGACGGCCTCACCCGGCTCCGCGTAGCGGGTCAGGATCACGCCGTCGGCCGGGGCGGTGATCACGAGCTCACCCTGGATCGCCACGGCACCCTGGAGCGCGGCCCGGGCGGCCGCCTCGTCCGTCGGCGCCGCCCGGGCGGCCTCCAGGGTCGCCGCCGCCGAGACCGCCGCGGCGGTGAGGGCGTCGTACTGCTGCGCCGACATGATTCCCTGAGCCCGAAGCGGGGCCGCGCGGGCGAGGTCGCTCGCCGCACGACTGCTCTCGGCTACGGCGGCCCCGATGCGGGCGGTCCGCGTGGTCGCGCCGGCGGCCTGCGCCCGGCGCTCCGCGATGAGCGACGGCAGGCCCGGCTGTTCCAGGATCGCCACCGTGTCTCCGGCCCGGACGGAGTCCCCTTCATCCTTGAGGAGGCGCACCAGCCGGCCGTTGGTCAGCGGCGCCAGCCGGACCTGGCGGATCTCGACCGTCCCGGCGACCACGGCGGTCGGGGGCACGGATCGGCACGACCCGAGCGCCGCCGTCACGGCCAGCAGCCCCGCGACCCGGCGGCCCCCCGAGCCGCCCTCCCGGATCATTGTTGTCTCTTGAGCCAGTTCAGGGGGTCGAGCGCGATCTGGTCGGGCCCGCGGATCTCGAAGTGGAGATGGGCGCCCTGGTCGGTCGAGGCGCCGCCCACGTGGCCGATGACCTGGCCGGCCACGACGGGGTCGCCGAGATGGACGGTGGCGTCCGCGAGGGTCGCGTAGATGGTGTAGTAGCCGCCGCCGTGCTGCAGGATGACCGTGGTCAGATAGGTTCCCCGGTCCCCCACGTCCACCACCGTCCCCGCCGCCACGGCGCGCACCGGCGTGCCGGCTGCGGCGGCGATCCCCACGCCGTGCCACGTGATCTGCGTGTTGTCCGGACCCGGCGCGGGACCGAACCGGTAGAGGAGTGATCCGTCCACCGGCCAGGGCAACGAGCCCAGGCTGGCGGTGGTGATGGTCGCCCGCGCGGCGCGGGCGCCGCGCGCCAGCGCTTCCCGCCGCTCCCGCTCGAGGCGCGCGATCACGTCGGTGAGGCGGCCCTCCTCCCGCTCGCTCGCCGACACGCGGGCCTCGGCGCGCCGCATCCCCCGCTTGGTCTCCTTGAGGTCCACGGAGCGGCGGGACTCGAGATCGGTGTAATGCGTCAGCTCGTCGGTCCGCTCGGTGCGCCGGCGGGAGAGCGCGTCCCGGGCGTCGAGCAGATTGCTCCGGTCGCGGGCCACCCGGTCCTGGAGCCGCTGCATGTCGTTGGTGAGCAGCCGGTCCTGCCGGGCCGCCAGGTAGAGGTACTTGTACCGGGACAGGAGGTCCCCGAAGCTCTCGGAGGAGAGCAGCACCTGCCAGACGTAGAGCGGGCCGCGCTTGTAGATGTCCACCAGGCGGCGCTCGAGCACCGCGTGCTTTTCGGCCAGCGCGTCCTGCGCGAGGATCAGGTCCACCGTGGTCTGGCCGATCTGGCCGCCCAGCTCGCCGATCTGGCGGTCGATCTCGTTCACGATCCGGTTGGTGGATTCCTTCTGCCGCTCGAGGTTCGCGATCTCGTCTTCGATCGAGTGGGCCTGCGTCCGCAGGGCCTCGAGATCCTGCTCCGCCTGGGTCCGCTGCTTCCGGATGTCCTCGAGGCGCCGCTGGTTGTCGCGCATCTGCTGATCGAAGGTCGCCGGCTTCTGGCCCGGCAGGGGGCTCGCGATGAGCAGGACCAGAACGAAGTCGAGCAGCGCCGTCCCTCGACGTCCTTTGCCGTTCATACCTTTCTCAGCTGTCTCCCGACGGACAGCCAGCTCCCGAACAGGCCGATGATCATCCCGCCGCCGACGATGGCGGCGGCCTGGGACACCCCGAAGAACTCGGTATGGAACTGGAGCCAGTCGGTGACGAGAACATGGGCCGCGTAGGAAAAGGCGACGGCCAGGAGGCCCCCGGCGCACCCCTTGATGACGCCCTGCACCAGAAACGGCAGCCGGATGAACCAGTCCGTGGCTCCCACCAGGCGCATGATGGCGATCTCCCGTCCCCGCTGCAGCACCGCCATCCGGATGGTGGCCCCGATGATGATGACGGCCACCGCCGCGAACGCGGCCCCGACCACGAGGCCGACGGCGGCCGCGATGGACCGTACCCGGTCGAGCTGCTTGATCCAGTCGCCGCCGTACCGGACGTCGTCCACGAAGGCGAAGTCCCGGAGCCGGTCGGCCACGCCGGCGACGTGGGCGGCGTCGCGGTCCTGCGGCTTGAGGGTCACTTCGATCGACGCGGGCAGGGGGTTCCGCTCCAGCTCGCGCAGCTGGTCCCGGAACTCCACCAGCTCCCGCCGGGCCCGGGCCAGCGCCGAGTCCTCCGACACGTACGACGCGGTGGCCACCTCGGGGAAGGACTCGATGTCTTTCAGCGCGTGCGTGACCGTTTCGATCGGCGTGCCGGGCAGGAGATAGGCGACGACCTCGACCCGCTCGGACACGCGGCTCAGGGCGCGCTGCAGGTTGAGGGCCACCAGCCCGAACAGCCCGACCACGAAGAGCGAGAACGCGATCGTGGTGATCGAGAGCGCGGACAGGAGCGGGGCCCGCCGGAACGCCAGGAGCGCTTCCTTCAGGACGAAGCTCACGGGGCCGCCTGCTCGCGCGGCTCGTCGACCGCCGAGTCGTACACGATCGCGCCGTCCTGGAGCTCGATCACGCGGTAGGGGGCCTGGCGAACCAGCTCGAGATCGTGCGTCGCCATCGCGACGGCGGTGCCGGAGGCGTTGATGTCCCGGAGCAGCTGGAAGACGCCCCGGGTGGCCCGCTCGTCGAGGTTACCGGTGGGCTCGTCGGCCAGGAGCACCGTCGGCTCGTTCACGAGGGCGCGCGCGATCGCCACGCGCTGCTGCTCGCCGCCCGACAGCTCCCGCGGGTACGCGGTGGCCTTGGCGGCGAGCCCCACCTGCGTCAGCACCCGCATCACCCGCGCCTCGATGCCGGCGTGGCGCGCGCCGGTGACCCGGAGCGCGAACGCCACGTTCTCCTCCGCGGTCCGGTCTTCGAGCAGCCGGAAATCCTGGAACACGATCCCGAGACGCCGCCGCAGGTGCGGCACCTGGCGGGGCCGGAGGTCCGCGAGGTTGAATCCCGACACGCGGACCTCACCCTCGGTGGCCCGCTCTTCGGCGTAGATGAGCTTCAGGATGGTGGACTTGCCGGCGCCGGAGTGCCCGGTGAGGAAGGCGAACTCCCCCTTCGCGATGTGGAAGGTGGCGTCCTTGAGGGCGAGCCCCCCTTTCGGGTAGGCCTTGAAGACGTTGGTGAACTTGATCACTTAGAGCTGGGCCAGAGACTGCGCGAAGTCGCCGATCAGGTCGTCCGCGTCCTCCAGGCCGAGGGAGAAGCGGAGGAACCCGTCGGGAATGCCGGCCTTGGCGCGCTCTTCGGCGGTCAGGGAGGCGTGGGACGTGAGGCGCGGCTCGGACACGAGCGTTTCCGCGCCCCCGAGGCTCGGCGCGTGGGCCGCGATGGTCAGGCCGCGCAGGAAGCGCTCCGCGGCGCGCACGCCGCCCTTCAGCTCGATCCCCAGCATCCCACCGAACCCCTGCATCGCCTGGGTCGCCGCCTGGTGGTCGGGATGGCTGGGCAGGCCGGGGTAGTGGACCGCCGCGATCGCCTTGTGCCGGGCGCACCATTCGGCCACCTGCTGGCCGTTCCGGTTGTGCCGCTCCATCCGCACCGCCAGGGTCTTCATGCCGCGTTCGATGAGCCAGGCGGCGTGGGGATCGAGGGCCTGCCCGTACACCCACATCAGGCGCCGGACCTCCTCCACCACCGCCTCGGTGCCGGCCACCGCGCCCGCGATCACGTCGGAGTGCCCGTTCAGGTATTTGGTGGCGCTGTGGATCACGACGTCGGCGCCGTGCTCCAGGGGCCGGAAGTTGATGGGCGAGGCGAAGGTCGAGTCCACCAGCAGGGCCAGTCCTTCGGCCTTGCACAAAGTCCCGATGGCGTCGACGTCGAGCACCCGCATCACCGGGTTGGTCGGCGTCTCCACGAAGACGGCGCGGGTGTTCTTCTTCAGGGCCCGCTTCCACGACCGGGACTCGACCGGATTCACGAACGAGACTTCGATGCCCAGCCGCCCGAACTCCTGCGTGAACAGCCGGTAGACCCCGCCGTAGACCCACTCGGAGCTGAGCAGGTGGTCGCCCGGGCGGAGAATGGCGAGGTGGGCCAGCGCCGCCGCCCCCATCCCCGAGCCGACGAAGATGGCCGCCTCGGCGCCCTCGAGCAGGGCCAGCCGTTTGGCGATCGAGACCTGATTGGGATTGTTCCCGTACCGGGTGTACAGGACTTCCTGCGTGGAGCCGATCGGATTGGTGAAGGTGCTGCTCTGGTTGATCGGCGTGGAGATGGGCGTCCAGTCCGGCCGCGGTTCCGGGTTGCCGTGAATCGCGTGGGTCGACAGGCCCAGCCGGCGGCGGGTCACGCGGCCGTCAGCGCGAGGGTGCCTCCGGCGGTGCGCTCCGCCAGCCGCCGCGCCAGGAGCTCCTCGGCCACGAGCGCCGCGGCTTCGGGCGGCCCGAGGACTTCAAGTCCCGCGCCGGTCTCGATCGCCACCGCCAGCCCGTGCCCCTGGAGCACCGGCTCGATGGCCAGGCGGTGCGCGTCGGTCACGCCCCGGAGCAGAAGCACCTGCACGGTGCGCAGCAGCTTGGCCACGATCTCGTCGGCACAGGAATAGTCGATGCAGCGGACGCCGGTGAAGTCCATCCGGAGGACGGAGGCGTCCGTGAGGGTGAGCTCGATGCGCTCGCGGACGGCGCGCCCGGTGGGGCGGGTGACCAGGTCGGCGTAGGGGCCGGGCACGGATTGCTGCAACACGGCGTGCACGTCGATCGGTCGAATCACGGTGTGCCGGTCCCCTGCTCAGGAATGATCAACAAGACCTGTGACCCCGGAAACGCGCTCAGGCCTTCGGTCAGCGGCGCGTCGTCGTCCCACGACGGCGCGATGGCGATGCGGGCGGTGCCGCTCCGGATGGCGATCTTGCCGTCCCAGCGGGACAGGTAGCCGCGGATGCCCTTCAGCCCCTGGCCCCGGCCCGGATCGCGGAAGCGGCTGACTCCCTGAATCAGCGCCGCCTCGAGCGCGGCGCCGTCGCCCCACCGGTCGCCGAACCGTTTCGCCTGCGTGGGCTCGAGTGTGTGCCGGAACCCGACGCCCGCGTCTCCCACCGCGATCACCACCACCCGCTTCGCCAGCCGCCGGCGCCATTCGTAGTGCTGCACCGCCACCCAGCCGCCGGTGCCCGCGTGTTCTACAATATTCTGGCACGCCTCCGAAAGCGCCATAGCGAAGCCCATCGTCGCCTTGGGATCGATGCCCAGCTGCGAGGTGAGGATCGCGGTGGCCCGCTGCTGAATGTGACTCACCACCTGGTGCACGTCCTCCGCCGCGCGCACCGCGGTCACGGGCAACAGGACGTCGCTCTCTTCGGCGGGCTTCACTTTCGGCACCTTGCCGTGAATCTCGAACAACAGCGACGCCTGCTGGAAAAAGCCGGCGCGCGCCCAGTAGCTCAACACCCGCGGGTTGGCGGGGACGGTGAGGAGCGGGCGCTCCCGGCCCGTCGCGTGCGCGGCCTGCCCGGCCACCAGGAGCCCCACCAGCCCGTAGGGTGACGCCCACTCGGTGGCGTGCGCGTCGAACAGCAGCCGCTCGCCGCCCGCCGAGCCCGCCGCGAAGGAGGCGGCGAAGTGCTCGAAGGAGCGGTCGTCGAACTGCGCCGGCACGTCCACGAGCCGGGTCATACCGCCGCCAGCCGTCCCAGGAGATGATCGCGCAGTCCGGTGGCGCCCCGGTGGGAGACGTTCCGGGCCGCCCGCCGCGCCGCGAGGCGCAGAGCGTCCTCGGCGCCGGCGCCCTGCGCCAGCGCCGCCGCCGCGGTCGCGCCGAACACGTCTCCGCACCCCGTGGGGTCGCCGTCGTCGAGGGGCGAGCCTCCCGGGTCCTCACTGGCGATCCGCGCCGTCCGCACCGGCGACCCCGTGAAATACGCGGCGCCGCGCCGGCCGAGCGTGACGCACAGGAGGCCGGTTCCGGCGCCGAGGGCGCCCGCGGCTACCGCCAGCGGGTCGGGACCCAGCTGGGCCATCTCTTCTTCGTTGAGCTGGACCGCGTCGAAGCAGCCGAACCACCCCGGACCGTCCACCAGCGGCTGCAGGGTCCGGAGGCCCTGGGCGTCCTTGGCCAGAAAGAGGCTGTGGAGATCCGCGTAGATGAACTTCCGGAAGCCGCGGCGCAGCATGCGGGCGGTCTCCAGGGTCATCTCGAAGCCCGAAATGAAGTTCACGTAGAGCGCGTCCAGGTCGCCCACCATCGATCCCAGCTCTTCCCAGGTCCAGCCCGGCACGCCCCCGGACATCAGCTCGCAGCGGCGCTCCCGGGTCTCGTAGTGGAGCGTGACGCGGTTGTTCGCCTCCGGCACCTGGAGGAAGCGGGCGCCCGGCGCGACGTGGGCGAGACTGCGCAGGAACCGGTCGGCGGGCGCCGCGAGGTCGCGCCCCACCTTGATGAGCGGCACGATCTCCCAGTCGTCCGCCAGCGCGGCGTCGAGGGCGGCCAGCGCGTACGCGATGCCCCCCCATTCCTCCACCGCCGGCTGCGCCGGATCGCGGCCGTAGATGGTGTCCCACACCATCGCGCCCACCACGCCGATCCGCTTCACCGCGACGCGCCCTTCCGGCGGTGGAGGAACGCCGCCGCGGCGCCGTATACGCCGGCGGTGCCCGGCAGCTCGCCGGGCACGATGCGGCAGACCTGCACGGACGACTTGAAGGCCCGCTGATTGACTTCGCGCCGGAGCGGCACGAAGAGCTTGTCGCCGGCCAGGGTCACGCCGCCGCAGATCACGACGACGTCGGGATTGAAGGTGTTGATGATGTTGGCGACGCCGGCACCGAGGATCTTGGCCGTGTCGTTGACCACCTCCAGCGCGTAGATGTCGCCGTCGTGCGCGGCCTGGTAGACCACCTGGGCCGTCAGCCGCGGCAGGTCCCCGTCCACATAGCGGGCCAGGGACGTCTCGACCCCGGCTTCGATGCCTTCGATGGCGCGGGCCGCGATGGCCGGCCCGGACGCGTACGCTTCGAGGCAGCCGTAGTTGCCGCATTTGCAGCGGCGCCCGGTGGGGTCGATGGTGGTGTGCCCGATCTCGCCCGCGGCATCCGAGACGCCGTGGTAGATCTGGCCGTCCAGGACGATCCCGCCGCCGATCCCGGTGCCGATGGTCAGACCCACGACCGCCCGGGCGCCCCGGGCCGCGCCCTGCCACCATTCGCCGTAGATGGCGCAATTGGCGTCGTTGTCCAGCTCGGCGGGCAAACCGGTCATCGCGGCCACCCGGTCCCGGAGCGGGAAGTTGGTCCAGCCCAGGTTGGGCGTGACCAGGACGACACCGGTGGCCGTGTCCAGCGGGCCCGGAGATCCGATCCCGACGCCGATGACCTCCTTGCCCTTGGCGGCCGCGACGGAGTTCTTGACCAGCCGTCCGATGCGCTCCATCACGGCATCGGCGCCTTCTTCGGAATGCGTGGAGTCGACCACCATGCCGACGAGCTCGGAGCCGTCTTCGGCGACCGTGCCCACCACCAGGTTGGTCCCGCCGATGTCAATTCCGACGACGTAGCGCACCGGTCTCCTCGATCGCGGCCATCACGCGGTCCACGGGCAGGTCCCGCAGGCAGCGGTGGTGTTTCAGGGGGCAGGACGCCGGCCCGTGCCGCGAGCAGGGCCGGCATTCCAGATCCGTCATCTCGACCACCCGGTCCCCGGGATTCAACGGTCCGAACCCGAAGGCCGCCAGGGTGGGCCCGAAAAGGGCCACCGTGGGCGTTCCCACGGCCTGGGCGAAGTGCAGGGGCGCGCTGTCGTTCGTCACCAGCAGCTTCGCCCGGGCGATGAGCGCCGCCGATTCCCGCAGGGCGAGGCGCCCGCACGCCGAGGCCGCCCGCCCGCCCGCGGCCCGCACCGATGCGACGATGGCGTTGGCCAGTCCGGCGTCGTCGGCGCCGCCCACGACGACGATCGCGTGACCGTCCGCCAGTCGTGCCGCCAGGTCGGCGTAGTGGGGCCACCGCTTGGTGCCCCAGATCGACCCCGGCGCCACCGCCACCAGCTCGGCGCCGAGTCCCTCGTCCTCGACGAACCGCGCCGCCGCCCCGTGGTCCCCCGCGGTCAGGCCGATGCTCGGCGTCCGGATGGCGCGCGGCTCCCCCGCCAACGCCAGCAGCCGGTCGACCTCGTGTCCCGTGGCCGGGCGCGGGCGGCTCTCGGTATAGAGCAGGCGCCAGCCGTCGCGAAACCCGATCCGGGTCGGGATCCGGGCCCGGAACGCCAGGAGCGCGCTGCGCAGGGACCGGTGCGGGAGGTACGCGGCTTCATAGTGCGTCTCCGCGAGACGCCGCGCGAGGGCGGCCAGGCCCGCGCGTCCCCGGTCGGCGCCGCGCTTGTCGTAGGGGATCACCCGGCGGACGGCGGCGTGGGTCTCGAGCAGTGGCGCGGCGGCCGGCGTCGTGACGACGTCCACCGGTCCGTGCCGCGCGGCCAGAACCCGGAGCAGGGGCGTGGTCAGCACGACGTCCCCCAGGAACGCCGTCTGCACCACCAGGCTAGTCAACCTGCAGCACCGCCAGAAAGGCTT
>Ga0335069_10002267_pt1 | contig 29786 bp, 27 predicted proteins | sample Lox_Sample_11_FD_206714 | JGI IMG/M metagenome (GOLD analysis project Ga0335069, IMG submission 206714) | Soil microbial communities from Loxahatchee National Wildlife Refuge, Florida, United States - Lox_Sample_1.1 | ecosystem: Environmental > Terrestrial > Soil > Wetlands | place: USA...
AGCCGGCCATATCATGCGTATCTTCTTCCCAAACGGTTACAGCATTTCGGACACGTATCAAAGGGCGCAGGATCTAAGTGCCCAATGCGAGCTGTAAAATTATAGAAAGGTGGCGGTTGACCGCCCCATACACCGGGACGCTGAATAAAATACAAGGAGGAAACAGAGAATGAAAGCAGCAGAAAAAAGCATGGACATGGCAAAGGAATTTGCGCCAGCAAACGAGATCAAGGCGAAGCTTTCCGCGGCGCAAGGAAGACTCACTGCGATCCAGGCTCGCATCGGCGATCAGGAGGCAAAGATAGCGAGCCTTTCAGAGCTCATCGAGGCCGTACGCACGAAAAAGGCAGCCTGCATAGATGCGATAGCTGGCGGTGCGGGTAACCACGAAAACCTCGAGAAATTGCGACGCGAACTGCAGCAAAAGACCAGCGAAGTGGCAGATGAAGTCGAAATTCTCGCCGCATTGAGGAGGGCGGAAGAGCCTTTACAAAAAGAGGTAGGGACTTTGTCGGCCGAGCTAATCCCTGCATACAGAGAAGCATGGTACCGCGTGGCCGTCTCCCGTTCTGAAAGAGTCCGAACCTTGGTTGGTGATGAGATACTGACAATCTTTGCCGCTATCCAGCTCGCCGGCGGATCGGTGGGCGTCCCTCCTGGCACCCTCGCCACGATCTTTTACCCAGATGGCTGGCATTATATGGAGGTGACCGACAGGATGGGGGTCCTGCGCACTGAAAACGGAATATAAAAAGGGGTTGCCGTGCTTCCGGGCAGTGGCGCCAATCGCGGTCGATGAGTACCGCAGTGAACATTGGACGCCCCGCCCGGAAGGCAAATTTTTTCGAAAAGCGCTCCTCCCTATCATCTACCAAAAAAAAGCCGGGAGATTAAGACATTGACATCGTCCGCCACAAATTCTAAACTTCCTTCAAATACCTTGGAGGGAGGGTTCACGATGAAAGGCGGGATCTTCTGTAATGCTTGTTCGAAGGCCATGCATAAGCAGCAATGCATATGTGGTAAAATTTACTGCTACATCAAATACTACCATGAGGGTAGGGCTTATTATGTCAGAAAAGGCCACAATCAACAGTCGCTCACGTACAAGGAAGCCGTCGACAAGCTGGCCTCTATCACCCTAGCTATACGAAACCCCCGCAAGGCTTTTGATCCCATTAACTATAACGACGAAAGCGCCCTCAAAAGAAAATTCAGCACCCAGATCGCGCTCTGGCTCGCCGAGCAAGGGAAAAAGAAAAAGGCCAACGAGATGAAGCCTTCCTATTTTAATAGCCTCAGATCGTACGACCGGATGCACTTCAAACGGCTCTATCGTTTCGAGATGCAGGAGATCGGGAAGCGTGAAATATCAAACTTCAAAGACTCTATGCAGCATCTTAAAGCGAAAACCAGAAAAAATGTTATGTCTGCTCTGCACGCGTTTTTTACTTGGTTTGCGGACCAGGTCATTGAGAACGATCTCATCCCCGACTATGAAGTGCCCAGCTTTCCAAAAATCAGGGGCAGAGATTCCCGGGTGACGCGGGCGCTTTCGCGGGAAGCGCAGGAAGCTCACCTTCAGGAGGTCCCGGAAAGACACAGGGATATCTTTAGATTCGCCATGCTCGTCGGATGCAGGCGCAGCGAGGTCACAGCATACAAGGTGAAAGATGTGGACCTTGAAAATGGTATGATCCTTACAGAGCGGGCCTGGAGTGGTAACGAGATCGGCACACCCAAAAATGGCGAAGCCGCGTGGAAGGTTCTCTTCGATGATAGCTATGAAATCGCCAAGAAACATATGCAAGGCAAAACGAAGGAACAGTGGCTTTTTATCAACCCGGACACCGGGAATCATTACCTACCAAACAAAATTGACAAATTATGGTCTGCGACCACATCAGAGGTAAAATTTCATGAGGCCACGCGCCACAGTTTTGCGACGCGGTTACTTGAAGAGGGGCTCTCTGCCTCGGATGTCCTCGCCCTCGGAAGTTGGAAGGACATGCAAAGCATGAAACCTTATTCTCATGTCAATATAATGAATATAAAAGCTCGAGTTGTGGACATGCGGAATTCATACCGGACTCATACCGTGGTTAAAACTCGTAAGTTATTGAAAAATAAGGATTAATATGGCGGAGAGGGTGGGATTCGAACCCACGGTACGCGGATTAGGCGTACAGCCGATTTCGAGTCGGCCCCGTTATGACCACTTCGGTACCTCTCCTCTCTCTGAAGAACTTTCTTAATAAGGCTTCGCTCTCGTGTTGCAGAACGCCGCCGGTGACATCGACCTTGTGATTCAACCGAAGATCGTTGGCGTTTATCAGCGATCCGAAGGCGCCACGCTTTGAATCGAAACAACCGAATACCACTCGCTTGATTCTCGATTCTATGATAGCGCCCGCACACATGAGACAGGGTTCTTTGGTAACGTAGAGAGTGTAGCCATTCAACCTGAAGTTGCCGAGAATATTCGAGGCCGCTTCAACCGCGAGGACCTCGGCATGAGCCGTAGGATTGTTGAGCGTTCGTGTGAGGTTGTGCGCCCTCGAGACTATGGTGTGGTCATCGGCCACTACGAGCGCTCCCACGGGCACTTCATTTTTGTCGTATGCGCGCCGGGCTTCTTCCAGGCACATTGCCATAATCGACTGTTCGTCCATGCCTTCAAGTATACTTATAACGCGAGGTGAAATCAACGGAATGATGCGCGAGCGACGGAAAGAAGTTTTTCCGATCGGGCCATTTGCAATATAGTTTACAAAAGAGTCGCAAGCCTGTTATGATGAATGAAACATGCGGTCCGAAAAGAAGAGCCGTTCTTTGAGACAGCACATGATTATACTGGGCATTGATCCCGGCCTCGCGAGCACCGGCTTCGGAGCAATTGTGTGCGCAGCGAAGGGGCCGTTGCTTTTCAAATGCGGCCACATCAAGACAGCACCCGGTAATTCCGTCGCAAACCGATTGTTTCAAATTCACAGGGATATGGAGCGACTGATAGACGCAACCAGACCCGCGCTTGTAGCCATAGAAAATGTGTTTTCGCTGGTGAGATACCCTAAGGCCGGTATTTTGCTCGGCGGAGTTTTAGGGGCGCTCTATCTCACGGTATGCCAGCACAATATAAGACTTGTCGAAATAAGCCCAAAGGAAGTGAAGAATGCGCTCGTGGGGTTTGGAGGGGCGAACAAGAGTCAGGTCAAGGAAACCGTTCAGAGATTGCTCGGAACCGATGGCATAAGATCCTTTCACGCAGCGGACGCACTTGCGGTTGCTTTAACCGCCTACTACAGAAATTCGATGTGGAGTGATGAGAGATGATATCGTATCTTGAAGGCAAGCTCAAAGATGTCTCTGATGAGAGACTCATGCTCCTCGTGGGAGGCGTGGGATATGATATTTTGATCCCCGCTTACGCGATGAATGAAATCAGGAGAACGAAGAAGCAAGAGGAAGATCTGGTTCTGCACATCTTTTTTCACCAGACAGAGAGGCAACCCAAACCCATCCTTGTGGGATTCAAGAACGAACTCGATAAGGAATTCTTTGAACTTTTCATTTCCGTCGAGGATATCGGTCCGATGGCGGCCATCAAGGCTTTGACACGGCCCATTCGTGAGATAGCCCGTTTTATCGAGGAAAAGGATGTGAAATCCTTGAAGCAGTTGAGGGGTATCGGAGAAAGAAAGGCGGAGAAGATCGTCGCAACCCTCAAGGGAAAAGTCGCAAAATACGCCTTGATGCCGGAAGTGGTATTGCCGGGTTCAGTTGCGGAAGACTTCAAAAAGGAGGTCGAGCATGTTATGATTACGCAGCTCGGCCATAAAGCGCTTGAAGCAAGAATAATGATTGAAGAGGCCATGAAAAGAAATCCCGCCATAAGTTCTTCCGAGGAACTGTTCGAAGAAGTGTATAGGGGCCAGAAGAGATGATAGAGGAAGAAAAGACCGGCAGCCTTCCCGAATTGTATGAAAAAGAAGAGGCTTCCGATCAGGAGATGACCGTAACGCTCAGGCCCAAGCAGCTCGCCGAATACATCGGTCAGGATAAGGTGGTTGAGACGCTAAAGATCGCCATTGAGGCTGCCCTTCAGCGTGGAGAACCTCTTGAGCACATTCTATTCAACGGACCCCCGGGTCTCGGAAAAACAACACTGGCGCACATTATCGCCCACGAGATGGGAACACGTATCGTCACATCCTCAGGGCCTGCTTTGGAGAAAGGTGGAGACCTCATGGGACTGCTCACCCATCTGGAGAAAGGCGACATCTTTTTCATCGACGAAATCCATCGCATCCCTAAGGTCGTTGAAGAGTTCCTCTATCCAGCCATGGAAGACTTCGCGGTAGATTTTATTTTCGACAAGGGCATACACGCACGCACTCACAGATACAGACTCGAACAGTTTACGCTCATCGGTGCTACAACGAGATCCGGTTTGCTTTCTTCACCTCTGAGGGAGCGATTCGGCATCGTGAGGGACCTGGATTTTTACAGTGAGGCCGATCTCGTCCGCATTATTAAGCGATCCGCATCAATCCTCGGAATTACTATCGATGAAAAAGGGGCTTACGAGACTGCGAGAAGGGCGCGGGGTACGCCGCGCGTCGCCAACAGGCTTTTGAAGAGGGTCCGCGACTATGCCCAGGTAAAGGCAAAAGGACACATCACGCAGGAAGTGGCGGTTGATGCGCTGACCCTTGAGGGTATTGACGAATGCGGTCTTGGTGATGTAGATAGAAAATTGCTCCAGACAATAATTCTTAACTACAAAGGCGGGCCCGTGGGGATTGAAGCTATTGCGGCCACGCTTCAGCTGGAATCCGATGTGCTCATCGAGGTTGTGGAACCCTATTTGTTGAAAATGGGGTTCGTCATCAGGACATCACAGGGAAGACGGGCCTCGGAGAAGGCCTTCGAACACCTTAATCTGCCCTTCAAGCAAAAACCCGACAGACCCGGTCTGTTTGACAGTACGGAAGTACACTAGACGACTACCTTTGATTCTTCTTGATTTTCAAACCTGAGGTATATTAGAAGATATAGACATTAATAGACAAAGGCAGAGAGGACGATAATGGCGAATGTAGGTGTGGTCGGGGTTCAGTGGGGCGACGAAGGCAAGGGTAAAGTAATAGATTTTTTGAGCGGCTATGCCGATGTTATCGTCCGGTTTCAGGGAGGCGCGAACGCAGGCCATACCATAGTCATCGGCGATGAGAAAGTCGTCCTCCACCTTATTCCGTCAGGCATTCTCCACGAAGGCAAGTACTGCGTTATCGGCAACGGCGTCGTGCTTGATCCCGAAGTCCTCGAAAAGGAGATGACGGAGCTCAAGAAGCTTGGCCATTTGAAGGACGACAAGAAGTTTCTCATAAGCGGTCTTACGCACCTCATTATGCCGTATCACAAAAAACTCGACGCCTTGAAAGAGTCCAAAGGCGTAAGAAAGATAGGCACAACGGGACGGGGTATCGGGCCGGCTTACGAAGACAGAACAAGCAGAATGGGCATACGTGTTGTCGATCTCCTCAATAAAAGGGTGTTTCGCGAAAAGGTCAAAGAGAACCTCGCGATAAAGAATTTTATGATCCGCCGTTACTACAAAGAGGAAGGTTTCAAGCTGACCGATATTCTGAAGCAATATGATGGTTATCGAAAGCTTCTCAAAAGACATACCATCGACGTGGTCAGTTTTCTTGATACGTGTGCACAAAAAAAGAGATCCGTGCTTTTCGAAGGCGCGCAGGGCACCTTTCTCGATGTCGATCATGGCACCTACCCGTACGTAACGTCGTCGAATACCATATCGGGTAATATCTCTGCAGGTTCCGGTGTCCCTCCGACCGGGATCGATTACATTCTCGGTATCTGTAAAGCCTACACCACAAGGGTGGGAGAGGGTCCATTTCCTACTGAGCTTGCCGGGCCTGAAGGCGAACTCATGAGAAAGATTGGCGATGAATATGGCGCGACCACGGGCCGACCCAGAAGATGCGGATGGTTTGATGCGGTGCTCGCGAGACGTTCTATACGATTAAACGGCTTAAATGGTGTGGCTATCATGAAACTCGATGTTCTTGATGGTTTCGATAAGATCAAGATATGCACGGGATACAAAATCGGAAGAAAATATCGTACGGAACCCCCCATGGACATAACCGATTACTATGGGTGTGAGCCGCAGTATGAAGAGGTGGACGGATGGAACACGTCCATAAAGAACATCAAATCATACGAAGACCTTCCGGCCAACGCAAAGGGATATTTGAAAAGGATTGAAGAGCTCGTGTGCGTCCGGATTGACATGATCTCCACCGGTCCCGAGCGGACAAGTACTATCATCCGACATAACCCGTTTCGGTAAGACTTTTTTTTAAGCCGTCCCGTCAGTATTCCGACAGATCCACCCCACCTCAGGCTGTCTCGCCTATCAACCTGTTTTTGCGATAAGCCGCCCAACGCGCGTGTGCCAAGGAAATGTGCTAAGGGGCAACATAGCTGGCATGGATGTTGCATTGCATATTCCGGAATGGGTGAATAACGTTCCATGATCCTTGAAAGGGGTACGGATGCCTTCATACTTAGATCTTGTTGAACAGGCGGTCATGCTTCAAGAGATGCGCGCCGGCCAGAGAAATAGAAACTTAAGTGTCAATACGCCGAATGTCTCCTTCAATGACATCTTTTCTCAATCTCTGAAGCAGATTGAAAAGACCGGTGCGCCCACTTCCCAAGGCGTTGCGGGAATTGACCTGTCACCACCCGCTGATGATGCGGAGAAGTTCAAGAAGAGCCTTGCTTTTGTGCTCGAAAAAGAGGGGAGCAAACTGGTCCACGAGGACGGCGCAAGCGGAGAGTCGTCAAAGTACGGCATACTTCAGTCTACTGCACGCGCGTTCGGATACAAGGGAAATATGAAGGACATGACAAGAGATGCCGCCGAAAAGATTTATAAAAAACTTTGGGAGCTGTCGGGTTCGAGATCTTTGTCTTTCCCACTTGCCATTGTGCACTTTGACACATATGTGAATAGTCCGGGCATGGCAAAAAAACTGCTTGAAAGATCAAAAGGCAACATCGATACGTACCTGAAGCTGCGAGAACAGCGTTATGTCAAACTCGCGTCGGCTAAACCTGACGTATATGGAAAATACCTACAGGGATGGAAGAACAGGATAAAGGGATTGCGCGCCGTGGCGACCCAATACGCGAAGGCAAATAACTTTACGAGTGATCTTATCTATCCATCGAAGAAAGGCTAGGATAGCGCCGTCAAGAGCAGGATACGTTGCATTTGCCGCACTGGTGTGAACAGAACAATTCGATTTACAGGTAAACGGATAAATAAGTTACAAGACATCGCTCATCCGGTCTCTCGATTTTGTCTCGGATATTAAGGTGGATAAAGCCGTTCGATTACGTATAAATGTGTTGACTTCGGCTTCCATTTTAGGTTTTAATAAGAAGCTTAGTTATGCAGTTTATTCTTTAATGGCGATATGGAGGGAGGGAGAGATGAATGCCAGCAGTTATTATAAGAGAAGGAGAGTCCTTCGAGAGCGCCCTCAAGAGGTTTAAGAAGCAGTGCGAAAAGACGGGAATTCTTTCTGAGATAAAGAAGAGAGAGCACTACGAGAAGCCAAGCGTAAAGAGGAAGAAGAAGATACTCGCTGCGAAGAAAAGGGCTTTGAAGAAACTCAAAAGAACGGCGGATAAAGGTCTGTATTAAGACGGATACATGGACTATAAAGCCAAGATCTCAGAGAGTTTAAAAGAGGCTTTAAAGAATAGGGACGCCGTGAGGGTATCCGTGTTGAGGATGCTCCTGGCAGCGATAAAGAACAAGGAAGTCGAGAAGATCAGAAGTTTGTCTGATGACGAGTTCTTTGCTATCGTAAAAACGTCCGTCAAGCAACATCATGATTCCATCGAAAGTTTCAAACAGGGACGACGGCTCGACCTTGTAGAAAAGGAAGAGAAGGAAGTCGTCATCCTTAACGAATATTTGCCCTCACAACTAACTGAAGAAGAGATAACACGGGAAATAGGACAGGCGATCGCGACAGTAGATGCGAAAAGCCAGAAAGACATGGGGAAGGTTATTAAACTCCTCATGGAAAAATTTCCAGGGAGGGTTGACGGAAAAGTGCTTAGCGGAATGGTGCTTAAAAGACTATCGTCTCAATAGGTAGTCAAGCCCGGCATGGTCGACAAGACATTATCGTACCTCGATTATCTCAAACTCGTAGAGATTATTTTTCATTTTTCATCGACCCCCTTCATCGACGACTCGATACATCAACTTAAACCTCTCTCGAATAAAACTGATATAGAAGAAAGACAGGACCGTATTGAAGCCATTCTCGAGGTGATCAAATGGGATGGCAAGATACCCCTTGGGGACATTCCCGACATACGGGACGTTCTGAAACGGATCTCCGTGGGGGACTCCATTCTTGAGGCCCAGGACTTCATTCTGGTGACCGGTTTTGTGCGTGCATCTGAGGACATCCTTGCTTTCTTAAAAAAGGCATACAACAAGAAAGCCTTTGTGATAGAGACCCAGAACAGCATTAAGCAGCTGCCCCTTCTTTTCAAGAAGATTTCACGGGCAATCAATCCCGAAGGGTTTATCGAGGACAGCGCCTCATACGAGCTGTCGCAAATCAGAACGGAGCTTTTTTCGTTCCGGGAAAAGATGAAGAGACATCTCGAGAAGATCATGGAAAAAGAGAGTGTGAGGCCGCTGCTCCAGGATTCATACATTTCTCTTCGCAACAACAGATATGTGATACCTTTGAAGCCGAATTTCAACGAGGCGCTCCAGGGTATAGTCCATGATTATTCCCATTCGTTGAAAACCTCCTTTGTCGAACCGGTGGAGTGCGTTGAGCTCAACAACTCCATTAACGTTCTCGTCAACGAAGAGAAGGAGGAAGAAAAGAAGGTATTGAAAGACCTCACCGATTTCGTGAGAGGGTTCAGAAGAGAGCTCGAAGCTAATCTCTCAGCCTTAAAAGAGCTTGATCTTTATCATTCCGTCGCGCTTTTCAGTCTTGAGTTCCGTTGCGTAAGACCTCAAATCGGAGAAGAGGGTTTCATGGAGATCAAAGACGCCGTGAACCCCTTTATCATACTTTCCAAGAGGAATAAGGCCGTACCGATTGACATTGCTATAGCGGCCGATAAACGTGCGATGATCATAAGCGGTCCCAATGCGGGAGGCAAAACGGCCGCATTAAAAACCATAGGGCTTCTCTGCCTCATGGCCAAAGCCGGTCTTTTCGTTCCTGCTTCGGGCACACCAATCCTTCCGCTCTTCTCCAATGTCTTTGCGCTCATCGGCGATGAACAGGATATTGCCATGGAATTAAGCAGCTTCACCGCCCACATGTATGCCATCAAGGAACTCTACAAACAAACCGCCGGCAACGAACTCATTCTCATCGATGAGATAGGCGGGGGTACTGAACCGCAGGAGGCATCAGCTCTGGCAATGGGAATTATCGATGCTCTTGTAGAAAAAGGGTGCAAGGTTGTGGTAACAACGCATCTCAACCTCATTAAGGCCTACGGTTACACAAAACCCTTTGCCATGAACGTGGCTACGGCCTTCGATTCGGACGCAATGAAACCTCTCTACAAGCTCGTTTATGGGACCGCCGGTTACAGTAACGCAATTCAGGTGGCGAAGAATATCGACGTGCCTTACGAGATCATTGAAAAGAGTCGCGCCTATCTCGGAAATCAGGAATTTATGCTCAATGACCTCATCACAAGCCTGGAGCAAGAGAAAAGAGTAGCGGGCGAACAACGGGAAGAGTTGATGAAATTACGGGCGGAAGCAAAAACAAGGCTCGCCCTTATTAAAGAGAGCCGCGACGAATACTTGAAAAAAGTCGATGAAAGATGTAACAGCCGGTTAGCGGAACTGGAGATGGAGATTGATAAGATAAGAAAAGAGATTGCAAAGAAAGAAAGGATCATAATAGCAACAAGCAGGAAACGTGTGGAGGATTTGAGGCAAAGGTTCGGGAGTGAAATTCACAAGAAGCAGGCCGATATTCACGTCGGCGACTATGTGCGCGTAAAGACCCTCGGAGGCAGCGGATATGTGGTCGATATGGATGAGAGGGGTGATACATACGAAGTGGTCATCGGCAACGTGCGCACGAAGCTGAAGAGAATTTTCATAGAAAAGACCACCGGGGAAAAGCACACTATCGGCAGGGCTCAAGACGAAGTCCACGTAGAAACGATAAACGAATCAGAATTGAACCTCATGGGCATGAGGGTAGAAGAGGCGCTTACCACCTTAGACAGGTTTCTCGACAGGGCGATCGTCGAAGGCATCCCTCGGGTGAGGATTCTTCACGGGATAGGCACAGGAAAACTCATGCAGGCGATTCGGGAGCACCTCACGGGTGCAAAGCACATCAGGGCGCTGCATAGGGATGAGCGAAATAGTGGCATAACGATTGTGGAGTTTTAATGAAGTCGACCCTTGACGAACTGCTTCAGAGAGCCAACATACTCGATGTAGTTTCTCAGTATGTAAAGCTCAAAAAGGCAGGTAAGGATTACGCGGGTCTGTGTCCTTTTCACAAGGAAAAAACTCCGTCGTTCACCGTGAGCGTTGAAAAGCAGATGTTTTATTGCTTCAGCTGTCGTGAGGGGGGCAACGCAATCAACTTTCTCATGAAATATGAAAGCTTGAGTTTCCAGGAAGCCGTGGAAAACCTTGCCAGACAATACGGGGTGCAGATAGAGAAGCGGGATAGCGGAAGGAGAACCGGTTCGTTCGATGCGCTGTCAAAGCTCGCAGAATACTATCAACGGAATCTGAAGAATTCGAAAGTGGCCGTGCAATATCTGAAAAACAGAGGCATAGGCATCGATACGATTGACGAGTTTCAGCTCGGATACAGTGACAAGACCTCGGGCAACCTCAAGGGGTTCTTAAAACTAAGCGGGGTTCCGAATGATATTTTTCTGAGCACGGGCATTGTCAGAATGAAGGACACAGAACTCTACGACATGTTCCGTGGACGTATTATCATACCTATTCTTGACGTAAATAAGCGTGTCATAGGGTTCGGGGGAAGAACCATGGAAAAAGACGGTTTCCCCAAATATGTTAATTCGCCGGAGTCTTCCGTCTTTTCTAAACGGACGGCACTTTTTGGTATAGACAAGACACGGAAAGAGATTTCTGAGAAGAATGAAGTTTTCATCGTCGAGGGATATTTTGATTTTATATCACTCTACATGAACGGCTTCAAGAATATCGCCGCGACCCTTGGTACTTCCGTGACCGAGCTGCAGGTATCGAAACTGAGAAATTACACGGAGAACATCACGCTCATGCTCGACGGGGATGAAGCGGGCGTAAAAAGTGCCTTGAGACTCATCGAGATGTTTGCCGAGATGGAAGTGAACGGAAGCATGGTGGTTCTGCCCGAAGGACACGATCCGGACAGTTTGGTGCGAAAAGAAGGGATCGAGCGGGTCTACGAAGCGACTGCAAAGAAGAAACCTATCCTCGATTACTATGTTGATTATTACGCGGCGAAATTGGGCGTCAAGACGCCTGAGAGCAAAATGGCGCTCATCAGGGCTTCCTTCCCTTATATCAAGGCCATACGGAACAGTGTAACCAGAAGACTGTATATCAAAAGACTCTCTGAATTGACGGGAGTTGAAGAACATCATTTTGCAGGTCCGGAGCGTCAAGCGCCCACGGGACTGGCAGAAAAAAGTGGTGAATCAAAAGGCATCATAGAAAAGAAGGTAATCAATGCCTGTGTAGCCAATCCGTATTTATTGGAATCTTTCAGAGAAAAGGAGGTGTTACGCTACATAAAAGATGAACACGTGCGAGAGGTCCTTTCCAGGATGTTGGCCTATGTCGAGAAGAAAGAGCCGTTTGAATTGCAGAGGTTTGTTCAGATGCTTGACGACGAATCGTTGAGGAGTTTCGTACTCGATGCGACGTTCGATTCTGTTTCATTCTCGGAAGACGAATCAGAAAAGGTGCTCTTCGATTATTTCAGTTATGTTGAAAGGCAGTTCCTGAGAGAAGAGTTGAAGAGACTTACGGAGAAGATTTCCGCGGCAGAAAAAAGAGGCGACGAGCGGGAGATAGTGAAATTGCAAAAGGAGAAGGGGCAGGTTTTGGCTTCTATGAAAAAACAATCCTTATAGCGAGGTGACCATGCCTGAAAAAGCAAGAAGACTGTATCCTTACGATGAGAGCCTGGAAAACAAAGAACTCTACACGCTTATTTCCACGGGCGAGAAACAGGACAACATGCTTGACGAAATCGAACTTTTTGAGGTGGAGGCGGATAGCGATATCGGTCTTATTGAAACAGGGAACGTTGACGAAGTTCTTGACGGCGCCTTGGAAGAGGTCTACGACGATGAGCTGATCAACCCTATTAAACACTACATCAAAGAAATGGGTGCAATGGCTCTTCTGACACGTCAAGGCGAAAAGGATATCGCTCAGCACATGGAGGAATCGAAGGAGGAAGTCAAACAAGTCATCCTATCTTTTCCGGGAACGGTGAAGGAATTGTTGAAAGCCCTCTCGGCGCTCAAGAGTTCCAGGGCTGACGTCAAAGACATCACGCTGGATGCCGATGACGAGGACGAAGGAGACACGGAGCTTGAATTCCAAAAAGAGCGTGTAATTGCCCTTCTCGAACGATTGAAAAACTCCCATGATCGAATGATGCGTGGGGGTGCACGTAAGAGAGAAGTATGTCAGGAAGAAATAGGAAGGATTATCACGGAAATCAATCTGAGCAGGAAGATCACGGAAAAGATCGTGCTTCGGATGAAACGATCTGTAGACTGGATTGAGAAAATAGAAGCTGAAATCGGGAAAAGCAAGGGCGCGAAAACCAGACAAAAAGGCAAGAACCACCGGCTATTAAGCGCTAGAAGGGCAAAAATTGAACAGGAAATGGGTGTCTGCCTGCCTCAAATGAAAGTTTTTCTCAAGCGGATTGAGAAGGCTGAGGTAATCTTCGCCGAGGCCAAGAATGAACTGGTAAAGGCAAACTTGCGGCTCGTGGTGAGCATCGCCAAGCGATACATGAATAGAGGACTTTCTCTCCTTGATTTGATCCAGGAAGGAAATATAGGACTGATGAAAGCCGTTGACAGGTTCGAATACAGGCGGGGCTACAAGTTCAGCACCTATGCCACTTGGTGGATACGACAAGCCATTACGCGAGCCATCGCCGACCAGGCGAGGACCATACGGATTCCGGTGCACATGATCGAGACGATCAATAAGATTCTCCGCGTTTCCAGGGGACTTGTCCAGGACCTGGGTCGTGAGCCCTATCCTGATGAGATTGCAGAAAAGATTGGTTTCTCAGCAGAAAAGGTGAGAAAGGTGCTGCGCATTACCAAAGAACCCATTTCTCTGGAGACACCGGTGAGCGACGATGAAGACACGCACCTCGCAGATTTCATCGAAGACAAGAATATTCTGACACCTCAGGATTCGGCAATCTATGAGGACCTCGTGGGAAATCTCGACAGGATATTGTCAACGTTGTCGCCGCGGGAAGAGAGAGTGGTGCGCATGAGGTTCGGTCTTGGTGAGAGACACGATCATACGCTCGAGGAGGTCGGTCAGATTTTTGAGGTGACCCGTGAGCGCATACGCCAGATAGAAGCCAAGGCATTGAAGAAGCTCAGACACCCGACGCGGGCAAGACATTTACGGTGTTTTGTGGAGACCTAGAGGATAGATTTTCCGATTTAGGCCTAGTTGTTGTATATAGCGTGGGTGCACCGCTTTTGTTCGGATAAAACGAACAGAAGGGCGTGAGGTTTCCCTCCCTATTTAAGCTTTAATTACCCCCTTTTCAACACACCGCATAAAGGAACTTCTGAATTTTTGCTTGACAAATGGCCTCCATTCATAAAATATAGTATGCGAAATTTTGTCGTTTCACATGCTTGAAGATCAAAAGATCTGCATGATTTGACGCAGGAGAGGGTGATGCGCGAGAGGGAGGACGGAAAGTGAATATTCTGGTTTTTATTAAACAGGTGGCTGATACGGAAGCGAGAATCGTGATCAACAATGACCGAAACGCGCTGGAAATAGAGAATAAGTATGCCATTAATTTTTTCGATGAATTTGCCGTGGAAGAAGCAGTGAGAATCAAAGAAAGCATGAAAGAGGTCCGGGTTACGGTTTGCACGTACGGTCCGCCGAGGGCAATAGAGGCGCTCCGGACTGCTGTGGCCATGGGGGCTGATAGGGCCTTTCTCATTGACAGTACCGTTCATGAAAGCGATGACCCCCTAATCATCGCAGAGACGCTCGCATCCTTCGCCACGTCAGATGGTTTCGATCTTATTCTGTGCGGGAGACAGGCCATTGATGACGAGAACGCGAACATAGGCCCCATGGTCGCCGAGTATCTGACAATCCCGCATGTAAGCAGGGTCACTAAGATTGAGGTCCTTGACGGGAAGCGAATCAAAGTTGAAAGCGAGATCGAAGGAGGTAAACAGATTTCTCAGGTGGAAATGCCCGCCCTCCTTACTGCTCAGAAAGGACTTAACGAGCCTCGTGTGCCGCTCATTACCGGTGTCATGAAGGCCATGAAGACAGAAATACCGACGATTGATCCATCAACCCTTAAGGTGGCAAGTCCAAGCTTAAGCAAAAACGGGTCGGATATAACGATCCTCTCTTATGAACCCCCTGCACAGAGGCCGCCAGTGAAGATCGTGGAGGGTGAAACCCCCGAGGAGAAAGTGAGAAACCTTGTGAAGGCATTGAAGGCAGATGCAAAGGTGATATGAGAGGAGGAACATAATGCCGAAAGATATTTTCGTTCTCGTAGAGTGCAAGGACCGCTCAGTTCGCAAAGCGTCCCTTGAAATACTTTCCAAAGGCAAGCAGATAGCGGGCAAGCTCGGATGCGAGGTATGCGCCGTTATCATGGGAAACGACATAAAGGATCTTGCTGAATCCCTGAAAGCCTACGCGGACAAGGTAATCGTGGCGAACCATGCGATGCTTCACGAGTATAGCTGGGACACCTATACAATGGCGTCCGAGCAGATTCTCAAAAAATACGTGCCGCGGATGGTTCTCGGCGCTTCCACCGTGACCGGAAAAGATTTCTTTCCCAGGCTCGCGGTAAGGCTTAAGGGTTCGATCGTATCCGATGCCATCGGAATAGATGTGAACGAAAGCATTATCAGGATCAAGAAACCCCTCTACGGCGGAAAAGTCTTTTCCTGGATCGAATGCAAGGGAGATTCAACAGCCTTTGTCACCTTCAGGCCCAACTCATTTACCGTGGAGAAGAGGGATCTCGACGGAGAGATCGTTGAAGAACAGTTGCAGATTAATCCGGATCCTCGACTGGTCAGACTAAGTGTGGAAAAGACAGCCTCCAAGAAGGTCGATCTCCAGGAGACTGATTTTATTATCTGTGGCGGCAGGGGCATGAAGGGTCCGGAACATTTTCAGTTGCTCGAAGAGATAGCCGATCTTTCGGGGGGAAGAGTGGGCGCGTCTCGTTCCGTCGTGGACAGCAAGTGGAGAGATTATGATGATCAGATCGGCAAGAGCGGCAAGACGGTATCGCCCAAGCTCTACATAGGCTGTGGCGTGTCCGGGGCTCTCCACCATATTATGGGCATGGATACGTCTAAGGTGATCGTGGCTATTAACAAAGATCCCAAAGCCCCGATCTTTCAATACGCCGACTATGGAATCATTGACGATCTTTTTACCGTGCTCCCCGTGCTCAAGGAAGAGCTGAAGAGAGTCAGAGAAGAAAGCTAAGATGGAAAAGATTGACGTTGTCGTAGTGGGTGCCGGACTCGCGGGACTTTCCTGCGCATACAAGCTCGCCGAAAAAGGGCTTCAAGTTATCGTTGTAGAGAGAGGAGATTTCCCCGGGAGCAAAAACGTGACCGGCGGACGCCTTTACACTCTGCCGATAAAGCCTTTTATCGGCGATATGCTTGACGAAGCTCCTTTCGAGAGGCAGGTCGTTCGTGAGCGTCTGAGCCTTCTCGCGAAAGAGAATTCGATCACCGTAGATTTTACCGGTGATCGATTAAGAAGAGAGGGGCACAGCTACACGGTGCTCCGCGCGCGCTTTGACAGATGGCTCTCGGAAAAGTTGACGTCAAAGGGCGTTTTCGTCATATCCAGGCATAAGGTTGACGATTTGATCTGGGAGGAAGGCTTGGTGTCAGGTATCAGGGCAGGCAGCGAGGAGATTCGCGCTCACGTCGTGGTCGCATCGGATGGTGTGCTCTCGTTTATGGCGGAAAAGGCAGGGCTCAAATCCAGGCTGGCACCAGAGAGATACGCCCTGGCTATGAAAGAGATCATAGAACTGCCCGAGGGAAAGATAAATGACAGATTCAACGTAGAGACGGGCCAAGGCGTTGCACACCTATTTGCAGGTGACGTAACAAAGGGTATTTTCGGAGGTGGATTTCTTTATACCAACAGAGATACGGTTTCCATAGGCGTGGTGGCCGGTATAGAGGGGCTCATGGAAAGGACCCCTCCTATTGATGCGTACACCCTGATTGACGCCTTCAAAGAACGCTACGAGATAAGAAGGCTCTTGGACGGAGGAAATCTCGTCGAATATTCGGCCCACATCATACCCGAGGGCGGATATAAATCCCTCTCCAAGCTCTATGGCAACGGTATCATCGTAACCGGGGACGCGGCCGGTTTTGCGCTGAACATGGGTGTCACGGTGCGCGGTATGGATTTTGCGATAGTTTCCGGAATCCTTGCTGCTGAGACCATTTTTCAAGCGAAAGACAGGGGAGATTTTTCTGCGGCGAGCCTCGCATCATACGAAAAACGATTGCGAGAAACCTTCGTATTGCAGGACTTCGAGGCCTCCCGCGAGATGACCGAATATCTTGAGCACGAAGACTTCTTTTCCTTCTATCCCGAACGTTTTCCCGGTTTTTTGGAAAAGATCATGTGGTTCGGGGAAGGCCCTAAGGAGAGATTAGGAAGATCCCTGTGGAATGAACTCAAGTCATCAGGCATGCTCAGTTTTAAAAGAATAAAAGACCTCTACCATATAAGAAAGATCTGAGGTGGATAGAATATGCGCATAGACGAAAAGCTGGCCCTCGATGCCTTTAAGACCGATAAGGAAAGCCATATCAGGATTGATCATGCGACATGCAGGGCAAAGTGTACCACCAGGTACTGCTTGTTTGTGTGCCCCGGTCACCTGTACGAATATGATGAGGAACACGACGAAATGAAAGTAGAGTACGCAGGATGCCTCGAATGCGGCACATGTATGGTTGCGTGCAAAGAGGGTGCGATCAACTGGGTTTACCCGCGCGGCGAATTCGGCGTTCAGTATCGACATGGTTAGGCTCACTCGTAATGATCCGGCTTCATTGGCTTTTTGCCAATACAACCCAATTTATTCTGAAAGTTTTTGGATAATTTCCTCACCTATTACTTAAAGTGTACAATTAAACTGCGTGATTAGACTCACATTTTTTTCTTGACAATTGTTTTAAACTGTATATTATTTACTCTATGACGGTATGCCATGCAAGATACCAAGAGTGATAATTTGCAGTTTAAGAGCGAAAATGAAAAGTGGATCAGTAGCGAGGAGTTGCTGAGCAAGTGCGACATCTCTCGATCCACCCTGAATAACTACATAAAGGTAGGTATCGTACCAAGACCAAATATCATAAAGAATGCCGATGAAAGCTTGGTCGTTTGTTTCCCCATAGGGGTTGTGGATATAGTCAACAAGGTGAAGCGGGCTAGGGATGAGGGGGAAACAATGGAGGAAATCATCAAACGGATGAAGGAGCAGCAGGCAGACGATCATAGCGTTCAAATCGACAAAAAAAACACGCTCTTAGACGAAAAAGTTAAGAAAATACTGGAAATAGGTGGCAACGGACTGCGGCTCACTTTGGAGGACCTCCGTACTCCCGCCTATCTTCTCAACTATCAATTCGAAATTGAATGGATCAATGCACAGGCCGAAGAGTCAATCTTTGGTAAAAGCATCAAGACGATCAGGGATGTTGAATACAGGAACGTTTTTCGTCTGTTTCTCAACTGGGAATTCAGCCATTTCATAAAGAACTGGGAAGAATTCCTCAACTATCACATGACCTTTTTCAGGGCAAAATCGAAGAAGGAGAATATCGACAGTCTTTACACGGGCATATCCGGTAAGGAAGTAGATTACCTGCAGAAGGCCTTCGATAAGGCCAAGGATATACCCATGGAAAAGATCTACCAACAGCCCGTCACCGTTGCGGAAAAGGGTAAGCCCGAGGAAAAGTACGTTACCTATACGACGTTTTTTAGAGAAGGTATGTTCTTCCTCTATTTGTCGGCCGATAACGTGCCCGAAGGCATCACCGAGTACCTGTCGAACCGTGAGATGGTGGTGAGAGACCTCTTGCAAAAAAGACTGCCGACTCTTGTTTCGTTCAGCGTACTGGTCGCTGACCTTCAGAGTTCTGTGCGCATATGTGCCGAGCTCCAACCGGAAGAATATTTCGAACTGATAAACTCTATGTGGAGGCTCCTCGAAGAGTCCTTCAAGAAATTCAATGGTATCTTTGGAAAGCGGATAGGCGATGGTGTTGTCTATTACTTTCTCAAGAAGCAGGATCCCAATTACATCATGAATTCGATCAACTGTGCACTGGAGATTCGTGAAAGAATGGAACGGTTCTCCAGCGAGTGGAAGATTCGTAAGAAATGGATCAATGACCTTTACCTCAATATGGGTATCAATGAGGGCCGTGAATATTTCAGTACAACCACCCCGTCGTCGACGAACGTAGAGTTTACCGCCCTGGGCGACACCATCAACTACGCTTCGAGACTCTCAAATCTGGCCCGGTTTGGCTCGATTATTACGACGAAAAACCTTATGAACGAACTCACCGAAGAAAATAGGAACACGCTACGTTTCGGCGTAACCAAACGGATCCATGACAGAGATGTCTTTGTTGAGAAAGTCTTCTCGCGCGTGGTCGATCTCGCGAGCGGTGATGACACAAGCAAACAGAGATTTGTTGATATTGCGGCCCTTCCGGTCACGGAGATTATCGGATAGGCGTGATCGGTATATAAGCGGCCCGCAAAAGCAATCCTAAACAAATTTATATCCAGCAAGCCCTAACGTCGGACTCTTTCGTCGCAACCCGAGCCTGGTATCGCGCGCAATTGCCCTTGACGCATCTTTTCTCACCTCCTGCGACCACGGCCTTTCGGCCGCCTTGTAAGGTGCGCTTAAGCCCGTGCTGCGCAATTACGCGGCCTTTCTTGGCCGATAGGCGAGCCTCGGAAATCTTCGATAGCGGTCGCCATGCCTGGCTATCTATCTTTTTGTACTTATATTATATGAGATGAGCATAGGTCGATCCGTAATTCGTATTCTTAACTGACGAAGGATGTGGCATGCACGTTGTCTGTTGCATAAAGCAGGTACCTGATACTGCGGAGGTGAAGATTGATCCGGAAACCAATACGCTGATTCGGGCAGGGGTAGAGTCGATCGCCAATCCTTATGATATGGTGGCCCTTGAGGCGGCATTATCCATAAAAGACAGGTACGGCGGACGCGTCACCGCAGTGAGTATGGGACCGCCTCAAGCCGAAGAGGTGTTAAGAGAGGCAATAGCCCTGGGCGCTGATCAGGCAGTGCTTCTTTCTGACCGGGCGTTTGCCGGGGCCGATACGCTCGCGACGGGCTATACGCTTACAAAGGCCATCGAGCATATCGGACGTACTAACCCCGTGGATCTGATTCTCTGTGGAAAGCAGGCCATCGACGGAGATACCGCCCAGGTTGGACCGGGTGTCGCCACCGGCCTCGGTTATACCCAGTTGACCTATGTTGTTAAGATCAGAGAGATTGATGAAAAAGCCCGTACCATCACGGTAGAGCGGAAAGTCGAAGGCGGCTCGCAAGTCGTCCGGGGTGTAATTCCCGCCGTGCTTACCTGTGAGCTCGATCTCGCGAAGCCGAGACGGGCTTCTCTTCCCCGGCTCATGCATTCCATCCGGATTGATATTCCTGTATGGAACGGTGCAACCATCGAGGCGGACCCCGATAGGCTCGGCTTAAAGGGCTCTCCCACGTGGGTGAGAAAGATATTCTCCCCTCCTCTGAAGCAAGGAGGACCGCTTCTTGACGCTCGCGATGAAGTTGACGAGGCAGTGGAGAAGTGCCTGAGCATCATACTGCTCGATGAAACATTTGCCTCAAAGTTGCTGAAGCGCGAGGTGCTCTGAACGATATGCCTAAGAATTCAAAGGGTATCGAAATAGCCGAGATTATTTCCGACAAGTGTATCGGATGTCAGATCTGTGTTGCTGAATGCCCTGTGGGTGCGATTGAGATGTCCGGTGGCACTGCGGTCATAGATCCCGAAGTCTGCATCGGCTGCGGCAAATGTTTCGATGTCTGTCCTGTGAATGCCGTCAAGTTTGAAAGGATACGGCGAAAGGGAACCACCATCAGGAAGGAAGAGACCGTAAACGTTGCCCTTGCCAACTATCAGGGCGTTGCCATCTTTATTGAGATAAGGGATGGTCGGGGGGCACCGGTTTCATGGGAGCTTGCCGGGGCGGCATGTGAATTGGCGCAAAAGCTCAAGACCAAAGTGATCGGTTTTCTTATCGGCAGGGATGCGGGCCATATCGCTCAAGAGGCAATCGCGTACGGATGTGACGAAGTCCATGTAGTTGACGACCCTTTGCTTGGAACCTATTTTTCAAAGTCTTACGGGGCTGCGCTGGCCAACCTCTGTCGCACCGTGAAACCGGCGATCGTACTCATCGGAGCCACGTCCGTCGGCAGGGATTTGGCGAGCGTGGTCGCCACCGAGATTCAAACAGGACTGACGGCGGACTGCACAAGCCTTGATATCGATGAAGAAAAGAAGATGCTCCTCATGACAAGACCCACATTCGGAGGTAACATCATGGCCACCATCTTCTGTGAGCGCCATCGCCCGCAGATGAGCACGGTTCGGCCAAAAGTCTTCCGGCTTCATCCGAAGGACAATACCAGGACGGGCAGTATATACGCATATCCGTACACGCCTCCCCTGGGAGCTGTTCCCGAGATCATTGATTTCATAAGGGATGCGGCAGATACGGACGCCGTTGATATCACAAGGTTTCCTGCGCTCGTTGTCGCGGGAAAGGGGGCGTGTGATCCCGAGACCATGCCCATGCTTCAACAACTTGCCGATCTCGTCGGAGGGGTGGTAGCGTGTTCAAGGCCTGTTGTCGAAGCCGGTTTGATGCCCTACGAGCGTCAGGTCGGCCAGACGGGGAAGACCGTGGCGCCGGATCTCTATCTCGCAATCGGGGTGTCAGGGGCCGTACAGCATCTTGTGGGCATGCAGGGTTCAGCCAAGGTCGTTGCGGTTAACTCCGATCCGAGGGCGCCCATCTTCAGTGTTGCTGATGCGGGGATCGTGGGCGACTACAGACAGGTAGTGCCGGTGATGATCGAAAAGTTGCGGATACGGGCAAACCGTATCAGATCAGGATAATGATATGCAGGAAAGATTTGATGTAGCCATCGTGGGCGCGGGACCGGCAGGCATCTCGGCGGCATATATCCTCGCCAGCAAAGGCATTAAGACGGTAATTTTTGAGCGGGGAATGTATCCCGGGGCCAAGAATATTTCGGGAGGCGTTCTCTACGGACATGACCTGGCGGAGATTATCCCGGATTTCATGGACCGGGATTGCCCCGTTGAGCGCAATATCATTGAATCACGACTCTGGTATCTCGCGAGGGATGGCGGATATAGCGTGGCCTTTAGGGATAGGGTATTCGCAGAGAAAAAACCGTTCAATTCGTTTACGGTTGGGCGGGCAAAATTCGACCGGTGGTTTGCGAATCAAGCACAATCACAGGGCGTCCTTCTTGTGCCAGGCACGGTGGTGACGGGTTTACTCAGAAACAGCCGGAACCACGTCGTCGGTATTCAAACGGATCGCCCCGATGGAGCAACGGAATCAAGGGTGGTGTTGCTTGGCGACGGAATCAACTCGGCCCTCGCGGCTAAGACAGGATTTCGTCCTGAGCCGCGGCCTCGTGATGTGGCGCTTGCGGTCAAAGAGGTTATTGAGCTATCCGAGGAGACGATCAATGAGCGGTTCGGGGTGACAACAGGCCAGGGGGTGACTGCAGAAATCTTGGGGGAGATGACCGGCGGCATGGACGGCATCGCGGTGATCTACACGAATAAAAAGTCTCTCTCCCTTTGCATAGGGGCCAATCTTTCCGACCTTATGGAACGGAAGATCAGACCGTATGAAATGCTGGAAGAGTTTAAATCCCACCCCATGGTAGTGCCTCTGATCAAAGACGGGCAACCCAAGGAATACATGGCCCATTGGATAGCCGAGGGTGGGTACGACAGTATCCCCCGGCTCTCAGGCGACGGGTTTCTTATTGCCGGTGATTCCGGTATGTTGTTTAACGCCCTGCACCGCGAGGGGTCTAATATGGCGATGACGTCCGGCCGGTTAGCAGCCGAGACCATTATCGAAGCTTTCAATAAGGGCGACTTCACGCAACACGGATTGGCGGGCTACGCGGATCGGTTGCGGAACTCCTATATCATGCCTGATATGAAGAAGTACCGGGGCTTCAACGAATTCCGGCTTCACCATCATGAACTTTTTACGGTGCTGCCTGAGCTCGCAAGCTTTGCAGCCCGTCAAATGCTTACCGTGGACGGAAAGCCGAAGAAGGTGAAACAAAAAGCCATTTGGAGAAAGATCAGGCGAGATATCTCACTACGAAGATTGCTTAAGATCTTCTGGCACGGATTAAGGAGTGTAAGATGACCGCAAAGGTTGAAGACAAACTGTTCCTCGACCGTTTTCGCGTGGACGAAACTGCCCATATCCGGATCGTTGACCCGACAATCTGCATGAACGCATGCGAGGAGCAGCCCTGTCTCTACTTTTGCCCTGCCAATGTGTACAGACTCGAAAAAGACCGGATCAGCGTCTCCTACGAGGGATGCCTGGAATGTGGCTCCTGCCGCATCGGCTGCCCTCATCTCAATATCGAATGGCGATTTCCCACGGGGGGATATGGCATAAGCCACAGATTCGGATAGACAGACACACCGTTACGGTCAGTCGCGTTAAGATCGCATGCTGCAGTGCCCCTTGAAAGTGCGCCTTATGATGACTTATCTTCGATAATAGGATGCAGGTTCTAAACGGGGCGGAAAGCAACACTCTCGAATGGGCGAAGAAGGTGAGCCAATCATGGAGCGATCAAATCTGTGGGTCAAGACTTCTTTCTTAAGACCCCTGTGGTGGGTCATTCACTTCGTCGGCATATCGGCGGTCTACGCAATCGGTCATTTGCTGTGGAGATAACATGATACGCCACTTCATGAGATTCAAGCCGGGCTGGTGGATTCTGCACGCGGCTGCGGTGGCCTTTACGCTCTACCTGGGACATGCGGTCAAATTCTTTTGACGGATGGGAAACATGATAAGAAGATCGCTCATCTTTGCCCTCCTTTTTCTCGCGCTCGGCGGCTTTATGCTGCACTTGAGAATACATCACTTTATGATCGCCGACAAAATGAGTCCCGGAGCGCTTCATTTCAGTGGGACATATTTCTTGTCGAATCTTATGCCTTTCATCGATGTGTTTCTGGTGACAACCCTCTTCCTGTTCAGAAAAACGGCCGCATACGGGTATCTGTTAAACGGCCTCATCGTTATATTCGGTACCATATTGATGACCCATTTTAGCATCGCCTCTTTTATGGTCAAGCACGTCCCCCCGAGTCAGTGGATTATGAATTCCTTGCTACCTGACATCGGCGTGGCGTGGGCTGATTTCTTTGTAGGCAAGGCCCTGTACGACTACTACCTGGGTCGAACCTGATGGCGCGTGCGCGCACGTGCATTAAAAGCGCTTACATGCAGATTCTGCCTTCGGGAAAAGCTTGAGAGTTTCTGAAGAATGCGGTTGTAAAGACCGTCGACAACCGTTCTGTCGCCATCATAGTTGTTGCAGAGGAATGAGAAGGCGATGAGCTCACCGTCCGATGTAGTGACGTAGCCTGAGAGGTTTCTCACGTGCATCATTGTCCCCGTTTTCGCACGGATCGGGGAGGAAAGCGCTTCATGCGGCCAGTTCTTCAGAGTGCCCTCTTGACCGGGGCTCGCAAGAGAATCATAGAACACGTTAAAATAGGCGTTTGCCGCCATGATACGGAGGAGGCTAACGGTCTGTTCCGGTGTAATGAGATTAAGCCGCGAGAGCCCGGAACCGTCTGCCATGAAGAGCCCTCGCGTATCGAGTCCGGCTTTGGCGAGGATATCCCTGACGGTTTTCATAGCCTGCGCAGAGTCGCCCTGTCTCTGATTCTCTCTGGCGAGCGTGAGAAACAATTGTTCGGTATAGAGATTATTGCTGATTCTGTTTATGACCTTGAGAATTTCGGATAGTTTAGGGGAACGGTAGACGGCAAGAGTGCGCAGGGATGATGCGGACACGCCGGTAGGTAGCGGGCCGAAATCTCTAATTTGGGAACATTCACCCTGCAGGCAGACTATTTTTCCGTGGAGCGCCACACCTTTCATGGTCAAACTTTCTTTAAAAACAAATGCGCCGAACTCAGCCGGATTTTTCACGGACAAATATTTCACGGAATTTCCGTGATTGACAGGGACAACACCCGATACAACAATCGTATATGGATCTGCCCCGTAAGCTACCCCAACGTCAAAGCTTTCGCGTGAATCGGCAGTCACGGCGGCGTTCAGGATTTTCATATACCGGGTCATAGGCTCGATTTCTACCGTGGCGGGTGCGCCTGAGCTTCCTGCCGGGGATATAGTAAGGGCGAGGCAATTATTGTTGAATGAAAAGGCGTCTCTTGGGACCGAATAACAGCGATCCATATCATCTATGCGCCAGCCCATTCCAAAAGGACTGTCATTGAAATAAGAGTTGTCTACAATAATATCGCCCTCGATCTGATTGATGCCTGCTCGTATAAGCGAATCGGCCCACGCCTCAAAGACTTCTGTGGGGTTATTGTGGTTAAAATAGCCGGATATAGTCGGATCACCGGAAGCGACTATAATCAAGTTTCCCTTGAGGACCCCTGATTCGACGGCGGCATCAGTCATTACCTTCGTTTCATAGGTAAAATCGGGCGACAGAGATAAGAGGGCTGCAGCAGACGTGAAAAGCTTCATATTCGATGCAGGGATGAAGCGTTTTTTTTGGTTGAGCGTAAAGAGCGGCTCGCCGGTTCTTGCCCACTCGACCGCGATCCCGAGTTCGCTGGACTCAAATGCCTCTTCCTTTACCATCTGAGACAGTTCTTTCTTAAGCTTTGCAATCTTTGTGGTTTCAGCCGCTGTGACCTCGCTGAAGGGTATTAAAAAAAGGAGCGCTGACAGCACGATCGCCGAAATAGTTTCTACGGCTCGCCTCAAGGGCCTGTCAGTAATTTGCAACAAGGCATCTATCGTTTTCACATGCGCGCACATGGATCCGTCCTGGGAAGTGTTCTTCAAGAGTCTTTATCCTCTTTTGCTTTGTCACAAAAAGGACGTTCTTTTCTGACGAGACGAGATCGAGAAACGCCGCATCGCTGATAAAAATGTCCTTTGCGTCTTCATACTTGGCGCCCATCTCGAGCTCTCCCGTATACGAGGCTATGGTAATGCCACGCCTCATATAAAAGGGAAGCGTCTGGTCATAGGATGAATAGTCGATGACATAGTCTGCCTTGGCCTTTTCCTGATTGATCATGACGGCGAGGTTTTTGGCTGTGTTCAGTCTGTCAACCACGCCGAGGTTGAGAAGTATCCCACACACCACGGCAAATGAAAAAAACGAAAGAAGGATAACAATCCGTGAATACCTGGTTAGGCCTCCGGACAGAAACAAAAAGCCTGCAATGAAAGAGCAAAGGGATATCCATATGGAAAAAAGAGCGAGGTTCTTCATGATGAGGGGCGCATCGGTCGACATGTTCTTTACGTACGCACTCAAAGGAGAGAAAGAAAGAAGCGCTGCGGCCAGCGCGAAAATGAGAAAAATGAACGCATAAACGAGACCTTCGGCCCATCTGTTCGCTAAGGACCCCCATTTTTCCTGGAAGAAGTGGCCGAGTACCATGGCAAGCGGCGGAAATACGGGCAGGATATACGGCGGCAGCTTTGACCCCGATATACTGAAGAAGACGAAGACAACGGCGGCCCAGATCACCATGAGTCTGAGACTTTTATCCCTAAAGAGGTGCGCCATGGCCCGTGGTATGAATATAGACCAGGGAAACATGCCTCCGAACAAAACCGGAAGGAAATAGTAAATGGGGCCGCTCCTGTTATGTCTTGACGTCAGGAATCTGAGGAAGTGCTGGTCCACAAAGAAAAAATAGAGGAACTCCTTTTCCCTGAATGATATGGCTACAATCCAGGGGAGCGTGATGACGAGGTAGATAGCGAGACCCCGTATCAGTCTCATCTCCGGTACAAAATGAAGGTTATGCTCGGTAACAAGGAAAATGAGGATTGTAGCGCCGAGCAATATAAGGGCTACAGGCCCCTTTGCCAGGGTTGCGGCGCCAAGGACTGCATAAAAGAGATAGATGAAGAAAGGTTTCCTTTCCCTATAGAACTCATGGAAGGAGAGGAGCGCGAGGAACAGACAGAGCGTGAAAAGCATGTCGATGGTAACAATTCTCGCCATAGCAAAAAAGCCGAAACAGGTGATGAGTATGATGGACGACAGAAACGCCGACTCCCGGCCGAGCCATCGCCGGGCGAAGATAAAAAGAAAAAGAACACAGAGCAGGGCACTGAGCGCATTAGGGAACCTGAAGGACCATTCGTTTGTGCGCAACACTTTAAACGACAACGCGTCGACCCAATAGAGCAGAGGTGGCTTTTCGAAATACCTGACGTAGTTGAGATGGGGCACGATGTAGTCGTGGAGTTCGTTCATCTCGCGGGGTATCTCCGCGTATCTTCCTTCATCGGGTTCTTTCAGGGAATAGTCGCCTATGCCGTAGAACAGAACGGCATAAGAGAGGATGAGAAGCGCGAGGATTTGTTTTATTTGTCGGTCTTTCGTCATCTGTGGCTGGTCATTTAACCGATGTGGCCCTCAACGGTTCTGGTGTGGATGTTTTGACCAGGGCATCGAGGTCGGCCAGGGCCTCATCCATGGTGCCCGTGTTGAGTATATATGCGTCGGCGAGAGCCACAGGGACGGCTGTCCCGTACGCTATTTCTCGTAAATCCCTTTCATCAAAGGCCGAGGGGAGGTCATCCGCTCTGGCGCGCGATTTCATCCGGTCACGCCTTGTCTGTCGCGGGGTGACAAATGCGATAACGAGACAGCCGGTCTCACTGCGGATCAGCTCAATTTCGGGCCATGAGCGCATCCCTTCCACAAAAACAATGGGACTCTCGCATGCAAGAGCCGCCGAAAGCGCCATTCGGGTAACACCCATGCCATCTTCACCCCGCATTTCGGTAGAGACAATGCTGGTGTTTTCCGCGCTCGCGTTAAGGCCTCTTTTCGCGATCTCCCGGCGCACGATATCGCCCGTCGCAAAGTACGGGATCAAGCGTTCCTCCGCGTAGAGGCGGGCTATGTTCTTGCCCGATGCAGGCATTCCCACGACAACGAAAACCATTCCGACCTCCTTCATCGAAAAGCACCATTCCTCTCAACAAGGGGCGACGAGCTTACTCGTTGGCGACTTCTCCTGCGCATAGATCAGGTTCCAGAATCATAACTTCAAACGTGTCAGAAATCTAAAAAGGGTAGACTGTAAGCCGGGTTCTGTTTTCCGCGCAAGCGGAACGGTGATCATTCCTCTGAAGATCCAGGTTGCCCTGAACCTTTTGCGGCCTACCCGGGTTTAGGACGGGCCATCCCTGTCGCCTTTCGGCGACACCCTCTTTGGCCTTGCATCGAATGGGGTTTGCCAAGCCGCCCGGTCACCCGGACGCTGGTGAGCTCTTACCTCACCTTTTCACCCTTACCCCTTTAAGGCGGGGCGGTATATTTTCTGTTGCACTTTCCTTAGGGTTGCCCCCAGTTCTCGTTAAGAACCATTCTGCCCCTTGATGCCCGGACTTTCCTCAGGTTTTCACCCGCGATCACCCGTCTACCCTTTTTGTATACCATTCTTCGCAAGCTTATCGGCAATCCTGTTACGTTCCCTTGGTATATATTGTATTGCAAAATGGTCGAAATTGCCCACAATTTTTTTTACCTCAAGCACATATTGCCGCATTCTATCGTTATGTATTTTGTATGCACCGGTTACCTGATTTGCCACGAGCTGAGAATCGGTATAAACGATGACATCTCTTGCAGCATATTCTATGGCCTTATGCAAGCCCCTGACGAGCGCCTCATATTCAGCCATATTGTTCGTCATGGTTCCGAGAGAAATGCTCTCTTGAAGTACCTCCCGCCCGTTGCCGTCGCGGATATAGATACCCGCGCCGGAATCTCCCGGATTGCCGGAGGAAGCCCCGTCTACGTAAATCTCCCAGGCCATCATTCGTTTTCTATGAAATAGAGTATCCTGTTGCAACTCGGACACTGTATGAGTTCTTTATTCTTCGTGACCTCGATGAAGAGCTGAGGGGGTATATTCATGTAACAGCCGAGACAGACCCCGCCTTTTACATTGACGACCGCGACTCCGTTTCTTTTTTCCGCGAGCATCCTGTAGATGGACCTCAGTCGGTCGCTCACAACGGATAAAAGATTATCCCGTTCCGTCTTAAGTTTTTCTATGATCTTGTCCACGGATTGCATCTCTTTTTCAATCTTACCTTTCTCCGCTTCGATCTCTTTCTCCCTTTTCTTGAGATGTGCTGCGGAAGAGACCTGGTCTTTCTTTAAATCTTCCACTTTATCCATTAAGACGAGGACATCCTCTTCAATCTGATCATTAGCTGCCTTGACCGTCTCTATCTCTTTGAGCATGGCCTGGTATTCTTTATTTGTTTTTACTTCGTAGAGCTTGGCTTCGAGTTTCTTGATTTTATCCTTATCGACTTCCAGTTCCTTTTCTTTCTTTTTGCGCTCTTTTTCAAGCTCCTCGATGATCTCTTTCTCTTTTTCTGCTTTGGTTTTTAGGCCGTTCAACTCCTCATCCATTTTTTGTATTGCTTTTGGGGCATAGGATAATTTGCGTTCCTTCTCGATTATCTGCAGTTCAATTTTCTGTGCTTCATAGATGGTGCTTAATTCTTGCTCCACGTGAGGTCCTCCGAAAATTTAAAGGGGGTGCACCATATGGTGCACCCCCTCTTATTAGAGTCTGGCGTTTGTCTCGGACATAAATTTGTTTTTTTCATATCATTTAAATATGGGCCCACCTGGGTTCGAACCAGGGACCTACCGGTTATGAGCCGGTGGCTCTTCCAGCTGAGCTATAGGCCCATCATGTGCATATAAAATAAGCGATTTTGACATGCTTTGTCAATGGTTCTATTGAGTTTGGGCTGTCAATTGAATGATGGATGCGGGTCCTTGCCGATTTGCGAGCGGCGGCATCCCGTTCTTTGCGCCTGTCGACGGAGCATGAACATGCATTACGTGAGATTGTTATTTTCTTTTTGTAAAATTCTTTATACAATGTTCCAGTCTGTTTAAGCGCCAAGATCAGGAGAAATCATGAAGAATTCAAAAGTGACCAAG
>Ga0335069_10002268_pt1 | contig 29781 bp, 22 predicted proteins | sample Lox_Sample_11_FD_206714 | JGI IMG/M metagenome (GOLD analysis project Ga0335069, IMG submission 206714) | Soil microbial communities from Loxahatchee National Wildlife Refuge, Florida, United States - Lox_Sample_1.1 | ecosystem: Environmental > Terrestrial > Soil > Wetlands | place: USA...
GCCCGATGACGCGCTCGAGGCCCTGGGGCTGCTACGCCCGAGGCTCTGCGTGCCCATGCACTACAACACCTGGCCGGTCATCGCGCAGGACGCCGCGGACTTTGCCCGGCGCGCTGACGTCGCCGGACATGCGGTGAGAGTCCTCGCGCCCGGCGAAACGCTGGAGATTTGAGGCGGAGACTGATGACGCCTGGACCGGGCGCCGCCGCCGGCCTGGGCCGGTGGAGAAATTGCGCCAGCGGCAAAGACACAATTTTTCCTCGCCCCGGCCAACCCCCGCGCCAAGTTGTGTCATAAATGACGTTCCCCACCCCGCCTGCCCGGTTTGCACGCCGAGACGTGCGACCGGGCGACCTCGATGCGCGTCGCGACGACGTCCTTTTGCTCACCTACGCCTGGATGCAGCTCGCCCGGACGGGCGACAACCGGATCATCGACCTTTTCCGGCAGGGGCTGATCCGCGGGACGGTCACCGGCGGCCAGGGGAACGAGGCGCTGATCTGTCCGCTGGCGCTGCTGGCGGACAAGGCGGTCGATGTCGTGTCGTTTTCGCACCGCGATTTCGGCGGCCACTTGATCTGGAGCGGCACGCTCGGCGAGCATCTCTGCCAGTATTTCGCCAACAGCGGCAGCCCGACGAAGGCCCGCGAGGGGAACATCCACCACGGCGACCCGGCGAACCGCAGCCTGCCGATGATCTCGCACCTCGGGATCATGCTGTCGAATGTGATCGGCGCCACCGACTCGCAGCGGCGGCTCGGCCGGCCGGCGGTCGGATTTGCCTTCTTCGGCGACGGCTCGAGCTCCACCGGCGACGTGCACGAGTCGCTCAATCTCGCCGCCGTGCTGGGCGTGCCGGTGGTCTTCGTGATCGAGAACAACGGTTACGCCTACTCCACGCCGGTCTGCGAGCAGTTCGCTTCGGCCAGCCTCTGGGAGCGGGCCAAGGGCTACGGCATGGAGGGCTTTGCGCTCGACGGCGGCGATCCGGAGACCGTGCTGCGGGTCCTCGGCGCCGCGGTCGAACGGGCCCGGTCCACCTCGCGTCCGGTGCTGGTCGAGGCCCGCACTTTCCGGCTGCGCGGCCATGCCGCGTACGACACCTGCGACTACCTGCAGCCGGGCGAAGCCGAGTCGATCCTCGCCCTGGACCCGCTGCCGAAATTCCGCGCCCGGCTGGCCGGCGCCGGGCACGGCGCGCAGCTCGACGAGATCGACGGCGAGGTGGCCGCCTTCGTCGAGGCCAGCACCCGCGCGGCGATGGCCTGCCCGCCGGTGGCGGTCGATGGCATGGCGGACGAAGTCTTCGCTCCGGCCGCGCCCGCGCTCGCCTGGCAGCCCACGCCCGCCGCAGCCGAGAGCCTGACGATGGCCCAGGCGCTCAACCTCGGCCTGCGCAAGATCCTCGCCGAGCGGCCCGAGTCGCTCGTGCTCGGCCAGGACATCGGCACCTACGGCGGGGCCTTCAAGGTCACCGAGGGCCTGCTGAAGGAATTCGGCCGGCCGCGGGTGCTGGGCACGCCGCTGTGCGAGTCCGCCAGCACCGGCTACGCCATCGGCCTGGCCGCCAACGGCCACCGGCCGATCGAGGAGTTCCAATTCGCCGACTTCTCAACCGACGCCGTCACGCAGATCGTGCTCAACGCCGCCACCTACCACTTCCGTGCCGGCGCGCGGATGCCGCTCGTGCTGCGCCTGCCCTGCGGCGGCGGCCTGACGTTCGGCTCGTTCCACTCACAGGAGCTCGAGTCCGCCCTGCTCTCCTTTCCGGGATTGAAGGCGCTGTATCCGTCGAATCCACAGGACGCCTTCAACGCGCTGCTGGCCGCGTACGAGGACGACAATCCGGTGCTGCTCTTCGAACACAAGGGCCTCTACCGGCGCGGCCGCCAGTCCGTGAAATGGGAACCCGCCTTTCGCGAGGTCTGGCGCCCGCGCCAACTCCGCCAGGGGGACTTCGGCACCGTCGTCACCTACGGCGAGATGGTGCTGCACTGCCAGGAAGCCTGCGACTATTTCGCGGGCGAGTATGACGTCCGCTTCGACCTGTTCGACCTGCGGGCGCTGTCGCCGCTCCAACTTGACGGCATCCGCGACTCGGTCGCGCGCACCGGGCGGCTGGCGGTGGTGCACGAGGGCCGGCGGACGCACGGCTTCGGCGCCGAGCTCGTCGCCCGCCTGACCGGGGAGCTGTTCGGCCGGCTGAAGGCGGCGCCCGTGCGCGTCGCGGCGCTCGATCTCCCGGTGCCGTTCGCGCCGGAACTGGAGGCGGTCTACCGCCCGAACCGCGACAAGATCGTCGACGCGCTGGCGGCGTGGCTGGGAGGGGCGGAGAGCTCGTGATGCGGATTGCCCGCGACACGGTGGAGGGCCCGCCTCCCGGCGGGCCGCGGCTCTTCGGGGGGCGAGCCCTCCGTTTTCCGGCCTCGATCCCGAGTTGCCGGATCCGTGGTTTTTGATTCCCGAAATCAAGAATTGCACCCAAGCTTCGGATCAACGTGCCGCGGTCAACCTCCCCCAAGCGCCAGCCCACCGTTCGCCGCTCCTCCTGGGCCGCCATCCGGCTGTTCGCCATGGACGTCGACGGCGTGCTGACCGACGGCCGGGTGCAGATCCACTCGGACGGCACCGAGTCGAAATCATTCTCGATCCTCGATGGCCTCGGGCTGGCCCGGTTGCGCCGCGAAGGCGTGGCGCTCGCGTGGATTTCCGGCCGCGCCTCGGGCGCCACGACGGCGCGCGCCACCGAGCTGCAAATCCCGCACCTCATCCAGGGGCGGGTTGACAAGCTCGGCGCGCTGCAGGACCTCGCCCACCGGCTCGGGCTGGGCGCCGCGCAGGTGTGCTACATGGGCGACGACGACATTGATGTGCCCGCGATTGCCTGGGCCGGCATCGGGGTCGCCCCCTCCGGCGCCGTGCCCGCCGCGCTGGCCGCGGCTGATTTCGTGCCCACGCGCCCCGCGGGCCTGGGCGCCGTGCGAGAAGTGTGTGAACAAATTGCCGCCGCCCGGGGTCGGAAGCCCGCAACTTGAGCCCCGTCGCCCCCAAGCTTCTCCTCGCCTGCGCCCTCGCGGCCGTCCCCGCGTTCGGGCAGTCGTCCGCCGGCATCTCGTCCCAGGAGCCGGTGCTGAATTTCCGCCTGCCGGCCTACACGCCGGAAGGGTTTCACGCCTGGCTGGTGCGCGGCTCGGAGGCGCGGGTCCTCGGCCCGAACGAGATCGAGGTCAAGGAGCTGACGCTCACCGTCTTCAGCGGCGACGCCCACGATCGCACCGAGACGGTCATCCTCAGCCCGGCGGCGAAGGTGGCGCCGGCGGACCGCGTGGCGGGCGGCGCCAGCACCATCCGGATCATCAACGACAGCTTTGAAGCCACGGGCACCGGCTGGCATTACGACTACCGGGAGAAAAAGGTTTCCATCGCGCAGCACGTCCGCGTAGTCGTGCACGGCGAACTGAAGGACCTGCTCAAATGAACCTCCGCCTGCCGTTCATCGCCTCCCTGACCGCCGCCCTGCTGGCCGCGGGTCCGGTGCGCGCGGCCGACGAGACGACGACCACGATCACGAGCGAGGGCGAGGGCCGGATGGTGAGCACCGACACCGAGACCACGATCACCTTCCGCGATCATGTCGAGGTCACCGGCACCGACCTCAAGCTGAACTGCGACTACCTCGAGGTCGTCGTGCTCCGCACGGGCGACAAGACGGCGACGATCGGCAAGCTCGACAAGTTCCGCTCGCTGCTCGCCACCGGCAACGTCCACATCGTCCAGGGCGCGCGCGAGGCAGCCTGCGGGCGCGCGGAGGTCGTGCCCGGCGAGGACCGGATCGTCCTCACCGAAAAGCCGGTGGTGGTCGACCGCGACCAGAACACCCGGATCAGCGGCGAGAAGATCACGCTGTTGCGCGGCCAGCGCCGCGTCCTGGTCGAGAAGCCGACGCTTGTCGGCCCGCCGGTCAAGGACCTCGGACCGCTCGACCGGGAGAAGAAGAATCCCGAGCCCGCGACCCCGGCCGCCGAGCCGGCCAAAAAACCTTGAGCCCGGCCCCTGGCATCGCCGCCGAGATTCGCACCGAGGGCCTCGTCAAGACGTACGGCCAGCGGACCGTCGTCAACGGCGTCAACATCCGCGTCGGCGCCGGCGAGATCGTCGGTCTGCTCGGACCCAACGGCGCGGGCAAGACCACCACCTTCTACATGGTCGTCGGCCTGGTGCCGGCCACGGCCGGAAACGTCTACATCGGCGGCCAGGACGCCACGCACCTGCGCATGCACCGGCGCGCCCGCCTGGGTGTCGGCTACCTGCCGCAGGAGCCGTCGATCTTCCGCAAGCTGACCGTCCGCGAGAACATCCTGGCCATCGTCGAGACGCTGCGCGGGGTCACCGGCGCCGCCCGGGCCGCGCGGGTCGAACATCACCTGAACGAACTCGGCATCGCGCACCTCTCGTCCCAGCCGGCCTACACGCTCTCCGGCGGCGAGCGGCGCCGGCTCGAGATCGCCCGCGCGCTCGTGACGCAGCCCCAGTTTCTCCTGATGGACGAGCCCTTTGCCGGCGTCGACCCGATTTCCGTGGCCGAGGTGCAGAAGATCGTGCTCGAGCTCAAGCACCGCGGCATCGGCGTCCTCATCACCGACCACAACGTCCGCGAGACGCTGCGGATCGTGGACCGCGCCTACATCATCCATCGGGGCAAGGTCATGACCGAGGGCGGCAGCGAATTCCTGATCAGCGACCCCAAGGCTCGAGAACTCTATCTCGGAAAGGACTTCAACCTTTGAAGGCGGCGGGCGAGAGGCGGAAGGCCCCCGGCGACCGGCCCCACGGTTTGGGCCTGAGGCCTCAAGCCGACCGCCCCACGCCGCATGCTTTAGGCTTCCGCCCCTGCGCCCGCCGCCTATAGCCTGCTGCTGACCCAAAGCCGGCATGGTTCGTGCGTTCATTGTTCAACGTTCAAGGTCAACGGTTCAAAGTTCAGGGTTCCCGGTTTTCGGTTCTGGGTTCACAGTTCATGGTTCACGGTTAATCATTCATTCGTTCGCCTTCCGCCTATCGCTTCCCGCGCCATGCCCATCAAATCCGTCAACGGCATCACCGTCGCGCATTTCTTCGAGACTTACGGTGAGAAGCTGGAACTGGAGCTGATCCACGGTCGTCCGGGCCTGCACCGGCTGATCAAGGAGGGCTCGATCAACCGCCCGGCCCTGGCCCTCACGGGCTTTTTCAAGTATTTCGCGAACAAACGCATCCAGGTGCTCGGAGCGGCGGAGATGACCTTCCTCAAGACGCTGGAGCAGCGGAAGCAGATCGAGATCTTCAGCGAGATGGTGCGCCGCGGCATCCCGGCGATCGTCCTGACGCGCAACTACCACGCCACGCACCCGATGCTGGCGGTGTCGGAGGAGATGAAGCTGCCGATTTTCCGCACGCCGATGATCACGATGAACTTCGTGAATGCGGCGACGCTGTGCATCGACAATGAGTTCGCCCCGTCCTGCACCGAGCACGCCACCACCCTCGACATCAAGGGCATCGGCGCAATGATCCGCGGCGACAGCGGCATCGGCAAGTCCGAGTGCGCTCTCGCCCTGATCGAGCGCGGCCACTCGCTGGTGGCCGACGACCTCACCTGCATCCGGCTGCTCGACGAGCGCGAGCTCAGCGCCAGCTCGCGCACCCTCAACCGCGGCTACATGGAGTGCCGCGGCATCGGCATCATCAACATCGCCGAGATGTTCGGCGTGAAAAGCATCCGGCTGGAGAAGCGCATCGACCTCGTCGTCTCGCTCAAGGAGTGGACGCCCGACGTCATCGAGGAGCGCACCGGACTCGAGGAGAACTACTACGAGATCCTCGGCGTCAAGGTGCCCCACATCGAGTTCTACGTCCGGCCCGGGCGGGACATCGCCCGGCTCATCGAGGTGGCTGCGCTGGTGCAGGCGCTGAAGAAGATGGGGCACGACCCCGCCAAGGATTTCAACGACCGGCTCATCGCCCACATGTCCGAGCAGCCGCCGGCCAAGACCACGACCCACCGCGTGCTGTCCTCCCACCCGCCGTTCCCGACGATCAAGGACGACGAGGTCGAGGAGGACGCCGGCGCGCATCCCGCGTAAGCGCCCGCCGTCCGGTGCCGCTCGCCGGCCCGGTCTTTTGCCGGGTACGAACCCAGTCATCCTTCTCATGCCCCGATCTGATAATCGCCAGCCCGCCCAGCTCCGTCCCGTCACCTTTGAGGCCAACATCGCGCCGTACGCCTCCGGCTCCGTCCTCGTGGGCTACGGCCGCACGCGCGTGATCTGTGCCGCGACGATCGAGCCGAAGGTGCCGTCGTGGATGCGCCAACAGGGGGTCGCCGGCGGCTGGCTGACCGCCGAGTATTCGATGCTCCCCTACAGCACGCTCGAGCGGAAGCCGCGCGACATCTCCAAGGGGCGGATCGACGGCCGCACGGTCGAGATCCAGCGCCTCATCGGCCGCTCGCTGCGCGCGGTGATCGACCTGCAGAAGCTGGGCGAAAACACGCTCTGGATCGATTGCGACGTGCTTCAGGCCGATGGCGGCACGCGCACTGCCGCCATCACCGGCGCGTATCTGGCCGCCCGGCTCGCCGTGCAGCGGCTGCTGGACGATCGGAAGCTGGGCGAGAATCCGCTGACGGACTCAGTTGCCGCCGTCAGCGTGGGGCTGTGTGGCGGCGAGCAGCTGCTCGACCTGGCCTACACCGAGGACAAGGACGCCGAGGTCGACTTCAATGTCGTGATGACGGGCCGCGGCCAGTTCGTCGAGGTGCAGGGCGCGGGCGAGGAGTCGACCTTCACCAACGATCAGCTCCAGAGCCTGCTGGTCCTGGCGCAGCAGGGCCTGAAGGAGCTCGCGTCGCTCCAGGCCGCCTTCCTGGCCGGCCAGCTGTTGAAGACCTGAGCCGCCGGGCCGGTGCCCCGCTCACGTGGCCGGCTTGGCGGCCTCCTTGATCGCGCGGAAATTGCCGTCCTCGCAGGCCCGCACAAAACCCTCCGTCACCGACTTCAGGTCCTCCCACCGGCCGCGGATGGCGCGGGCCTCCTCGGCCGTGATCTGGCTGTCGGCCGCGGCGGTGGCGATGACCCCGAGCATGTCGGCGAACTCCTGCACGATGCGGTTCGTCGACGGGATCAGCTGGTACGGATGCGCCTTGGTGCGCGGATTGGTGATGAAGAAGCCGCCGGCCCGCTCGCAAACCCACTGTGCGAGCCGCGCGTCGTTGGTGATGCGCAGGAGCTGCTCGATGCGGTCGAGGGGGTTGTTCGCCCCGCTGCCGGTGCCGTCGTCGGGCGGCTCCGCCCACTTGTAGATGAGCGACAGTGACAGTCCCATGTCCGCCGCAATCTGTTTCGCGCTCGTCTTCCTGAGCACCTCCTTCAGCAACTCGTGCGATTGCATGGAGTGATGCTGTCCGTGCCGGCGAGCCGACGCAACGTAATCCGGGTCCGGACCACCGGGCGGCGGCGGCGATCCACGCCGGATTCTTTTTTGTGTCTTTTTGGGACGTTTGTGGCTTAGCATGGGACTTTTGCCATGAACATTCACGAGTACCAGGCCAAGGCCCTCTTCGAACAATACGGCGTCGCCGTCCCGCGCGGCGTCGCGGCGCGGACGCCCGCCGAATTCGAGTCGGCGCTGGCCACGCTCGGCCACGAGGGGCCGATCGTGGTCAAGGCACAGATCCACGCCGGCGGCCGCGGCAAGGGCACGTTCACCGACGGCTTCAAGGGTGGCGTGAAATTCGCCCGCTCGAAGGCCGAGGCCCTGGACTACGCCAACAAGATGTTCAACAACACGCTCGTGACCGCGCAGACCGGCCCCGCCGGGCGCCGGGTGCAGACGATCTACTTCACCGTCGCAAGCGCCATCCAGAAGGAATACTATCTCGCCATCCTGCTTGACCGCGCCACGTCGCGTCCGGTGATCGTCGCCTCGACCGAGGGTGGCGTCGAGATCGAGAAGGTCGCGCACGAGACGCCGGACAAGATCTTCAAGATCTTCGTCGACCCCGCGATCGGGCTGCAGGGCTACCAGTCGCGCCAGCTCGCCTTCCAGCTCGGCTTCACCGGGGAGACGTTCAAGAACGCGGTCCGGCTCATCGAGGCGCTCTATCGGATGTGGTGGGGCACGGACGCGACCATGGTCGAGGTCAACCCGCTCATCACCACGCCCGAAGGCAAGGTGCTGGCCCTCGACGCCAAGGTCGCGTTCGACGACAACGCGCTCTTCCGCCATCCCGAGATCGGCGCATTGCGCGACCTCAACGAGGAGGATTCCAAGGAGATCGAGGCGTCGAAGTACAACCTCTCGTACATCGCGCTCGACGGCAACATCGCCTGCCTGGTGAACGGCGCCGGCCTCGCCATGAGCACGATGGACATCATCAAGCACTTTGGCGGCAGCCCGGCGAACTTCCTCGACGTCGGCGGCGGCGCCTCAAAGGACCAGGTGCAGGCCGCCTTCCGGATCATCCTCACCGACCCGAAGGTGAAGGGAATCCTGGTCAACATCTTCGGTGGCATCATGGACTGCAACACGATCGCCACCGGCGTCGTGGCCGCGGCCCGGGAGCTCGGGCTCAAGATCCCGCTCGTGGTCCGCCTCGAGGGCAACAACGTCGAGGCCGGCAAGCGCACGCTCGCCGAGTCCGGCCTCAAGATCGAGTCAGCCGACTCCATGGCCGACGCCGCCCGCGAGATTGTGCGGCTGGTCGCGTGAGGACCCCAACCGGAGTTGAGCCGTAAGCCCGCGACCTCGCCTTCGCCATGAGCATCCAAGTCAAGGAATTCGCCTTCGTCTTTCATGGGGTCACCGACATCAGCCGCGCCCGCAAGTTCTACGAGGGGCTGCTGGGTCTAAAGGCCGCCATCCAGGTCGAACTGCAGCCGGGCAAGTGGTGGATTGAGTACGATGTCGCCGGCCAAGCGCTGGCCATCTCCAACGCCATGGACGGCGCCAAGCCGACCGAGAGCCTGACGCTCGAGGTCGCGAGCGTCGACGCCGCGCTGCAGGAGGCGAAGTCGGCCGGCGCGACCATCGCCTTCGAGATCATGGAATTCCCGCCTTGCCGGATGTTTGCCGTCAAGGATCCCGACGGCAACCAGATCGGCCTGCACCAGCGCAAGGCGCGCTCCTGAGCCGCCGCGGATCAGCGGCGAAAGGCAATAATCAATCACCCATAGCCCATCGACCTTCCTTTCATGTCCATCATCGTCACTCCCGAAACCAAGGTGCTCGTGCAGGGCATCACGGGCGAATTCGGCGCCCGGCACACACGGCTGTCACTTGACTACGGCTCCCAGATCGTGGCCGGGGTCACCCCCGGCAAGGGCGGGCAGTTTTTCGAGCACGGCGCCCTCCGCGTGCCGATTTTCAACACCGTCACCGCCGCGGTCGCCGCGACGGGCGCTTCCGCCGCCGCCGTCTTTGTGCCGCCGCCCTTCGCCGCCGACGCCATTCTCGAGGGTGTCGATGCGGGGCTGGACCTCGTGGTCGCCATCACCGAGGGCATCCCCGTGCGCGACATGATTGCCGCCAAGCGCGCAATGCAGGGCCGGAAGACCCGGCTGATCGGACCCAACTGTCCCGGCATCGTCACGCCCGGCCCGGGCAAGGACTCGACCGGCGGCTGCCGGATCGGCATTGCGCCAGGCTACATTCACAAGCAGGGCCACGTCGGCGTCGTCTCGCGCTCCGGCACGCTCACCTACGAGGCCGTGTGGCAGCTCACCGTAAAGGGCATCGGCCAGACCACCTGCGTCGGCATCGGCGGCGATCCCGTCAATGGCACCTCGCATCTCGACGTCATCCGGATGTTCAACGACGACCCGGAAACCTGGGGCATCATCATGATCGGCGAAATCGGCGGCAACGCCGAGGTCGAGGCCGCGCGCTGGATCAAGGCCAACTGCAGGAAGCCCGTCGCCGGATTCATCGCCGGCGCCACCGCCCCCGCCGGTCGCCGCATGGGCCACGCCGGCGCCGTCGTCGGCGGCACCGAGGACACCGCCGCCGCCAAGATTGCCGTGTTCAAGGAATGCGGCGTTGAGGTCGCGGTCACCCCGTCCGACATGGCCGACGCGCTCGTCCGCGCGGCCCAGAGGACGGGCGCCAAGCTGGCCTAAGGCAGACCCGCAGCGTCGAAAGCTGCAGGGTGATCGTTTTGGAGCCCGGATGGAAACCCTCTGCCGGGGATCGTTTCGGCGATCATCTTCTCGCGGCCAGACTCGATTTCTTCCGTGGCAAAAACGTTATAAGAAGCTGAATAAAAATCTGATGCGTAATTGACTTCGCGCTGCAAATCGTGGCCCATTAATTTCTCTGAATTTAGGCTGGACTCAGAAGTGCCGATACGCACGGTTGAAAATGCATCAGGAAAGGACCGGCTGGAAACAGTCGGTTCTGCCAACCGGGTCTAGGAGTGATCACGGTGGTTTCGTGTGACGCAAGTCACCCGGATGTGCGAGGCGAAAGCCTCGAACAAAATACTCCTCCCGAGAACGGAAAGCCGCCTGATGCCCTCAGGCGGCTTTCGTTTTTAGGAAATCCCCCTGGTGCGCGAACGATTAACTAACCATCAACCGCTCACGCATCATGTCAGCCATCCTCACCCTCCCGGCCCTTCGCCTCAACGCGGAGAACCCGAACCACCACCTGTGGAACAACAACGGGACGTGGTTCCTCCACTACACGGTGTATCCGACGCCGTTCACCAAGGAGCGCATCCGCCGCTCTTTGGGCACCAAGGACCTCAACGTCGCACGCGAGCGCCGCGACTCGTTTTTCCAGCAGTTGCTGGGCGGACAGTCGGCCACGCCGTTCAAGACGGCGGTGGCCTGACTCCGGCCGGTCCCTTCGATCTTACCCCTAACCCCAAGACAGGCCCGCGCCTTCCAGCGCGGGCTTGGTCTTTTCCTGGGTTCAGGGGGTGGAGGGCGGCTTCCAGGAGTGCGGGCTTTGAAGAATTCCGTCAAACGACTGGCCGGGTCCGATGCCCGCCGGACGGAGGAGTCCGCCCTGTTTCGGGTTCAGGCCGGGATGGCGAAGTTCCCGATCGGGGGGATCGGACCTTCCACATTCAGCTTCCCCACCCTGCAACAGATCGAATCCGACCTCAGGGAATCCTCAACTGCATGCCGATCCGGAGCGTGCTGCTGCCCTGCAGGACGTCGCGGTTGGCGTTGTAAATGTCCTGCCAACGGCTCGGCGTGCCGTAATACCTCAGGCTGATCCGCGAAAGCGAATCGCCCTCCGCCACGAGGTGGACCCGCGGCTGGGCCGGCGCGGCGGTCGAGACCACCGGAATGGGTGCGTTGCCGGTGGCGATCTGGCCCGCCGGTGTGCCGAGCCGAGCCGTCGCCGCGATCTGGTCAAGCGTGCCCTGCGCCTGCGACAATCTCGCCGCGAGCGCTGAATTCTCCGCGCGCAACTGAGTGATCACAGCCTGGCGGTCTCTTTCCTGCGCCGCCGCAGCCTCGGCAAACCGGCCCTGCGCCGATCGGACTGACTCGAGGTCGCGCTTCACCTGTGCCAGTTGGGCGGTGAGCGCGTCGATGTTTTGCTGGGCGCTGCGGTCACCCTCCGCCCGCTGCTGCTCGGCGGTGCGCATCGCCTGGGTCAGCCGGTCGGATTCGGCCCGGCCCGCCTCCACCTGGCGCTTCAGGTCGTCGCGCTCGGTGGTGAGTTTTTCGTTGGCGGCGGTGAGATCGGCCACCGACGCCCCGTGCGCCTCGGCCGCCTTCCGCTCCTCCTCGACCTTGGCCTCCGCGGCCGCGAGTTCCGCCTGCAGCTTGTCCATCGCCTCGCGGTTGCCCTGCACCGACTGGGTCGCAGCCGCGAGCTGCTTCTTCAACTCGTCGTTCTCCTGCTGCGTCTTCACGAGCTGGCCGCCAACCGCCTCGAGTCGCTCCTGCAGCGCGCCGCGCTCGGATGCCTTGCCGTTGGCCTCGGCCACGCTCTTCTGCGCCGCCGCCAGCTGATCCGCGAGCCCGGCGGCCTGGGCCTTGAGCGCGTCCCTTTCCTGCTCGAGCTTCTGATTCGCCGCCGTCAGCTCCGCGACCGACGTCCCGTGGGACTCAGCCTCCTTCTGGGACTCCGCCAGCTGGCGCTTCAGGTCGTCGCGCTCCGCCGTCAGCCGCTGCGCGGAATCGGCCAACTGTTGGTTCTGGCGCTTGAGTTCGTCGCCCGCGGCCGCGAGGTCGCGCGCCCTGGTCTGCGCCTGGTCCAGCTGCTCCCGCGTCGGCGCGTCTTCCGCCTGGCGCGTCGCGAGCAGGGTCCGGTTGGCCTCGGTCAGCGCCTTGTTGGCCTCCCGCGCCTTTTGCAGCTGCGACGCGAGGTTGGTGATTTCGGCCGCGGCGGAGGTGCGCTCCTCATCGATGGCGCCCTCGAGCTCCTTCACGCGCGCCTGCAGCGTGCTGATCTCCATCTTGTACGCATCGCCCTGGGACGCATTCACCGCCTGGGCCTGCGCCACCAGCGCTGCCTCCGCGGCCTTTTTCGACGTTTCAAGATCCTTGGCCAGTTTGTCATTGGCGGCCGTCAGCTCGGCCACCTGGGAGTTCAGCTTGTCGATCGCGGCGTTGGCGGTCGCCAGGTCGGCGCCCAATTTCCTCGCGGCCGCATCGTCCGCCGCCGCGTGGGTGTTCACGGTGACGGTGCGGGCGTCCTCAAGTTGCTTTTCCAACTCGGCGATCCGGCCGTCGCGCTGTTTCAGGCCGTCGCGCGCGGCGGCCAGTTCGCCGGTCTGGCGCGCCAGCTCCGGCGCCAAGCCGGCCGTCGCGCCGGCCTGCGCCCGGGCCGCCGCGAGATCCTTTTCCAATCCGGCCTTCTCCCCGGCGAGCCGGTCGTTCGCCGTCTTCACCCGTTCCAGCTCGGCCGCCTGCTGCTGCTGTGACTGCCGGGATTCGGCGAGCTCGGCCTGGAGCCGCGCCGCGCCGGCGGACTGCTCCTGCGCCGCCGCGCCGCGCTCGTTCACGGTTTTCTCCAGCGATTGCGCCCACTTCTCGAGGTCGGCCTTGTCGGCCGCCAGCTTGTCGCGCTCCGCCCTGGCGGCGGTGACTTGCTTCTGCAGTTCCTCGGCCCGCGCCGTGAGTCGCGCGCCTTCCTCGTGCAAGGCCTTGTTCTCCGCGCGGGCGGCGTCGACGTCGCGCGGGTCCGGAGCGACGGCCGCCGGTTCGGTCGGCGCCGGGCCGGCCGGCGCCGGCCGCTGCCGCTGGCGGAGCTGCTGGTCGAGCGCCAGCAGCCGCAGGGTCGACCGCTTGACCTCATCGTCGAGCCGCTGGTTGTCGCGCTGGAGGTTCCGAATCTTGCTGTCGCGTTCGGCCAGCAGCTGGGCGGCGTCGCCCGACGGCGCGGCGTTGTCCGATGCGGCGGCGCGAGCCGCCTTGTCCTGCAATTCCTGGTTGGTGCGCTTGAGCTCGTCGATCTGGCGGGTGGCGGCCTCGGCCCGGGTTTCGGCCTCCGCAAGCTGGGCCCGGAGCTTGGCCGCATCGTCGCCGGCCGACGCGCGCGGCGCCGCGCGGAGGCGTCCGACCTCGTCCTGCAAGTCCCGCACCTGGGCGTTGAGCATCGTGAGCTGGCGTTCTGCGTCCCCGCGGTCCGCCACCATCTTCTGCAGCTGCTCCGACAGCCGGCTGCTCTGGGCCCGCAGCTGGTCGACCAGCTGGCCCCTGTCCGCGCCCGGCTGCCCGAGCTTTTCCTCGAGCTGCGCCTTCTCGAGCACGAGCTGCTGGTTCGCGTCCGCCAGCCGGTTGTTGGCCGCTTGGGCGGCCTGCAGCGAGTCGGTCAGCTGCCGCACCTCGTCGGCCACTGACGCCGGCGTGGCGGCCGCCGGCGCCTCGGTCGAATTCGTCCGCAGCCGGGCGAGCAGCTGGTTGGCCTGATCGAGCTGGCCGGGCGAGAGTGTGGCGCCCACGCGATCGCGGCCGGCGGGCGCGACGCCGTGCTCCGCCGCCAGCGCCAGCCAGGCGTAGGCCTGCACCCGGTCGGCCGGGAGCCCGCCCCGGCCATCCGCGTACATCAGTCCGAGATTGTTCTGGGCCGGTCCGTAACCCTGGCCGGCCGCCGCGCGGTAGAGCGCGGCCGCGACGGTCTCGTCCTTGGCGATTCCGCGTCCGTCCTCGCGCAGCAGTGCCAGCTTGTACTGGGCGAGGGCAAAGCCCCGGTCGGCCGCCACCTGGTACCAGTGCGCCGCGCGCGACTCGTCCTTCAAGACCCCGCGGCCGGACTCATAGACCAGCCCGAGATTGTAGCAGGCCTCGACGATGCCCTGCTCGGCCGCCTGCTTGAACCACACGCTGGCCTCGAAGTAGTCCTGGCCCACCCCGCGGCCGGCGGCGTACATGTTGCCGATGTTGTACTGGGCGGGACCGTAGCCCTGCTCGGCCGCCTTCAGGTAATGCCGGGCCGCCTGCTTCTCGTCGGCCGGCACGCCGCGCCCGAGCTCATAGGCGAGGCCAAGGTTGAATTCGGCCGGCGCAAACGACTGCTCGGCGGCGCGCCGGTACCACTGCAGCGCCGCCGCGAAGTCCTGGGGCACGCCCTGCCCGTTCGTGTACCGGCCGCCGAGCGCATTCTGCGCCTCGGGATCGCCCGCCTCCGCCCGGGCGCGGATCGCGGTGGGGTCGGCCGGGTCGGCGGGGTCGGCCGCCCGCCCCGGGCCGGCGAGCGCCAGCGAGACCAGAAGGAGGGGGCGGAGGAGCGGGAGCGCGGGTCGAACGGCGAATTTCCGGAGAAAAACGGCGGAGGGGCGCACGGCTCAACTTAAGGGGGAAACTCGACACGGGAGCAAGGCCGCATCCTGCATCCCGTGGATGATTTTCTTGTCCGGCGGACAGAACGTGGCGAGCGCACCCGAGAGCCGCGCCGCACCGTCGACGACGAAGTAATACGGACACAGCCGGAGGCGCCCGGCCTCGGACGCGGCCGCGGCGGGCCGGCCGTCGGCGGGGGCGTGATACACCGGGTGCTGCACGCGCTTGGGTTTCCGGTATTCCTGCAGCACGTGCAGGTTCGTCGGCGCCATCCGCAGGGCCTGGTCGACCCCGGCCTGCCACTCCTCGCGCGAGCAGTCGCTGCCGAGGATCACGCTGCGAGAACCCCAGGCGGTCTCGTGAAAGCCGCTGATCTTGATGATGAGGTCGCGCTCCTTCTGCGTCGCCCCGCCCAGATCGCGCCAGTCGTTGAGCATCCGCCCGCCGGCGCGCGGACCGTCGAGCACCGCTCCCGGCGGCAGCGGCGCGGGATCCATGATCCACGTCTGCGGAATCAGCCGGCGCAGCAGCTCGCGGTGCCGGCGCGACAGGTTTTCCGCCCAAAATTCCTGCAGCAGGTGGTGGTGGAACAGGCCGAGCGTGAGCTTCTCCTCCTGGAAGGGACGCAGCGGCGGCGCGATCGCCACCTGGCCGGCCGCCCACGCCTCGAGCAGGTGCGGCGCCGGACGAAGGCCGGCCCAGTCGAACAGCTCGAAGAAGCGGTAGATGACGTCGACCTTTTCGGGCGTGCCCTCGATGTCGATGAACAGCTCGCCGCCGAGCGGAAAGATCTTCTCCGGCGCGAGACAGAAGACGCGGCGTCCCTGCCGCTGGAGCTGCTCGGCGAGCCAGCGCATCTCGGGCCGATAGGTGGCGGCCTCATCGCTCACGAGGATCGCGATCACCGGGTTGCGCACGCCCGGGCGGAGGCCGGCCAGCGAGCGGTGGAAATTCTCGATCATTGCATCGCCGTGGCCGAGCACCGCCGCGTCGCGGTCGCCGCCGTAAAGCCGGTTGAGGAACGCGGTCAGGCCGATGCCGCCGGGCACGGAGTCGAGCTCGGTCAGCGCAAAGCCGTCCTCGGTGAGCAGCAGATCGGGCCGGAGGACCGTCGGCCACGCGCCGCGGTTGCGGGTGTCGCGCGCATGGCGCACCAGCTCGGCGGGCTTGCCGCGATCAAGATAATCCGCCACCCAGGGCGCGAGCAGCGGCTTGTTGCGCAGCAGGTTCTTGCCGCCGGCGGAGCGGAGGTAGAGCGTCTCCAGCGCCTGGTGAAACTCCAGGCAGGCCGCCCCGATCGCCTCGAGCTCCGCCCGCTGCTCCGCCGGCAGCGGCCAGGCATGCGGCGAGAGCTGCCACGTCTTGGCCTCGAACAGCGGCTGGGCGTCGAGGGCGGAACGGATCGCGGCGTAGGCCAGGTCGGACATGATGAAGGCAAGGCTGCAGGATTGAAAATCTGAATGGCTGATTGGCGGGGGATGGAGAATTCGCACCGCCGAAGGGATGGGTGCGTCGCCGGGCTCGGATGAATATTCAGTCCGGTTGTTCTTCGGCCCTTCGACCTTTCGGCGTCAGTCGTCCATCTGGATTTCCTTGTTGCGATGGCGCGGGCAGCCGGCGCGGAGCCAGCCGTAGATGAAGCGGTCGAGGTCGCCGTCGAGCACGCCCTGCGTGTCGCTGGTGCTGACGCCGGTGCGCAGGTCCTTCACCATCTGGTAGGGCTGCAGCACGTAGCTGCGGATCTGACTCCCCCACCCGATCTCGCCCTTCTCGCCGTAAAAGCGCTCCATCTCGCTCCGCTGCTCGTCGAGCTTCTTCTCGTAGAGACGCGCCTTGAGCACGTTGAGGGCGCTGGCGCGGTTCTTGATCTGGGACCGTTCGTTCTGGCAGACGACCACGATGCCGGTCGGCAGGTGGGTGAGGCGCACGGCGGAGTCCGTGGTGTTCACGCCCTGGCCGCCCTTGCCTGAGGACCGGTAGACGTCGACGCGGATCTCGGAGTCCGGCACCTCGATGTCGATCTCCTCGGTGATCTCGGCCACGACATCGACCGCGCAGAACGAGGTGTGCCGGCGCTTGTTGGCGTCGAACGGCGAGATGCGCACCAGCCGGTGCACGCCGCGCTCGGCCTTCACGTAGCCATAGGCGTTCTCGCCCTTGATCAGCATCGTCGCCTTGGTGATGCCCGCCTGGTCGCCGGCCTGCACGTCCTGCACCTCGAGGGTGAAGCCGCGGCGTTCGACCCAGCGGGTGTACATCCGGAAGAGCATGTCGGCCCAGTCGTTCGACTCGGTGCCGCCGGCGCCGGATTGGATCGAGAGAATGGCGTTGTTGCGGTCGAACTGGCCGGTGAGGAACGACGCGATCTCGAGCCGGTCGAGCTCCTCGACCAGGCCGGCCACCGCCTGATCGAGCTCCTTCGCGTGGGCCTCCTGCTCGGCGGGCGCGGCGGACTCGATCAGCTCGGTCATGACCGCGGCGTCGTCGAGCTTCCGGTTGAAGGCCACGAGGCCGGCGATCGCGCGCTTCAGGCCGTTGAGCTTGCCGATGTGCTTCTGGGCGCGCTCGTTGTGGTCCCAGAAACCCGGCGCCCCCATCTGGGCCTCCAGCGCCTCGATCTCGCGCTGCTTCTGCTCGACGTCAAAGAAACCTCCACAAGTAGCCGGCGCGCTTCTTGATGTTTTCGAGATGGGAGAAGGTTTCGGGGGCGATCATGGAAGGGAGCCCCTCACCGTTGGCACGGGGTCCGGCGCCGCAAGCGGATTCTTTCCGCGCCGCAAACGGGCAACCCGGGCGGAGAACCGCAAAGGCACCCTGATCAGGACCCGGTCGAAGCCCGAGGTCCGGCCCTGGGCGCCTTCGGGTCCAATCGGGTTCATTCGCGGTTAGCCCGCGTGGCTTGAAATCAGGCGGAGGCGGCCGCCACCGCCTGGCGCTTCTTCCAGTCCCAGTACCACGCGATCCAGATGCAGATCTCGTAGAGGAGGTAGAGCGGCACGGCCATGGCGACCTGCGTCAGCACCTCGGGCGTGGTCAGGATGGCGCCGAGGAAGAGCGACGCGACGATGGCGTGGCGGCGATATTTCGCGAGATGGCGGTGGTTGATCAGGCCGATCTTCACCAGTGTCAGCAGCACCAGCGGAAACTGGAAACCGAAGCCCATGCCGAGCATGAAATTCGTGCAGAAGCTGATGTACTCCTCGGCGCGCCATTCGTCGGCCTGGAAACCGAGCAGGTCCGAGTACTCCATCGAGGCGCGAAGCGCCACCGGCAGCAGGACAAAATACGTCGACACCACGCCGGCGATGAAGAGAAAGACCCCCCACCCGAGCCAGATCCGGAGAAAGCGCTTCTCGCGGATGTTCAGCGCCGGGAGGATGAACTGGCCCATGAAGTACAGCCAGAAGGGCGCGGCGGCGACCAGGCTGGCATAGAGCGCGACCTTGAAGGCGACGAAGAACGCCTCGGCCGGCCCGAAGTTGCGCAGGCGGACCATCGACGCCTCCTCGGGCTTGAGCGGCGGCTGCAGCTTCAGCGTCATCACCTGCTCGCCTCCGACCTGCGCCGTGCCGACCTGGAAGACCACCTGCGGCGACTCGCCCGCGGGCAGTCCGGCAAACTGCTCGCGGGACACCGGGAACGGCCCCAGCCGCGCCGACCCAATCTGGAGCGTGACGGTCGGGTTCGGCTTCAGGAACAGGTGCATGTGCCGCAGCGGGTACTCCAGCGCCCAGGTGATCTTGTTGACGAAGAGCAGGCAGACGATCAGCGCGATGCCCACCACCGTGACGCAGCGGATCAGCGCGGTGCGCAGGTCCTCGAGGTGACCCCAAAACGACTTGCGCATCGTCTTGCTGTCGTCGACGACGTCGACCGATTCAATGGGATTCGCTTCGGCCATGAACAAGAAAAGAGGGCGGAATTGACCTTCTCATGGCCGCTCACCGCAGCCTCCAGTGCAAGGGAAAATGCGGAAGACCCGGCGCCAATCGCCGGCGCGCTCCGCCCGGAAACGGACTGTCCAGCGGCGGTGCGTGACTGGAGGGCCGGTCTCCCGACCGGCCGAAATTGCCCACGGAACGCACGGACGGACGGAGCCGAGAATCTCGCCGCGAGGCAACCGGAGACTGAATCCGTCCTTGGACCCAAAGCCCGCCGCTGCGCCGGGTGCAGCCGGTGTTGCCACCCCGGCAACGCCCGTTTGGCCGCGGCCGCGATTCTCCCCTGCCGGCGGGTCCCGGCGACCCCGCCCTCCATCTTTGCGCGCTCCGCGCTCTCCGCGTTAAGATGGATTCGCCATTCTCGCGGGCCTCACGGGCCATCCAGCCCGGCGGCAGCCGGGCGCTCCCGCATGCGACCCTCGCGATTATTCGCGGCCAATTCCATTCGGCGGCCCGACTCAAACGCGCAGCACGCCCGCGGCCTTTTCCTCGAGGTAGCTCCGGCAGGTCAGGGCCACGCCCTCGCGCAGGCCGAGGCGCGCCTTCCAGCCGAGCGCGGTCATCCGTGACACGTCGAGCAGTTTCCGGGGCGTGCCGTCGGGCTTGGTGGGGTCCCACGTCACCCGCCCCTTGAAGCCCGCGGCGGCCGCAACGATCTCCGTCAGCTCCCGGATCGTCACGTCGCTGCCGGTGCCAACGTTGATCCAGTCGGGCGGATTGGGCACGCGGAGCAGGAAGGCGCAGGCGTCCGCCAGGTCGTCCACATGCAGGAATTCGCGGCGCGGCGAACCCGTGCCCCAGGCCACGACCTCGTCGCGCCCCTCGTCCCGGGCCTCGTGAAACTTGCGGATGAGCGCCGGCAGCACGTGCGAGTTCTGTCGGTGGTAGTTGTCGCCCGGGCCGTAAAGATTCGTCGGCATCGCCGAGTGGAACAGCACGCCGTGCTGCCGGCGGTAGTACTGGGCGAGCTTCAGCCCGCTGATCTTGGCGATGGCGTAGGCCTCGTTGGTCGGCTCGAGCGGCCCGGTCAGCAGGCAGTCCTCGGGCATCGGCTGCGGCGCGTGCTTCGGGTAGATGCACGAGCTGCCGAGGAACAGCAGCCGGCCGACGCCCGCGCGGTGGGCCCCGTGCAGGCAGTTGGCGGCGATCGCCAGATTCTCGAAGAGAAAGTCCGCCGGGTAGGTGTGGTTGGCGTGGATGCCTCCGACCTTCGCCGCCGCCACGATGACCGCGTCGGGCTTCTCCGCCGCCAGGAATGCCTCGACTGCCCCGCCGTCGGCCAGATCAAGCTCCCGCCGCGGGCGGAGGAGGAGGTCGACGCCGGCCTCGCGGCGGAAACGCCGGACCAGCGCCGCACCGACCATGCCGTTGTGGCCCGCGACGAACAGCTTCATGCGAACGGCGTGCGGGAGACGTCGGGCAGCTTGGCGATCTGCGCCTCGCGCTTGGCCAGCTCGAGATCGTGCTCCACCATGATCTTCACCAGCTCCTTGAATCGCACCTTGGGCTCCCACCCGAGCTTCCGGCGCGCCTTGGCCGGGTCGCCGATGAGCAGGTCGACCTCGGCCGGCCGCTCGTAGCGTGTGTCGTGCCGCACATGCTTCTGCCAGTCGAGCCCGAGCAGGCCGAAGGTCTCCGCGCAGAATTCGCGCACGCTGTGGGTCTCGTTGGTCGCCACCACGTAGTCGTCCGGCTGGTCCTGCTGCAGCATCAGCCACATCATCTCCACGTACTCCTTGGCGTAGCCCCAGTCGCGCTTGGCCTCGAGGTTGCCGAGGTAGAGCGAGTCCTGCAGCCCCACCTTGATCCGGGTCGCGGCGCGGGTGATCTTGCGCGTGACAAACGTCTCACCGCGGCGCGGGCTCTCATGATTGAAGAGGATGCCGTTCGACGCGTGGAGGTTGTAGCTCTCGCGGAAGTTGACCGTCAGCCAGTAGGCGAAGACCTTGGCGCAGCCGTACGGCGAGCGCGGCCAGAACGGCGTCTTCTCGGTCTGCGGCACCTCCTGCACCTTGCCGAACATCTCGGACGACGACGCCTGGTAGAACCGCGTCTTCTTGACCAGGCCCGCCTCGCGGATGGCCTCCAGGATGCGCAGGGAGCCCAGCCCGTCGATGTCTCCGGTGTACTCGGGGATGTCGAACGAGACCCGGACATGCGACTGCGCGGCGAGGTTGTAAATCTCGTCGGGCTGCAGTTCGTAGAGCAGCTTCACCATCTGCACCGCGTCGGCCAGGTCGCCGTAGTGCAGGGTGAGCTTCGCGCCGTTGGCATGGCGGTCGAAGTTCAGGTGGTCGATGCGCCCGGTGTTGAACGAGGAGGCGCGGCGGATGATGCCGTGGACCTCGTAGCCCTTCTCGAGGAGGAGCTCCGCGAGATAGGAGCCGTCCTGCCCGGTGATGCCGGTGATCAGCGCCTTCTTCATCGCCGCAGAATGAAGCGGGCGGCCGAAGGTTTGCCAGCCGATTATCGCCTTTCCGACTCGGCGAGCAGCCGCACCAGCTCGTCCTTCCACAGGGCGGCCAGCGTGTGGCTGCCGTGGCCGCGGGTGCGCTCGCTCAGGGGCAGGACCATGGCGCGTCCGCGCGGCACGCGCTTGATCTCCCGCTCCAGCACCCCCAGCTCGGGCGGGTTGATCAGGTCGTCCGCCGTGTTGATCGCCAGGAGCGGCGCCCGGATCTTCTCCAGGCCGGGCCCCGGGTCGTAGTCCTGCGAGGCCTCGAGGGCGTAGAGCACGTCGTTGGCGTCGGACGTCTTCGCCTGGGCGTTCACGAAGGCGTCCAGTTGCGCATCCGCCTGCGCCAGCGTCGGCGCCTCGTGCATCCGGATCATCGGATTGCTGCTCAGGAAAAACAGCATCGCCAAGGCCGTGCGGAGGGAGGGCGGCTGCGTCTGATACTCGCCGCCGTGCCAGTCCGGGTCGTGGCGAATCGCGTCGATGATGATCCGCCGCCACACCCGGTTGCGGCCGGACATCGGCATGGGCAGCGACGCGAGCGGCAGGAGGGCATCCATCATGTCCGGATAAACCTCGCCCCACAGCCAGGTGTGCATCCCGCCCATGGAGGTGCCCATGACCAAGCGGAGGTGGGTGACGCCGAGTCCCTCGACCAGCATCCGGCGCTGGGCCTCGATCATGTCGAGGTAGCCGTACGCCGGAAAGTGCGCGTGCCGCCCGTCGCTCGGCTTGCTCGACTTGCCGTGCCCGATGCCGTCGGGCAGCACCACGAAGTACTTCGCCGCATCCAGCGGCTGGCCCGTGCCAAACAGCTCGCCGGCGAACTCCGGCCGGATGAACTGCGCGCCACTGCCCGTCGTGCCGTGCGTGACGAGCACGGCGTTGACCACGACGCCGGTCGCGTCGCGCCGTGGCGTGCCGACGGTGCGGTAGTGGATCCGCAGTTCCGGGAGCATCTCGCCGGTCCGGAACTTGAAGTCCTTGAGCACGGCATTCCCCTCGACCGGCGCGGGGTATTCGGCGGCGAGAACGGCCACGGCCACGAGCAGGCCGGCGACGACGGGTGTGAACCTCTTCATGGCGGGAATGGGGTGCGGCCGGGCATCGCCGCGCCGCGCGCGTAGCTTCCGGCAGAAATCGCCAACGGGCAAGCCCGGCGGAACCGGCGGATGCATCGGCCGGGGCCGCTGGCAACGGCCTCCACCTTGAATCCCTCCTCCCGCGCGGTCCGTCGGGAGACGAACCTCCCTCTCCGGTCCGTGACTCGGGCGCCGGTCTCCTGACCGGCCGGATCGCCTCAACCCAGGCCCGTCAGCAGGCGCCGGACTTCAGCCTGCTTGGCCTGCAGCTCGGCCAGCTGGCGCCGGGCGCCGTCGAGAACGTTCGGCGGGGCCTTGGACACGAAGGCCGGATTGTTCAGCCGCGCCTCGGTGCCGGCGATGTGCCTGTCCAGCGCGTCCAGCTCCTTCTGCAGCCGGGCCCGTTCCACCGCGGGGTCGCCCTGGACCTGGCGGACGAGGTTCCACGAGCCGTGGGCGGTCACGCAGACGGTCGCACCGTGCGCCACCGGCGCCCGGGTGATTTCCGCGGCGCCAATCATGCGCTTGAGCTTGGAGAGATTGGCCTCGATCGCGACCCACTGGCGGTCGGCGGCCTCGACGGTGAAGGCCGCGTGCTTGTTCGCCGCCTCGCCCTGCTCCGCCTTGAGCGCGCGCAGGAGCGAAACGGTCTGCTTGATCCGCGCGACCTCGGCCGCGGCGTCGGAGTCCAGCGCCACGCCGTGGGTGATGCCAAACGCGGCAAACTGCGAGGCGTTACTGAGGTGTGAGTCCTCGATGAACGTGCCGGGCGCCCCGTAGCCGAGCAGCCGCCAAAGCTCCTCCGTGATGAAGGGGATGAACGGATGGAGCATCAGCAGCGTCTGCCGCAGGACGAGATCCTGGATCGCCAGGCAGTTGCCCTGGAGCTCGGGCGACTGGAGCTTGGTCTTGGAGACCTCGACGTACCAGTCGCAGAAGTCGTTCCAGAAAAATCCATACAGCGCCTGCGCCGCGGCGCTGAACTCGAACTCGGCAAAGCAGCGGTCGACCTCGCGCGTGGTCGCGAGCAGCCGGTCGAGGATCGCGTGGTCGTCGCCGTCGAAGCGGTCGCGCACCAGCCGGCGGTAGATGGCCGGCAGCGAGGTGTTGTCGGCCATCGGGCCGCTCATCTGCCGGAACCGCGCGGCGTTCCACAGCTTGTTGCAGAAGTTCTTGCCGGACTCGATCCGCTCCTCCTGGAAGCGGATGTCCTGCCCCTGCGGCGCGATCGAGACGATGCCGAAGCGCAGGCCGTCCGCGCCGTACCGGTTGATCAGGTCGATCGGATCGGGCGAGTTGCCGAGCGACTTCGACATCTTCCGGCCCTGCGCATCGCGGATGATGCCGGTGAAGTAGACGTTCTTGAACGGCACGCACTGCATCAGCGGCTGGCCCGGGCGCGCGTACTCGAGGCCGGCCATGATCATCCGGGCGACCCAGAAAAATATGATGTCCGGCCCGGTCACCAGCGTCGTCGTGGGGTAGAAATATTCAAAGCCCGACTTGGCCATCGCGAGCTGGTCCGGCCAGCCGAACGTGGCCATCGGCCAGATCCAGGACGAGGCCCAGGTGTCGAGCACGTCGCCATCCTGCTCCCAGTCGTCCTTGTTCGCCGGGCCCTCCAGCGAGACGTGGACCTTTTCCGGATTGCGCAGGTCGTCCTCGGTGAGCGCGTCGCGGTCGATCCCCTTGCGATACCACACGGGAATCCGGTGGCCCCACCAGAGCTGGCGGCTGATGCACCAGTCCTGCAGGTTGTCGAGCCAGTGCAGGTAGACCTTGCTCCAGCGCTCGGGATAAAACCGGATGTGGCCCTCGCTCACCGCCGCGCGCGCCTCGTCGACCCGGGGATACCGGAGCCACCACTGCCAGGTCAGGCGCGGCTCGATGGCGACGCCGGCGCGCTCGGAGAAACCCACGTTGTTTTCGTAGGGCTCCTCGCGGACGAGCGCGCCCCGTGCCTTCAGCAGCTCGGCCGCGCGGGTGCGGCCCACGAAGCGGTCCAGCCCCGCCAGCTCCGGGCCGGCGAGCTCGTTCAGCGTGGCGTCGGCGTTGAGCACGTCGACCGCGGGCAGCTTGTGCCGCTGGCCGATCTCGAAGTCCACCTTGTCGTGCGCCGGCGTGATCTTCAACGCCCCGGTGCCGAACTCCCGGTCCACCGCCGCGTCCGCGATGATCGGGATCTCCGCCGGCGGACCGAGCGGCCGGCGGACCAGGCAGCCGATCAGGGCGGCGTACCGCGGGTCCTCCGGGTGCACCGCGATGGCCACATCGCCCGGAATGGTCTCGGGCCGGGTGGTCTTGACCTCGACGAAGGTTCCCGGCCGGCCGGCGACCTCGTAGCGGACCTGATAAAGCAGGCCCTTCACCGGCCGCATGTCGACCTCCTCGTCCGACAGCGCCGTGAGCGAGGCGGGGCACCAGTTGACCATCCGCTTGCCGCGGTAGATTCGGCCCTTGCGGAAAAGGTCGACGAACACGGTGAGGACCGAGCGCGAATACGCCGGGTCCATCGTGAACTGCGTGCGGCTCCAGTCGCACGACGCGCCCAGCCGGCGGAGCTGCTCGAGGATGATGCCGCCCTTTTCCTCGCGCCACGCCCAGACCTTCTCGAGGAACTTTTCGCGCCCGAGATCGTGCCGCGTCTTCTTCTCCTTGCGCAGTTCCTTCTCCACCACCGTCTGCGTGGCGATGCCGGCGTGATCGGTGCCGGGCAGCCACAGGGCCTGCCGGCCCTCGAGGCGGGCGCGGCGCACGAGGATGTCCTGCAGCGTGTTGTTCAGCACGTGGCCCATCGTGAGCACGCCGGTGACGTTGGGCGGCGGGATCAGAACCGAATAGGGCTCCTTCTTCAGGTCGACGCGCCCGGCGAAGACGCCGCGTTCCATCCACGCCGCATACCAGCGTTTTTCAACGTCGCCCGGTTCGTAGCTCTTGGTGATCTCGGCCATGAGGGAATTTGAGCCGGTCAGTGAAGGGAACCCGCCCCTGACTGACAAGCCTCCTCCGCCGGCGAATTTCCCGCCCCGGCCGCACGGGTGGCGCTCTCCCGGGCCCGGGCCACCCTAAGCCGTCAATCCCGCGAAAGGAGAGTCCGCAGACCGAGCGACGGAGTGCCGGGCCATCTCATCGACCATGAAGCCGGGAGGATCCGGGACCACCGGGACCAGATTCCCCTCTAACGGGGCCTGCACCAGCGCGGGCGTGGCCGAGCCACGCCCGTTCGATTGACGCGCTGGCCGACCCGGGCACGGCCTTCGGACCGCCGCTAGCTCCGGCGCCTGCGGGCCGGCTTCTCCACGAGTTCGAGGCGCTCGCCGCCGCGGGCGGCTCCGGCTGACCCGCCGGCGCCGGGGGTCTTCTCGTGGGAGTAATACGAATAGTTCGCGGTGTAGTAGCCGTAATCCTCGCCCGTGCCGGAGGGTACCTGGCTGAGGATGACCCCGATGATCGGCACCTTCAGGCCGTCGACGATCTGCTGGGCCCGCAGGACCATGCTGGCGGGGTTGCGCCGGTGCTGGATCAGCAGCACGGTGCCGTCGGCGATGCTGGCGAGAACCGAGGCGTCGCTCACGCCGATGATTGGCGGAGAATCGAACAGCACCTTGTCGTAGTTCTTGCGGAACTCGCCGACCAGTTCGCGAAGCTTGTTGGCGTAAAGGAGGCTCAGGGTGACGCCGGCGGCGTTGCCGGCCGGCAGCAGGTCGAGCCCGTCGGCCAGGCCGCGTCGGACCGCCTCCGTCCACGCCACCTTGTTCAGCAGCACGTCGGTCAGCCCGGGCTCTCGCGGGACGTCCGCCAGCCGGTGCTGGGTGGGCCGGCGGACGTCGGAGTCGACCAGCAGCACGCGCTCGCCGGCGGCCGCCATGCTCAGCGCGAGCTGACGCAGCGTCGTCGACTTGCCCTCGCCCGGGCCGGCGGAGAAGACCACCAGCGCCACCGGCTGGCCGGCCCGCAGCGCCAGGTTCAGGCTGGTCTGCAGGACCCGGAACGGCTCGCCCTCGGGCGAACCCGGGTCCGGAGCGCGGGCCGGCTCGCGGGTGAACGGGATCACGCCGAGCACGGGCAGCTTCAGCTTGTTCTCCACGTCCGCCACGTTGCGGAAGCTGGTGTCGAAATACTCCACCAGCACGGCCGAGCCGACGCCGAGGACGCAGCCGAGGACCGCGGCGAAGAGCAGGTTGAGCAGCCAGTTGGGCCGGCTGGCATAGCGCGCGGGCTCGGCGGTGTTGAGGATCTCGATCGTCTTCTTGGGCACCTGGAAGTCGATTTCGCGCTGGCGCAGCGTGAGCTTGAGCGTCGTCAGGAGCCGCTGCTCGTCCTCGAGCTTGTTGGCCGCCTCCTCGAACGGGCGCATCCGCTCGCGGGCGGAGAGAATCTGCTCGACCTTGGCCTGGCCGAGCTGGCGCTCGAGTTCGGTGACGCGCGCGTCGGCCTCCTTGTACGCCATCTCGAGCGACTCGGCGTAGCCGTTGAGCTGGCTGTCGAGCTGCTGGCGGATCTTTGCGCTGGCCTCGACCGCCGCGATCAGGTCGGGGTGCGCCGGGCCGAGCCGGCCCTTGAGCTTGGTCACGGTCTGCTCCGAGACGAGGTAGGCCTGGAGGAGGTTCTGGATGTTGGTGTCGGAAATGAGCTCGCTGTTGACGAGGTTGCGGCGCTCATCGGCGGGGATGGTGCGGAACCGCTCCCAGCGGGTTTTCCGGCCGATGGCATCGACCCGGAGGGCGATGAGTGAGTTCTGCATCTGGCGCAGCCGCTCGATCTCCATGTCCGAGTAGCGCTGGTTCAGGTCGACCCCGGAGATGTCGAGCTCCTTGCGCAGCTTTTCCACCCGGTCGCGCTGGGTGACGACCACCTGCTCCTGTTTCTCGAGCTCTTTGCGCAGTTGCGCCAGGCCCTCGCGCTGGTCGGCGGTGGCGACGGAGATCCGGTCCTCGGAGTAGACCCGCGCGATGTCGTTGGCCATGTCAGCGGCGAGCTTCGCGTCGCGGGCATAGACGTTGATCTCGATCAGCGAGGTCGATCTCCGGGACTCGACCCGGAGCATGTTCCGCAGGATGTACTGGTAGGTCAGCGCCGAGGGCAGCGGCTGTCCGTCGTTGAGCTGGCGGCCGAGCGTCTGGTTGAGGCCGAGATCATCGATGACCCGGTAGATGATCTTCTCCGCCTGGATGATCTCAAACTGGTCCTGGATGAAATACGGATCGTAATAGTTGTTGGTCTGCGACTGGAAGAGCTTCACCTCGCCCTCCGGCTTTTCGACGCGGATCTTGGCCGTGGAGAGATACCATTTTGGCAGCAGGGCGGTGACGCCCGCGGTGGTCGCGACCACCAGGCCGAGCACGAGGAGCACCAGCGTTTTCCGCAGCCGGATGAGACCGACAAAATCGCTGAGCGTGGTGCTCTCCGGAAGGACGGAGCTGGGCGAGGCCATGGACGCGGCGCGGGCGCCGGCTCAGAACGCCATGCGGGCCGACAGACCGTACCGCGTGCGATCCTGCGCCCGGTTGGGGTCGTCGGATTCGACGTGGTCGTAATCGTACGTCGCGCTGATCGTCCAGTTCTTGTCCGGCAGCCAGGACAGCGCGAGGCCGAGGCGGGTCGTGTCCTCGTTGATGTTCGCATGCACGCCCGGCCGGCCCTGGAGGACCGCCGGCGCGTACGTCACGGAACCCGAGGCGGTGACCAGCGGACTGAGGGCGTGCTGCAGGTTGAAAAAGAAGCTGTTCACCTTGCTGTCGGTGTAATTGCCGATGTCCGACGGCTCCTCGATCGAATAGGTGTAGCCCAGCGAGAGGAAGCTGCCCTCCGCGTAGGCGTAGCGGCCCGACATCTCGATGTGCGGCGCGCTGCTGCTGCTTGCCCCCGAGCGCGAGCGATCCTCCACGCCGAAGCGGCTGCTGAAGGTCGTCTTCTGGCCGGGGGAATAGTCGACGCCGGCCATGAGGAAGTTGGACCGCTTGTCCTTGTCGGACCCGCCGTGGTCGTAGGCGATGTCCTGGTAGCGATACTCGCCGACAACCTTGGCCTCGGGCAGGAAAGCATCGGAAAGCTCGAGGCCGGCGAGCTGTTCCATCCGGTTCAGCGAGTCGCTCAACGGCTGTTTCTGGTAGTCGAAGAGCTGGTTCCGGTATTTGAACACCAGCCCCAGCTTCTCTCCGGCATCCGTGGTGAACCGGGCGTCGAATTCGTTCAGGTTGAGCGACTGGTCGGAGTTGAGCGGCACGCCGTTGAGCAGCGACTGGGGATTGCGGGAAATGTCGTAGGCCTCGCTCAGATCGAGACTGGTGGACTGCGAAAACGAGTGCGCCAGACGCGCCTGCAGGTTGTGGCTGGCCAGGTCCTTGGTGCCCGGACGGTCCGCAAAGTGATCGAGGCTGAGTTCGTAGGAGGCGGAAACGAACGTCTGGTCAGTGACCGAGCTGTTGAAGACAATGGCCGGCGACACATTGTAAATCATGCTCCCGATCGCGCCGCTGGCCGCGCCAAAGATGTTGCTGTCGTGATAAATCGATGCTCCCAGGCGGAAACTCAGGGCCTTGCCCTGCTCCTGCTCGGGAATCGGTGCATAGACCGCCAGCGCTGCACTCGTGATCGCCAACGTGGGCACAAAACGGAAGAGCGTTTTCATAGGATGGCCGTGGCAGCTACCGGCCCGAGATAGGCCTAACCGACGTCCACATGCAATTCAATTTCCCCGGCGGACCACTGCCAGGGGGTTCACCAGCAACACCATATTGTCGGTCAGCCGCTGCGGCGGCAGGCTGAGCGGAAATCCCGGCGGCATCCGCCGCGTGACCAGGCCGGTGTACACCCCGCCCCAGCCGCCGGTGTCGCTGAGCTGGATGGCATCCTCCTTGCGCGCCGCCAGCTCGGTGAAGAACGGCCGGTCCAGCGTGACCGGCGTGAGGAGCAGCGCACCGATGTTCTGCTCGACCGCGATGGCGTAGAAATCGCGCAGGCGCTCCGGCTTCGACCACACCCGCATCCGGCCATACCAGGCGGTGCCGGCGGGCACGTCCGTGGCCACGCCCGCGCCCGGCACGAACCGTGCGTCGAGGTCCCGCTTCAGCTCCATGAAGAGATTGGGATAGTACGGCGGAAAATAGAAATGGATCTTTCGCGGCTCGAGGCAGTCGCGCACCAGCGGCAGCGCCTGCAGCGCCAGGAGCGCGCCGGCCGCCCATCTCCAGTTCGGGGCGAGCGCCGGCTGGCTGTCGACCAGCACGAGAAAGAAGCCGGCGCCGAACACGATCAGCGGCGGCGCCAGGTAGTAGGCGGGCAGGCGCGGGCTCTCGCCGGAGTTGAAGAATGGCTGGGCCGCCAGCAGCACCAGCGCCAGCGCCGCGAAGCTCCAGCGGGCGCGGTTGGCCGGACCATGCCGGAACTTGTAGGCTAGGCCGGCCACGAAGAAGGCGGTCAGGAGCAGTCCGCCGCCCGACCAGATCCGCTCCCGCAGATTCAGCTCCATCCCGGTCAGACCCTTGTTCCCAAGCTTCTTCAGGTCGAGGCCTGGCGCCTCG
>Ga0335069_10002269_pt1 | contig 29758 bp, 33 predicted proteins | sample Lox_Sample_11_FD_206714 | JGI IMG/M metagenome (GOLD analysis project Ga0335069, IMG submission 206714) | Soil microbial communities from Loxahatchee National Wildlife Refuge, Florida, United States - Lox_Sample_1.1 | ecosystem: Environmental > Terrestrial > Soil > Wetlands | place: USA...
CAGCAGGTGCGGGGTATTCGAATCACGCTTCCCAATCATCCCAACCTGCAACTCCTTCTAATGGTACTAATTTATTCTCAGATAATTCTTCTCCTTCTGTACTCTCCTGGATTGGAACTGATGGAACTAAACGTAGGCTAGACACTTTTTTAGGTGATTTTGGATCTGGTGGATCAAATGGTATCGTCCCTGCTCCACCTTCTGGATCAGGTAATACTTCATTCTTAAAAGCTAATGGATCCTGGGGTACTGCTGTAACTAGTGTGGGGTTATCTGTTCCAGGAGTAATATACAATGTATCTAATAGCCCAATTACTACTGCTGGAAACATTTCATTAAACTTAAATACTCAATCTGCAAATACAGTATTCGCAGGTCCCGTTAGTGGGTCAGCTGCGACTCCAGCATTTCGACCACTTGGTGCATCTGATGTAGCTGCCCTTCTTAATACTTATTTCGGTGATGGTAGCGATGGAAATGCAACTATAAATGCTGGGGTTACTACAATCACCAAAGACATGTATTATAATAATTTGACCTTAACCGGAACAGGTCAACTATATACAAATGGTTTTAGAGTATTTGTATTAGGTACACTTGATATCTCTGCTGCAGGTAATAGTGCAATTAATTGTAACGGTAACAATGGTGGAGCAGGTGGTAATACAGGTACTGCGGGAACTGCTTCCGGTGCCCAGGCAACAGGATCTGTCGGTGGAGCAGGTGGAGGAAGTGCTGGTGGTACTGGTGCAGTTGGAGCAGGAGCTACCGCTGGTGCTGCTACCACTGTACCTGACGGAAATGGTGGTGCAGGTGGCCGGGGTGGTGCAGGTGGTTCTGGTAATGCTGGTAGTAATGCTGGTGGCGCGCTTAGAGCAGGAGGTACCATCAGTGCTAGTCTATCTATTCATAATTGGAATCTAGATCTTCTATTAGCAGGTAATCCTCTTGAAGGTGGTTCAGGCGGAGGTGGTGGAGCATCTGGTGGTGGTGACGGAACTGTTAAAGGGGGAGGCGGTGGAGGTGGTGGAGGAGCAGGATGTACTCTCTTTCTCTCTGCCAACATAGTAAATCGTAGTGGCTCTACTGCAGCAGGAGCAATCTCATCAGTAGGTGGCCAGGGTGGCCAGGGTGGTTCTCCAGCTAGTGGTAACGCAGGAGGAGCAGGTTCAGGTGGTTCAGGTGGTGGTGGGTATATTTATTTAGTTGTAAATAATGTGACTGGAAGTACTGCAACTAATGCAATAGATGTTAGTTCTCCAGCAGGTCTAAATGGAGGAAATGGTCAAGGTACTGGACTTGGTGGATCTGGTGGTGGATCTGGTACAGCTGGTCAAATTGTCTATATTAATTTATCTACTAATACCGTATCTGTCAACGTTGGATCCGCAGGTACTGCAGGTTCTACCACTGCCACATCTTCTGGTGGAGCAGGTGGTGCAGCAAATACTTATAGGATTAATTTCTAAGGAGAGTTTATGTTACCAAATGATAAATTTGGCCGAACAGTGACCATGATAACTCAGAATGGTCAAGATGTATATACTGCTGATGATGGTCAAGGTCATACTATTCAGGTATCCTTTCCTTCAGGAACTGATCAAGCCAAAGTATATAACTCTCTTAACGGTCAAGCACCTCCAGGATACACTCCTCCTGTTGCTAAATTAAGTGATACTCTTGATAATAAAGCATTTGGTCAGTATATTATTGATCAGTTTAATTCAGCCCATGGTGCTCAGAATTTAACTCCTGACCAGAATTTTCAAGTGACTCAACTATTGGAGCCTTTCTTTATTCTTGCCCAGGCAGGAGACATTATTACACTGAGTGCTGAAATATCTAAAATACCTGTTGATGGAGTTTTAATTACACAAGGATTAATTGATCAATTTACTGCACTGATTAATGGCTATCTTAATGGTTCCCTTTAAGGAGAATTAGAATGAGTCAAGAAGCACCTTTCCCATTGCCAAATGACAATTATGGTAGGGTCATTAGTTATTCCTATGATGCTGAGCTTGATTTTGATGTCTATACTGTAGGATCTTTAGGACCACCTGTTCCTGCATTTAACGTAGGATTTCCCTCAGGAACAGCTTCAAGTACAGTTTATACTACAATTAATGGCATTCCACCAGCTGGTTCTGGAGGATTAGCTGCAGCAGATCCTGATCAATTAGTTCCTGCTAATAATAATTGTGGTGCAACTATCGATCGCCCAAGTGCTCCTGGAATGGGAGTTATTTACTTTGATACTGATCTCGGAATTCCAGTTTGGTGGGTTGGTCATGGGGAAACTGGTTGGGTTGATTCTCAAGGTGATCCTGTTTGATTGTTAAACTCCGATTACTGATATTTAAGATCCTTCACCCATTTCTAGTTTTATCAGGGAAAATACATGTTCCCTGGTCGATTAAGAAATGTAATGGTCTTACTTATTATAAATTCTTAGATAAAAAACCCACCCCTGGATTAATATTTGTTTCTAAAATTCTTGGTGAATTAACCGACTGGGAAATTCCTGGATTTTGGAAACACGCTTATCTTTATGTGGGAGAAAATAATGGTATCCCTCATAATATTATTGAGGCAGAGGGTAAAGGTGTTCAATACACTGATTTAATTACTTCAATCACTTCTAAAGATTATTTTCTCGTCTTTGAATGCATTCATCCTAGAGCAAAAGAGATAAATGATTTAGTAGTTGCTTACGCTAGAAAAGAAGTAGGAACAAAGTACGACTTCTATCTTAGCCTGGATCAAAACACTTATTACTGTTCTAAATTGGTCTGGTTCGCTTATGACTACGCATGTCAACAATTAGGAATACCTTCATTCTTTAATCCACCAAGTGAACTCGGGATACCTACTTTATCTCCAAGTGATATTCCTAATATGCTATTGAAAACTGGTCACTTTAGAGTATTCTTTGATTCAAGGAAATAATATATGAATAAAAGTATCTTAATTCTTGAAAAAATGGATATTATTGAGGCACTTGAAGTAAAGAATTTAGGTGTATTAGGAAATACTCTATTTCTTGATATAAATGGAACTAGATACGGGTATAGTGCTAATCATCCTGAAGGACATGGTATCGAGAAAATATCTAAACAGTTTGACGACATGAGTAAACATAGTGTTGGTAAAGCACTTGCTTGGCTAAAAACAGTAACAAAATTAGAAAGTGGATCAGTAAAGGGAGTACCCAAGACAATTCGTGGTACTCCGGCTGAATTACATTATAAGAAAATTGGGTAATTACTATGTTAATGAGATTAGTTAGACATGTAGTTGACGTAGCACAAGGTAAGACCAAATTAGGCTTATTAAGAAGTCCCCACTGGCCATCAGTTGAGAAGCAGCACTTAAAACTTCAGCCTGCTTGTGTTGTATGTGGAGAAGCTGAAGCAGTAAATGTTCATCATATTTTTCCATTTCACTACTGTGTGTCTCTTGGCCGTCCAGATCTTGAGTTGGATCAGAGAAATCTTATTACCTTATGTGAAACCCGTAAGACTAAAGAAACACAAGATCACCATTTACTTATTGGTCATCTAGACAATTTTAAATCTTCTAATCTTGATGTGGTTAAAGACGCTACTGAGACATTCTCAAAGATGACTGCCAATCAGATTAAAGCTAGTCCTGTCTGGCTGGCTAAAGAGGCAAAGAAACTACCCTTATTGCCTGACATGACTGATCAACAAAAACAAGATTTTATTAATTTAATGAACAGTACGTTTCCTAAGCTTGATAAGTGAGTTTAACTGGTCTAACCTAGTTTCTAGTTCGTTTTCCCGTTTAACGGGTAAGGTTTGACTTAACTGGTAACTATTTTATTTAATAATTATGAAAAAATTTACTCAAGATATTTTTGAACCTAATCTAAAGTTTGAAGTCGAGGAAGCCTCTGGTGACGTCGATGGTAAACATATTTTAGCTAAGGTTAAAGGTAGCTTTTTTGTCCCGAATGGTGTCTCACGGAATAATAGATTTTATTCCGAAGGTCTATGGAAAAAAGTTGTAAGTAATCCAAGCATCATTAAGAAACTGACTGAACGGAGAATGTTTGGATCCATAGGTCATAATCAAAAATTAGGCGATGATGCATTACTTGAAGGCAAAACCAGTCACATAGTTACCGGCTTAAACATTGTCAACGGACAAGGTATTGGAGAAGCACTCATTCTCAATACTCCAGCTGGTCGAATCTTAAACACTATTTTAAGAGCTGGCTCCAAAATGTTTGTCTCTTCAAGGGCAGATGGGTCATTTAATGGCGAAGAGAATGGCATCCCTAAAGTTGATGAGGACTCTTATCAACTCGATACATTTGACTTCGTCGTTGATCCAGGTTTCTTGGAGGCAAATCCTAATTTAGTTGAACAATTTAAAAAGATTGAAAGTTTAAATAATAATGAAGGAGATTACATGGAACCCTCTACTCAATTGATGGAGAAGCTAGCGAAAGAGAATGGTACTCTTCGTAGTGACTTGGAACGTGCAACGTCAGAAGTTGTTGATCTTAGAAATAAGAATACAGTAATGATTTCTGAGAACGATGCTCTTAAATCAAAATTAGATAAACAGTCATTTGCTGAAAAGCAATTGGCTAAATATCGCTCTTTGGGTACTCCTGAAGAGATTGAAAAAGTATTGGATATGGCCGAAGGCAAACTCAATGTATATAAAGAGTTTGGTTCAGTGAAAGAGCTTGGTCTTGCCTTGGATCGTGCAAATGATCTTATCGAGCGATATAAAGTGCTTGGTACTCCTAAAGAGATTAATGAAGCTCTTGATAAGTCTATTGCTGTTGTCACTGCCTACAAAGACCTTGGCTCTCCAGTTGAATTGAAAATGGCAATGGATAAATTTGAAGAGAAGATCAATAAAATCAATTCAGATAAAGCTGTTGTCAAAATCGCCGAACTGGCAAAAGATCTTAAAGTTTCTGAAGATAAGATCAGGATGCTTTGGGGTAAAATTAGCGAAGCAGAAATTCGTAAAGTTTATTCTTCTTCGTCTGAAACTGTTTCGACAACTCGTAGTAATCCGTCGCGTACCTATGCTCGTGGAAGTAAATCATCTAGCGTAGGTGTTAAAACCACTGAGACTGAAAGTGGATTTAGCCGCTTCAAGCGTCCTCTTGGTGCTCAGTTGATGGAACAATTCTGTGCTCCTGCTCCGGATGCTGGTCCTAAGAACGAACCTAAGCGTTAATTGATAGTTTGTTTCTAAGCTGATTATTTACACTATAGATAATCTTTGTTAATAAAAATTAATAAATAGAAGAACACTTTTTCTACTATTTCTAAAGTCTAACCATGGAGAAAATATGGGCAAACGTGAACTGTCCGCTGAAGAGCGGCAACAGGCTAGACTTAGCAAGATAGAAAAACAAGGTGAACAGTACTACGAGAAGTATCGTTCACAAATGGATCTTCTTGATAAGTCTACTCTGGCTAAAGTAAAATCGAATAAAGGTGGTATTCAACCGCACGATTATTGGGCTCTCGGTAAGCAGCTCGAGCAATTCGAAGAGCAGTTGGCTATTAATGAAGAACAAGGCAACGTTAACTTGCTTGGTCAAATTCCGAATATCGCTTTTGATGTTATCACTGCGGTGTTTGGTGCTTCGATCATCCCGGTTGTTGCTTCGGTTCAGCCGATTGACGAAGAGCGCGGAACTGTTTACTTTAAAACAGTTCGTGATGCTACGACTAAAGGTTCCCAGACTGCTGGCGAAGTGAACATTGATCCTCGTCAGAATGTTGTTACTCCGATCGGTTATGCAAATAACTCGTTCAGCAACGTTGCTGTGGCTGGTACCACTTCTGGTACTTTGACCTACAGCTTTACTCTGGCTGGTTTCCCGATCAAGTCCGAGACTTTCTCGGTCAGCCTCGCTTCTAACTCTGCAGTTCAGGGTAAAGACGTTGGCTCTTACCTCAGCTTCCCCGCCAATAGCGATATTGGTCAAATCTGGGGTGCTGGTGTTTCTGGTACCATCAACTATCTGACTGGCGCAGTCTCTTTGACTTTCGCTGCAGATCCTGGTACGCATGCCAACAACATCGTCGTTAGCTATCAACAGAACTACGAGTTGAGCTCCGATCTGCCCCAGATCGATTCGTACTTTGCGTCAACCGGCATTTTTGCGAATGTCTACGCACTCAAAGGAACGATCGGTTTGCTGCAGTCTTACGGTATGAGCAAACGCTTCGGTCTCGTGGCTGAAGATGAAGTTGCTAAAGATCTTGTCCAAGAGATCAACCGTGAGATCGGTGGTGACTTGATTCGTACTCTTGCCTCTATCGCTCAAGGTACTACGACTTACAATGACCAACCGCCTACTGGCGTGTCGTTGTTTGAGCATCGTCAAACTTACAAGTACTTCTTGGCTGGTGCTGAGGAGACGCTTGTGGCGAATGCTGGTCGTGGAACTATCAGCTTGTTGATCGTTGGTCTCGTCCACGCCTCCATCATCCAGACTCTCCCTGGTTGGGTTAAGTTGTATGATGGTAATGGTTTAGGCTCACATGTTTATGGTACTCTCGATGGTATCACTGTAATTCGTGTGATGGAATCCAACATTCTCGGCTCTACTCAAGGATTGGCTGTTTGGAAAGGTTTATCTCCTTTCGAAGCAGCAGTGGTTTATGCTCCGTATATGCCACTGACCGTTACTGCGGTTCTTCCTCAAGCTCCAAATCCCCTGCAGTCGATGCGTGCTGCTGCGGTTTGGGCAGGTGTTGAAGGTGTGGTTCCCAACTACGTTACTAACTTCAACGTTTCTAACGTTCAAACTTAATCTTCTCAAAAAGATGGTGGGAGTAAAATCCCACCATCTACTTATTATCTCAAAGGACAATTATAATGCTAGTACTCTTAAAATGCTTAGTTGATGAGCATGTTCAGTTGAATGGTCAAAATAACTATGCTCGAGGTAAACAGGTCTCTGTTGAGCCTATTATTTTTACCAAAAAAGGTCAAGAGCATTTATTCAATCATATTGATAGTTTTGATCCCTATAAAAAGGGTGCTGAAGGTCTTGCTAAAATGGGTAAGATCAGTATTGAGCTTCAAAAACCTGAAGATCAATCTAAGAATGTTAAAAAATTGGAAGCTAAACCAGAAAAGCCTGCTAAGGCTAAAGCAGAGAAACCTGCTAAAGTTAAACCAGCTGCAGCTCCCGCAGCTGCTAAAGCTGAACCTAAACTTGAAGAAGCTAGTGAGCAAAAAGCAGCCAATGCATGACACTACAGGAGATCTTCGATAGAGTAATGATTGAGGCTGGTCAATTCTTGATCTCATCTGATGAGATTGAATTAGACCAGAGGAAGTTCAAGACTTTAGTTGAACGATCCTTAGCTTACTACTCTCGTTATTCTCCAGTAGTAGATCACATACTTGTTGATATTGAAAACTCTGAGTCTCGTCAATTTACATTTGACGATACAATGTATAGATACGGAATACCTGATTTTATTGCTGATTTAATTCCTATTCGAGTTAGTGGTGTTGTTCCTTACTATTTAAGAGAATACGATAGACCAAGGTCAAATCTTGATATTAAAGTTGAATTTCCTTGGGTATATAGAAAACCAGTACTAACTGTTCCTACTAATGCTCAATTTGATATTAAAGCAGTATATAAACATAAATTAAAGAATATTGGTACTGATAAAACTCCCTTATGGGATGTTGCTACAATCTCTGATGATGACCAGGAATTTATCGATTTAATCACTGGTCGTTTTATGATAGCAGTAGGACGGCAGCGTAGGGCTTTCACAATAAATGAGTTACCAATTCAAGTAGATGCTTCTACTTTGGTTAGTGAAGGTCAGGAAAAAGAGAGAACTGCTAAAGAAGAGATACAGAATAATAAGATTAAATTTTATCTAAGTTGGGGTTAGTGAGTTGCCATTGAGAATACCTGATATCAAAGCACAATTGAAGAGATTTGGTCGAGATCCTGGAAAATATAGTCAGCTGCCTATCAGAAATCTAGACTCAGTTGCTTCTCCAGGTCTTGGTACTTTGATGTTTAAGACAACTGTGGTTAGTGAGTCTGGAAAAGACAGCTACACAGCTTACATGCAGTTTTTTGGTATTAAATTTGGTGAGGAAAAAGATCTAAATCTTATTATTCCGGCTAAAGTCAATAATAGACTAATTTATCACGCTAAGCCGAGTATTAATAATAATCAAGTTCAACTGTATTGCGGTTGCCAAGATTTTAGATTTCGATTTAGTAAGCCTCTTTACGATAATAAAAGCTTAATTGGTAACTGGCAGAGATACACACGAGTAACCGATCACTATCCTCCAGTTAATCCTGAAAATTTATGTGGTTACTGTAAACATATTGAATCGTTTTTGATCGCATTAAAAGCTAGTGGACAAATAACTGACTAACAATATAAGGAGTTAAGTCATGAAAAGCAGAGCTCGCAGAATGATGGAGAATCTTTTAAAAGAAGATGCTCCACAAACAAGTGGTGATTTGCAAGCTGGTCCTCAGGGTCAGAATGGTCCTGGTGGTGTTCCTTTTGCTGCACCTGCTGGTGGTGGAAATGAACCTCAACCTACAGCTAATAACACTGGTTCACCGGATCTTAAACAGTTGATGGCTGAACACGCTGATCAACCTGATAAAATGGCAGATCTTTTGGATGCAGCTCATGCTATGCATGAACGCTACATGGATGAAGCTGACACTGATGTTTACACTCCCCAGTCTCCCGAAGATAAAGAGGCTTGCATGGAGTCAATGGGTAAACTTCATGAAGCTGGTCTTGCTCTTCGTAAAATTTACACTTAAGAAAGTAAAGTATGAAGGCCAATACGGCTGAAAAAGTATTAGCTCGTGTCCATAGTGTTGCTCTAGCAGTATTGCAGAGAAATGGCTATGTTAGTATCGAATTAATACTATATAAAGCTGTAAAGAGTGTTCATACTAAAGTCTACGGTGTAGAAGCAGGTGAAGAAGGAGTTTTACCGGCAGGTAAAATTCAAGCATTAGTAGCAGGTGACACTTTCACTTCTATTGATAATCATCAAGCTGGTACTCTAGAAGAGGGTTGGCTCTTTACTACCAGTAATCTTATTAATGTTGGTGATTTAGTTCAAATCCAAAGAACTGACCTGAGAGAGCGAAAATATAAAGTGGTTAGTTTACTGGGAGTTGGAACTACTTTGTCAGTATTTAAAAAGTTTAAATTATCAGCTGCAGGTGGTTAATGTCCGATACGGGGATCCCACCAAACAGAAAAATAACTACTCTTTCAGTTTTAGTTATTGATAATTTGCTGAGTAAGATTCAAAGTGAATTTCCTAATATAAAATTCATTTATGATGACAATCTTTCTTATGAAAGTGCAGTTAATAAATTAAGAGCATATAATTTACAAAATGGTATTGAATACGATATCGGTAAGTACCCATTATTTGCTTTTAATAGATCAGTTCTAAGGTATAGTACTGAGGGTATTGGTAAGAGATCAGTAGTTGAGACTGCAAATAGGAGACTAGATGCACTCAACAGACCGAAGATAGCTGAGACTTATCATATTCCACATCTTGAGTTCGATTTAAACTTCTTGTATTTCACTAAATCAACTCAAAAGATGGAAGAGTTTGAAATAATCTATTTGTCTGAAGATGGAATATCTCAAAATAAAATATTGACTTTGGATTTAACACCTGATCTTGGAGGACCTTTAAATTATTATCTTGTTTACAAGCCACTAGATAGTAAAATTATCTCACTTGAGGGTAAATATTATAAGCAGCTAAATGGTTCACTAGTGGTTCGTGGATTCTTTCCAGTAATTCAAGGTGAGAGTCCAGTTATCTTGCAAATTAAGAAACAGATATATAATTTTATGGGAAATGTTCTTTGGGAACAGGAAACAATTACCTAAGTATCGGAGTTTAAAATGGCTAAAGGCAAAAAACCTGAATCAATCGAAAAGGTTGAGCTTCAAACTCTCTCTAAAGACGGTAAGTTGGAAGAGAGCCGAGAAGTTCGCTGGCGTGAGACGGGTAAAAGCATTAAATACTTTGTAGGGAATAGCAAATCCGTTGAAGCTCCTGAGATGGCTAATCCTGCTAAAGTTATTAGCCGATTAAACCACCAAGTTGTTCTTTGTTATGATGGTGAGGGTATGGTTATTCCTCCGAATGGCCGTAAATTGATTGCTGATTACAATAAATTAGGACCTCTCCCTCGAGGGATCACAGTTCTCCCCCTTAAGAAATAATTAAAGGAGTTTGGATATGCAACTACCAGCTGGTGATCCTGGCGTTAATATACAGGAAATCAATTTAAGTACATATGTCCCCTCATTTCCTGGTGTTTACGGCGGTATCGTTCTTCAAGCTCGAAGAGGGCCGGTTAATCAGCCTTTCCTGATTACCAATCAAACCCAACTGCTAAGCGTCTTCACTCCTCTTAATAAAGTAGAGGTGCAGGACGATATTGCTTTCTTCTCTGCTCTAGCATTTCTCCAACAGTCTAGTACAATATGGTGTGTTCGAGCCTCAAATGGTTCCCTCTACGGTGGTTTGTCTGCACGTACAGCTAGCTCCGCCTATGAAGCTAATCCTCTTCAAACTGGTTTTAGCGATCCAACTGACTACGTTTTTGACTCTAATCCTGATGTTCCTGCTGTAGCTCAGGAACTAAGTATTGTATTTTCCCAAATGGGATCATTCTACGATGTAGCTGGTCCGGCTAAAGCTATTCAGCTCTACGATTCTCCAGCTGTTGGTCATTATTTCTGGTTTAGTGTTACTGGTGGATCAAATGTTCAAACAGACCCAGGTTTGTCTGGAACTGGACATCAAATTAATATCTCTCCTGGATACTCCGCCGCTCTTGTTGCAACTGCTTTCAACAATTCTGTTAATAATAATGCCTCTGCTCACTTTATTTCTACTAATGCTACAGCTGGCACAGCGGTGGTCACTAACGTAACTGCAGGTGCTTGTACTGCAGCTTCTGCTACAGGATCTGCTGCTGCTATTTCGGTTGTAATCGCTGGCTCTAATGCGGTAAATGCTGACGATGAATTGTTTCTTATCTATGGTGCAAACCAAGGTGCATGGAATGATTTAATTGCTGTCACAATTACTAATAATTCTGATAATGCTATTTTGGTTCCAGATCCAAACACTTTTGTTATCCAGGTATTCTATAATGGTGCAACTGCTCCAGTTGAATCGTTTACTTGTTCACGTACGCCTGGTTACAAGGATGGATATGGAAATAACACCTATATCCAAGACGCTCTTCTTGGATCAGCCTATATCCGTGGTCTTGATAACGTTGCATTTGCCCCAAATATTCTTCCTAAGAGTCAGCTGACAGCTGTTAATCTTGGAGCAGGAAGTGATGGAGTAGCTGTAACTGATTCTCAGATGATAATGGCAGTTGATACTCTAAATAATCCCGATACTTACTTGTTAACTTGTCTGCTTGATGGTGCTCATGCAACTGTAATGTACCAGGAAGAATTGGACAGCATCTGCCAAGAGCGTCAAGATTGTGTAGCACTATTGTCAACTCCATTTGCTGACGAAGCTGCATCAAATTATATTAGCTCGATTTTAACTTACCGCAATACCACCTTGAATTTGAACTCGAGCTACTCAGCACTTTACACTCCTGCTCCGTTGATCTTTGATCAGTTCAATGATCGTCAGATCTATGTCGGACCAGATGGGTACGCAGGTGCGGCTATTAGCTATAGTGCTTCTAATTTTGAGATTTGGTTCCCCCCAGCTGGATTCCGTCGTGGTCTATTGAGTAAAGTGTTAGGACTGCGCCGTAACTATACTCCTGGGGAGATAGCTACTCTCTACAATAACGGAATTAATCCAATTCGATTTGCGACAGGTAAAGGTATTGTGATTTGGGGTCAAAAAACTCTCTCTTCACTGCCTTCCGCCTTGAATCGATTGAATGTTCGGTTGTTGTTGATCACTATTGAACCTGCGATTGCTGAAGCTCTTGAAGACTTCGTTTTTGAGATCAATGATACTGAGACTCAAAATGCAATTACTTCAATCATCTCCAGCTATTTGAAGAATATTCAAGCAAATCAAGGATTGTATGCGTATACAGTCGTATGTAATGCTTCTAATAATCCTCCTGCTGTTGTTGATAATAATCAATTAGTGGTTCAAGTTTATGTTCAACCTACTAAAGCAGCTGAATTCATTACTCTTCAGATTATTATCACTGCCACTGGTGTTACGGTTTCGACCTAATTAAGGAGTTAATATGCCACGCCCAACAATAGATCAGGTTCGAGGACTCGGTGACTTTCAGGCATTGTTCAGATGGAATCTGGCGTTCGCTCAGTTTCCTACTGCTATGTCTTCACCACCTAGCTCGGATGCTTTAAATCTTCGCTGCCTGACTTCTGATGTTCCTAAGGCTACCCAACAGTCTATGGATATCATAATTCGTGGCCAGAAGGTTAAACAGCCCGGAATTATGAACTATACTAATACGTACACCATTACGTTCCAGGAAACTGTTGACGTGACTATTCGTAATTTCCTTAAACAGTGGCGTGAAATTATTTGGGCAACTGGTTCGGGTGTGGCCGCTGGTCAAAAGTCAGCTCTTACGGCAGTAATCAACCTTTATCAGTTGGATAATCAAGATAATCAAGTATGGCAGTACAAGCTAACAGGATGTTATCTTGAAGACTATGATCTTGGATCTTTGGACGGAGCAAGTAATGATACTCAAAAACCGAGTATGACTATTAGCTACGATTATTTCGAAGATGGAGCACCAGGTTTCTAAATTTCGTCTTTCCGACGGAGCCCTAAACCAGTCTTAAACATTGCTATTAGGCCTTCCACGGAGTTTAAAGTAATCGTCGCGGGCACTTCCCCGCTTCAATTTGTGAACTCAATATCTGGATTTACAGGGTGTATTAGCAATGGCATTCTTAAATGGAATAGATTCAGTTAGGGCAGTGGAATGGGGTAGGACCTATCTATGGGACATCCAATTCCAAGATCCAACTATTCCTTCTCCATTCAATACCTGGTTTCCTGCTAAAGAAGTAGAGGAAGAATTAGCTAAGCTTAATTCTCATACTTTTACTTCAGGAATCAGCACTTATAAAATCCCACAAAATACTGAAACACTGAATGTTAAAATAACATTCTACGATAACTCCGATTACGACCTGCTTAACTGGCTGGAGAATTGGATTAATACGATTTCATTGAATGGTGGATTTTATGTAGCAACTCTGTCCACTGCTGCTAAGTTTCTCCAGATAATTAAAATGGATAATGAAAGAAATACGATAGATACTTCTAGCTACTGGGTATATCCCGAGGGGACCCTAACTTACATGGGTAATAGTGAATCAGGAGCGATTACTTACTCAATGAATTTCGTAATAGTAGGATAAAAATGAAAGTACAACCGCATAATCAAGAAAATAAACCAGAACCGAAACAGCCAAGTATTCGAGATTATTTACCTGAGATCAAACTTAAGGTAGATAGGCTACCATCTAAGGGACTTGCCTATCCCCCTGGTGCGACAATTAAGCATCGTCCGTTTACTTTTGGTGAAATAAAGAAGATTAGTCAGTCTCGACTTGATACTAAAGAGAAGTTTGAGTTCATTTTATCGGGAATTGAGTGTAGTTTTGATAAATTAGATTTAACTCTTCCTGATTTTATGTATATCGGATTTCTCCGACGAATTTCTACTCTTGGAACCAGCGAGGGTGTTCTTATTGTTAAATGTCCTCATTGCAAGAAAGATCATAGGGAAAAGATTGAGGTCGGATCTTCGAAGAATCATATTGATTTCAATGACATTAAAGCTGAAGCTCTTCCAGTTATTGTTGAACTGGCAGATAGAAGAGAATACTATTTTCAACCGATTACTCTTCGTAAATTATTCGAGCTTCTTGATGGAAATAAAGAGGTGAATGATCCTATTCTTTTGATGGCAGCTCAATGCTCCCTGATAAAAGAGGGTAAAAAAGAATACATTCCTGATATTGAAGAAGTATATAAAATTATTGAAAATGTTCTACCTGAAGACGGATTAATGTTGGCTGAGGTTGATGAGTATTTAGCTCATAGTATTAAACCATTGAAATTGATTTGTAAAAATAAACTGGCCGATGATCAGACTTGTGGACAAGAGATGTCTGTTGAGCTGGACGGAGGTGACGCTTTGCTGTTACCATTTCGTGGAGATAAAGAGTCTACTCAACGTCGAATTCGGTTTGGCACTAAAGTGCAACATAAGTCCGGCTCACCTAAATGATATGGATTTTGCTGAAGTTAAATTTTTAAATGACCGCTTACTTAAGCATTTGAAAGGTCAAACAGAATAATGGATGACGAGTCAAAACTACCTAGTAGATTAACTCCGAATCAGATTGAAGCTCTAGCTCTTGAGAAAGAGAGTGGAAAGAGAAGCTCGTATCAAGATATTAAGAGTAAGAAAGATAAAGCTAGGATTGAGACTCAATATCGTAAATTAAAGAAGGACGATAAAAAAGTAGATCTAATTGATAAGGATCTAAAAGACTATACTAGTAGAAGTGTGGCTGATTTGAAAGAGGAGCCATCGGAAGGAACTAGAATTGCTGCTCCTAGTAGCTACAAGCCGGGTCAATATAAACAGCGTCCAGTTCTCAACTATATAAATAAACTTCGCGAGAAAGTCTTTGGTTCTCGTATTGGCACTAAAGATGAAAATGAGCTTCGAAAAGATCTAATTAAAGTTGGAACCCAAACTGTTATTGTTAATAAGTTACTCGAGGCTAATACTGAAACTCTTCACGAGGTTGCCAAAAAGGATATTGAGTTAGCTAAGCTATTGAAACGTCTTGGTGATCCAAGAGTTCCAGAGTTAGCTAAGAAAGTTGAATCAGGGCAAGAGGTTTATCCAGAAGAGGCTAGAGAGATTGTTGGTCATCTTGAAGATGTTGCTATTGGATTAGACTCAGTTGGGGTGGCATTAAAATTAGAAATGCCGGATGTTATCCAAACTGTTCAGGATTTAATTAATAACAATAAATTGGATTTAGATTCTCGCAGAAAAGTATTCTCTGATTTGATTAAAGTGTTGAAAGATTCAAAGACTGATCCTAAATTACTAGAAGAAATAAGAAACACTAATATTAAATCTGTTAATTTTACTGAGAAAGAGCTAGATTCTTTAAATGCAATACTTGATACTTTAAAAGCTACTACGATAGATGAGAAGATCTACGGAACAATCAAAGAGTTAAAACAAAAATTAGGATCAATTCTTTTAACTCAAGAAGATTTGAATGAATTCTTTGAGAAAGAATATGCTGGTAAATCAGCCAAAGAGTCTTTAGTAGGTAAAGGTCTAGGTGCTATTCCGGATCAAGCAAAGAGTGGTATTATAAATTCATTATTTGCTGCACTTGGTCTTCCAGGTCTTGGTCAACTACTTAGTTCTCTTGGTATCGATGTTGTTGGGTTAGCTACTAAAGGCATCAGTGCTCTTGGTAGTTTAGGTGGATTCTTAGGGGGTGCCGGAGAAGGTGGAGTTATCTCCGGAGCTATTGAGGGAATTGAGAGTCTTTTGACTAAAATTCCTGGTATTAGCACAGTAATTTCTGAAATAGCTGTATTTGGCTCAGCAATAACTGGATTTGTTTCAGGTATTATGGCAACAATGGATGAGTGGAAGAATTTCTTTAGTGGGATATTTGAGTTTGGCAAATCATTAATTAATTTAGGTGGTAGACTAATAAGCGGACTTGAAGAGGCGATTCCAATCCTAAAACCAATTATTGAAGGATTAAAAGAGTTTGCTAAATTCATATTTGAGCTTCCCGTTAAATTGATTAAATTAATATTTGAGGGATTCAAGAATATCGGTGGATGGATCGGAGTAGGTGCTGGAAAATTAGGTGATCTATTTAAAGCTGGAGCTAGCTTTTTAGATACAGTAGCACCTGCAGCAACAGCTGCTGGGCCTGGTGGAATGGCAGTTCCGGTTCCAACAACTCAAGGTGCAGTTACTCCTGTTACTCCAGCAATGGATACTAGTGCGTCAACCATGGCTACCAGTTTGGATCATCAAGAACGGGTAAATCAGGCGAAAATGACTGATAATACTGCTAAGCCTATGACTGTTCCAGTTATTGTTCCTCAGGATAAGAAAGGTACCCAGGTCTCAAACCGCCAGCATGGTGTTGATGATCTTTCAACTGCTCTTATGAATAATGGGATGATTAATAACTAATGGCAAATCCGCATATAGACTACAAAGATTTATTTGGCGTTGCAGGGGTAAACTCCTTAATTAAGATTTTTGGAGTTTACAATGGTCCTGTTGTTGGGATTATTACCCAAGAGCTCACATTTGCTGCATCAAATAGCTTTAATACACCACTTGAGTCTTCGGCCCAACAGCAGTTAAGTGAGACTTTAATGGGAGCTCAAGCTGCTGCAGGTAATTTAGCTACTAGACTAGGATATAAAGGTGGAGCTTTAAGTAAGCCATTTACTCTCAGAACTGTTGAACAATCTGTAAAAACATGGACAGGATCCGAGACTCCAGTATTCAATGTTGTTCTTAAACTAGTCGCACTACAAGAAACAGATGATGTTCGCCAGGCTGTTTCTAATCTTCTTTCAGCAGTAGCACCTACGTTTTCCTCTTTTGGGTTGTCCGCAAATGTTGCTCCTCCTCTTAATTATTTACCCAAAGGAATGACAGCTCAAGGAACAATTACTGTTGCTATTGGGCGATGGTTTAAAGCACATCAGCAAGTTATGTTATCTGTAACTCCAACCTTCTCGCGTGAGACAATTGCAAGTGGTGCTCCTCTTTATTGTGATGTGGCTATTTCATTTACTCCGTATCGTCAGGTAAGTGTTGGTGAACTTACTGGATACATTAAAACTCCATTGGCGGCTGGATGAGCTATTTCTTTATTAATCTAAACTACGTATCTCCTGCTACTTCGCCTGAGCGATTTGATCTAGCTCGGTTTATGAACTATACCGACAATTTTGATCCGATTACCTGTGCATTCTTTCCACAACTTACTAATCTTCCAGTTCAAGGTAACTACGTAGTAAATTTTGAGGCTAGTCGTCCTGATTTATTAAGTAATAGTATTTATCAAGATACTCAATATTGGTGGATTTTGATGTTATATAATGGTCTTACGGATGTGGACCAAATTGTTCAGGGATTGAATATAGCATTTCCTGGAGTTGATGATATCGAAGACTTATTGTTCTCCCTTCAAGCACAACAGACCGCAGCTAATACTGCTACAGGTTGATTTGTGGCTATTGGAATACCAGGACAGTATTTATTCAGATTTAGCCTGAATAAAAATACTGATTTTATTGATGAATCTGACTTGATTGGATTTAGTATTCACGAGCAGGCAGGAAATTTACTCCCAACATTTGAACTAAATTTCCTAACTGATGATGAAACTATTTTTCCACTGTTAAATGAGGGGAATGACCTTCAAGTCTCATTCGGAAGTGACTATAATGATCTAGTGACTATAGGATTAGCTACAAGTAAGGTACAGTCAATCCCATCTGGTTCAGCTAAAAGACAAATCACCTGCATGGGACTACTTTCAGCTATTCCGTATATTACTAATCCTAATATGCAGATAACTGCAGCTCAGTCGGGAATAGCTACAATAATTCAAGTCGCAAAGAAGACATTTAATGTTCAATCAAATATACAAGTATCTTCAGACAACCAAAGATGGGTTCAACATACACAGTCTGATAAATCATTTATTGATGATATCTGGCTGCACTGTAATCTTCCTAACTCTTTTCCAGCTCTTGGTGTCAGTTCTCAGGGAAATTTTATTCTTAAGGATATAAAAGCTGATTTAAAAACTCCATATAAATACAGATTTACACAGTCAGTAAAGAGTCCTAATGATATTTATTTTGACTCAGATCCTGTTCTTACATCAAATACCGGATTTATAAATAGCTGGGTAGGATATGGTCGTGAAAAGATAATTCAGAATGTGGATGAAGGAACAGATCAGGCTGTTCAAGTGACTCCTACACCAGTAATGGCACTAACTGCTCAATTAGCGAAACGTGCCGGTATCTCAAATGTATTTGATGGTGTTGGAATTCAGAATGAAAATGTTGATTCGAATTACTGGAATTCGTATTTGAATAATTTGGCTTATTTGGGAATGTTTGGAGCTCTCGACGTAACTGTAAGTTTTCAGGGTAAATTTATTCCGATTCAGATATTAGATCAGATAAATTTCAAAGATCAAAAAGTAGATTTACAATATCCAAGTACTTCTGATTTTAATGCCGGTATTTACTATGTTAGTAAAGTCTCACGGAATGTAGGAAATAAACAGTTTAATACAGTTGTTTCATTCTGTCGTGAATCTATGAATCAGATTCAAACAGGTAAATAATGTTAATCAATTTTTCTAACTATTTAAAGAAGACTAATGCCTTGTCACGGGAGTACAGAGGCACAGTCGTAAATAATGTCGATCCATTAAGAATTGGCAGAATTCAAGTAAATATTCCTAATTTCATTGAAGGTGATCAGACCAATTTACCCTGGGTTTATCAGAAATCACCGGCTAAATTAGGAGGATCTGGTAATTCTTCAGGATTTGCGGTTCCTGAAATAGGAAATGAAGTTTTTGTGGAGTTCAAGGGCGACGTTTACGCCATGTTCTACTCCTTTTACTGGCAATCCGCAACTACCCATCAAGCTGATTTTGATGAGGACTATCCTGCTAGCTATGGTGACCGAGATCTAACTGGAAATTTATTAAAAATAAATAAAGCCAAGCAATTTCTTGAGTTCATCCACTCCAGCGGGATGCAATTTTTTGTTGATAATGATGCCAATGGATCTTGGCAGTCTGACACAACTCTGACAATGACCTCTTCAGATGGTGCAACTCAGATCGTGTTAGATATGGTCAATGGCAATATAACACTTCAAGCAAAAAATCAAGTTAGCATTGATGCACCAAACTTAGATCTGAATGTTAGTACTATTACCGGAGAACAAGGTAATCATAATGATACAGTAACTGGTTATCGTAATTCGCAGATATATGGATCTTATGTAAGATCTATTGGTAGTGACGACGGCGAGGCAATATTAGGGAATAAAGTTAGTACTGTTGCTGGAAATAAAAGTGAGCTAGTTTCTGGAACAACAAGTGAAACATTTGGTTTAGCAGTAGATCGAACAATTGTTTCTGGGGATGATGATACTACCGTAAATTCTGGTAATAAGAATAATAATATTACAGGAAATAAAACTAATACGATATCAGGAAACTATCAAACTACAGCAGGTGGAACGGTTACATCAACTGCCAGTGGTGATAATAAAATAAATGGTGCTAATGTTAGAATAAATAGTGGTCCGGGAAATGTTTTAACTACAATTACAGATCCTGTTGTTGATTTGATTACCGGTGTTCCCACTCAGGGAGTGCCTACATTTTTTGCTTAGGTGACTAATGACGAAATGGCATTGCGACAATTGTAAAACTATAGGGCATATTAATCCTCCAACAAAACCCATGTTTGTTGAACAGAAAGATGAGAAGACGGGAGAGGTAAAACTTTCTCCTAAGATTAATATTACTAAAAGGCAAAATCCTGCAACTGGCGAGATTGTTGATGTTCCAATTCATCAAGTTGAAGATTTAGAAACTAGAATTCACATCGTTAGACTCACAGTTGGTAATGAGACTATTCAGAAAGACCTATGTGGAGCATGCCTAGATAAAGTTCGAAAAAAATTAATGGGATTGTGGACAGAACTGGACAAACTTAAATAATGGGATTAAGTGGACCAAGATTTTCAAATACCTTGTATTCTAATCTTACCGGTGTGGGATTTACGGGAGCCAAACTCCACCTATTCACAGATGCTGTTGGAATTGGATCGGATTCGCATGTATCTGGAAAATCCTTTGCAACGGCTGATACTGGCACAGTACCTGGTCATGGAACAGGCGTTGGTACGGGCCTAACTGGAATAGCTGGCGTTGCTACGCAGATCTATGCTCTAGCAACTGGATTTGGATTTACTGGATCCAAGCTAATGGAAATTTGCACAGCGATTGAGATGGCATTAATCACAGAAATGGGCAATGCCTCTTTAAATTCAATTGACTTTCCAGTTTATTTAGGTGTTGGAAATATTGTCCCCGGAAGTATAGCAGTCGTTTCCTCGGGATGGAGTTCAAGTATTCAAAGTCAAGGAGCTGGTGACGGTTTTATCGGATCTAAATGGCCAGAATTCTCCCAAGCTATTGGCGGTGGCTGCTACACTGGATTTCAAACAGCTACTGGAACTTTGGCCATTACTGGTAGTCCTATTGGAGCCCCAAGTGGTGGAAGCGGAACAGGAACAGGAACTATATCATGAGTAAATATTGGGCAAAGGCTGAATTTAAAACATTGAATGATAATTTAGATAAACTTGAACGAGCTCTTGGAGAGATGGCTGTTATTCAGACAGATGATATTTTGGGAAGAATAAAACAGTTACAGAAGACGGCAGAAGAAGCTAATAAAATTAAGATGAGTAAAAAAGTAAAATGAGTTGGATTAAACGCGATATAGCTGGTCCTATTCCAGCTGGATTAGGTAGTTTAGCTAGTACTGCGGGAACAATGGCAGGAGCCTTGACTCCTTTACTAGCTACTGCATCAGCCGCAGTCGCAGCTGCTCAGAGTTTCTTTAATCCAACAACAAATCCATATGCGGGTATTGCTAACAGTTTACTAACTCAGGCTCAGGCACTGAGTACAGATCTATTTTCTACTGGTGTCTACTATCTGTCAGTAAATGGTGATAATGTTGCTGGAGTTACTAGGCATGATCAATTTGGTATTCCGCTATTAACTCCTCGTCAAGCGATAACTGCAGCTATTTCCTCTTTTGACGATTTAGGTGATACTCAGAGACCTCAATTTAGTAATAATGCAACAGTATGTGCTCTTGGGCTATTAGGAACTGTTCCAAGTCCAGGGCAGTTTACTTCATTACTAAATGGATTAAATGCGGTTCTTAGCATTCCTGATTTGAATAATTTGAGTCTGACTATTGGTCGCCGATCTCAACCAGCACAACCTCAAGCTGTTCCTCCAAATTGGATCAGCTTTAGATTGAATTCTATCCCCCAGTTAGCTTCATCTCAAACTGCTATTAATAACTCGATTACGACAGCTGAGGGGTATTTACTGACAGCAAATAATGCACTTACTCAGTTACATAATGTAATTACAGCAAAACAGAATCAGATTAATCAGTTACAAACTCAAATAAATCAGCTAGCTACTGATCTTAAAGCATTCACTGGATTATATACTTTAAATGTTCCTCCTTCTATTGGAGGAAATGCATTAATTAAAGCTGCCTTAGTTGATTGTCCACTTGAATTGTCGAACAATCAATATACTTTTCTAATCCTATTCGTAGGAGGAGGACCTTCTTTAACCGCAGTTGATATGCTCAGACAGATGGTGCTTTGATGTCGATCTATTCAGACTTAAACGAGGTAACTCCCACTAATACAGCCTATCTTCAAGATGTTAATTCGGTTTACCAGGCTCTTTTTAATTTATTTAGTACTGGGACGAATCAGAGGTTATTTCTGCCTCAGTATGGAATAGATATTGATAATGATGTTTTCGAATTAATTAATGATATTACAGCATTGGATATTGAGAAAAATGTTATTGATGCAATTACTCGTTGGGAGTCGAGAGTAGTCCTTGACACTAGTAATACTTCAATAACCCCTGACTATGATAATAATGCGTACATAGTTAAAATCGCATTTCAAATTATTGGATTACAGGGTCAGACATTTACGTATATGGCAAGCTTTACCTCATAGGAGTGATTTGTGAGTTCAACTGATGGAATCGGTTTTATAATAAACCCAACTTCGCTGTCTCAGTCAGCGATCACTCAAAATCTCCAAGATTGGGTTGAGTCTCTCCCCGATTATGAAAGATGGCAGGACTTTTTCGCCTCTAGTGCGGGTACCATTGTTCTCCAGTTAATTGGTGGTTTAGGTGCGTATATTGCTAATGCTGTTATTGTGGCTCGTCGGGAAAATTATTTAGCTTACACTCAAAATTACAGCTCAGCAGTCGCAATATCTGAAACGCTCGGATACAGTGTCGACCGAGGTAGAAATCCAGTTATTAATTTAACAGTAACACCAAATGTAACTGGATTTTTCTCTAAATTTACCTCAGTCGGAACTATTTTAAACAGGGATATAATTTTACTCGAAGACGTTGTTTTTAACAATGGCGTTGAAATAACTTTTCAGGCTGTTGTTGGAATTTTTGTTGAAGAGCAGATCACAATTGCCAATGCTAATCCTCAACTGTTTAGATTTACTACTGGCCCTGTTTCTGATGACTACCAACTGCTTCTTAATGGAAATATCGTCTCCACTTCTAACAGACTTCTGGATTTAATCAATGGCGATTTTGCAGTAATTAGTAATGTTCTCAGCTCAGTTGATGTTAGCTATCTTAATCTCTCTACTTTTGCTGTTACCTATAATACTGGTGATATACTTACTCTAAATTACATTCAACTCCAAGATACCCAATTTACTCAGTCAGATATCAATTTTGATCAAGGTACATTGAATAGCTACAGTGTCGAATCTCTATATCAAATGCCAGAGACCTTAGGTGAAATTCAAGTTAATGCTCCTCTTTTTAATGAAACGCAATTTGTTATTCGTGGGAGAGACGACTACGAAAAGATATTCAAATTATTAAATAATACAATTGCTTCTACGAGCTATCAAGATGTTTCTCCAGCTGTAGTTCAGCTATGTTACTGTACAAATAATTTTTGTTTATTCACTGAGGCAGAACTCGCGGAATTTATTAATCAATTATCTCTAAATCGGCCAATGGGATTAGAGCCTCCAACTATTACTCAACCAAGTATTAATTTCTTCAATATGGCAATTGCAGTTACTGTCACTGGCCCTGGAAATATTGATCTGGATGTGGCAAATATTTTAGCAAGCTATGAGCAACATTTGGGCAGCTCGGGCGCTGTTGGCACTGTTCCATTCTTTATAGACTTCGCTGCAATTGAGAATGCTATTAATCAGTTAAGCTATGTTGAAATTAATAGACCTACTTACAATCCTACCAACTGGGCGGGAAGTACCATTTACTATTTGGGCAATCATGTTCGAAAGGTTCCCGATGATGGTCTAATCTATCAAGCTATTGGTTTCCTATATGAGACTGGTGCATCCATGCCAAATTTCTCATTAGGAAATGCTACTTATGTTGATGGCAGAATTCTTTGGACTAAAATAACTTGTCCGGTCCCCGCTCCTACGGCAGTATGGCAGGCTAATCATGTATTTCCACCCGGAAGTATTATTACTGCTAGTGGATTCTGTTATCAAGCAAGTAACTATAATCCTTCGGGATTTGACACTCCAGCTGTTGCTGCCAGTGGTACTTATCATAGTGTTACATACACAGCAGATGTTCCTGGGGCGTTAGGAAATTCTATTGATTTAGTGTTTGATGGAACCTCTACAAATCAAACTATTGTAAATAATTGGAACACGCTGAATCCTTCGAATACCGTTTCGATTACTTCAGGTAATCCTTCAGCAGTTTCACCCTCTGGAAGTTTAACTCTTTCTGGCGGTGCAAATTTGATTTCAGCAGAACCTCAATGGATGAATACGGTACCTGCATGCTAAACTTAAGACTTACTCTTAATTCGTTTTCCCAAATGTGGCCGGAGGCCTTATGATAACGCCACCTAGTTTAACTTTAGATTCGGGTATTCTCTGGCTTGCTAGAACACTTCAAGGCACTCCCTCAACATGGACGTCGGGGACAAATTACAATCTTGGTGATACTGTAATTCCTACTCCTACGTTTTATATTAATAACCCGTCATTCCCCACAAATATAATGTTTCAGGTAGTAGGATTTGTAGGAAAATCTGGAGCATCTCAACCAGCTTTTCCTCTTACGATTGGGCAGACTGTTGATGATAATACAGTTATTTGGGAAGCGATTGATCCGACTAAGAATCCTCCTAATTTACCATTTGACCAATATTACTTGATTTCTCCGACAATCACAGTTACTTAAAGTTAGGTAGGGTAGTAACATAGGCTTAAGCTTTAATTCTCAATTTACTAGCATTTTAGCTATTCCTGAAAATCTTCAGGAGCAACCACTTTATCCTAAAGTGTGTGAGATGATGGACTATATCGTCACCACTTATGCTACTCAGTTTGAGGATATCACAAATAAATATGCCAACCCAACTGAAGCTAGTCAAGAAGTTATTGTTAATGTTGTGAATGAACTTGGCTTCCAGTACATTACTAATGTAATGGGAACAATAACTAATTTTGAATTTAATTCGCTACTTAGCTTCATTAGTCTTATTAACTTACTTAAAGGATCTCGTCAGGGACTAGAGCTAGTTCTTATTCTTCTTGGATTTGATTCGGTTATCACAGAGTGGTGGGAACAATCTCCTCAGGGAGAGCCTTGGACCTATGAACTGCTAGTTATTATGAATAACTCGTATGTTACTGATCCAACGTTGACTTTAAATAAATTATTGACATTTGCAAGAGCATATGTTTATCCGACAATTAGTAACTACAACTATCAGTTTGACTTCCAATTTGCTCAGGCAGGAACGGCACTTGCTGGCTTCACTCGTCAATACTACCCATATGCTATTTCTGCGAGGATAAGCTAATATGTCTTTTGTTGGAATTATTACAAACGCAGGTCTTACAGCTGCTCAACTTGCAGCGCAGAATAATGGATTCTTCATTGTTCCTACTGGATTTGGCGTTAGTAATCAGTCAGGGACATTAGATCCTACTCGAACTTCTCCTAATGCAGGTCAGTGGTACACGGGGATGATTAGTAGCCGAGTAGTTATTGATCTAAATACAATAGAATTTGTATGTACCATCCCCCCAGGCCAGTTACCTCCAAATACGCAAAAAACAGTTAATGAGGTCTACCTATATACTTCTAGTTATGCAACTGGAAGTTATAATGGTGTAAATTATGCTGCTTTGAATCTTGGAACTGTTGGTAATAGTATTACTCTGACATTTAATGGATCACTGACTAATCAGCAAGTTATTAATAACTGGAATACAGCTAATCCTACCAATATGGTAAGGATCACATCGGGAAATGCATCAGGAATATCTCCGTCAGGAAATCTGATACTTACTAATGGCGCTAGTAATATTCTCTTTGCTATTGGTGAGACAACTGCTAATACGACTATTACTTATGATCCTACTGGATCTGTTACTCTTGATCTGCAAGTTGCAATCTTAAATACAAATTTAACTAATTTAATTACATTTGCATTTACTGAAGCAACTGAGATTGCTGAGCATAATACAGATCCAAATGCTCATCCAGATTATCTAGAAGCACTACATATTGCGGCTATTTTTCCCAAGGCTGGAGCCGTTCCATTCTCATATGATGGCCAGAGCTACGATCAATTTCCAAATTTCGAAGGAACACCTGCATCTGTAGTTTATGGTGGTATTACTTTCACTGCAATTTATAATGGACCAAATGGCAACAGCATCTCTTTGACTTTTGACGGTGTCTCAACTGTTGATGAAGTTTGTTCATACTGGAATACAGCTAATCCTGAAAATCCTGTTCAAAATAGCAGTTTAAGTGGATTAGAAGTTTTACCTGCTGCTGTTGAAAATCTGAGCGGTGGTACTCTTTCTGTCAATCAGTGGGATATCGTTTACTGTGACGTTGATGGAGTTTATAAGCAGGCTCTTGCTGATGGAACTATAAAATCTCAAGTTGCAGGTATTGCTGATCTAGTTTACAATAAAGTTATATCTGAAGGCTTTATTGACAAGACTACTGGTTTTACAGCTGGTAAAACAATTTATCTGTCAAATACCATTCCCGGAGCAATGACAACTGTAACGACAGCTGTTCCTGTTGGTATTCAGATCCGCTCTTCTCCTGATCTAATTTTATTCTCTAAAGCTAGCTCAGGTGGAGCATTCAGCACTAATTACACTGCAGTCGTAACTGACACTCCAGGTGCGATCAATTTTCCGACTACTCAACAGGCAATTGATGCTGTTCCATCTGGATCAAATATCTTAATTGATAAATTTGAAGAAATTGATTCGGAGATACTGACAAATAATAAACAGATCGACTTCGTATTTGCTGGTCCTGGAACCGGTTGGTTTAAGTCTCTCGGATATCATGAAATTCAGGAAATCACTTTTAGTGGCGTTCCAACTTCTGGTACATGGAGAATTGAATTTGGTGTTGAAGCTACCTCTGACTTGGCATATAATGCTAATGCACTAGCTGTTCAGTCTGCATTAAATGCACTGCCAAATATTTCTGGTGCGGGTGGTCTTGTTGTAACTGGTAGTTACAGTTCTGGGTTTATTGCTACTTGGAATAATCCTGGAGCTCAGACTCTATTTACTTTTACTAATCCTGGTCAGGACGAGATTCAGAAATTTAGTTTCGATGCAGTTCCGACATTCGGATCATTCCAGATTGAATTCTTTAATAATGCTGGATACACAACAAATCCTATTGACTCAGACTTCACTCTTGCTCAAGTTCAGATGGAAGTTGATCTTGTTCTTGGGGCAGGAAATTCAATTGTTACTGGATCATTTTCAGCGGGATTCACAATTGAGTACGAAGGTATTTATGGCAAGCAGTCAATAGCTGCAATGCAGGCTGTAAATAACACCTTAGTTAATGGTGTTAATCCAGTTAACATCACCTACTCTGAATTACAGGCTGGAATTCGTCCTGCTAGTAATTTATTTATTGGCCCTACTCATGTTGTTATAACAAATACTGAAACTCAGCATGGCACTCCAATTGGTCCTGATACTTGTATCCAGCTTACTGAGGATGACTGCTCTTTTACTGGTCAGGGAGTTATTCAGGGATTTGTTACTGGAATTGATTTTAATGGCACTAAGGGACATTTTATTGGTGAAGGTCTTTATTTTGACCCAACAATAACTTATCCAATTTCTACTAATGGCAAAACTCCTCAAATTGATTATAACACTTCTGGTGCAATTGGTGTTCCAAGTTTTGATAATCCAGAATTAAGAATTTTACAACATCCTAGTAACAATAATCGTGCTGTTGTTACTTCAGGATCAATGTCAAATATCGATGGTACAACTTTTAGTCAGAGTCAAAATAATCAGCTGTTGGATTTTAATGGTGGTCAAATTGACTTCCAAGCTGGTATCATATATGCTGCTGATGGTGTAACAAATGTAGGTACTTTTACTCCGGCAACCATGACATCCGGTCAGTATGTATACTACGGAGTATCGGTTAGTCAGTCTGGTGTTAATGCTGACAATACTATTGATGGACAACTTCAGATTGTTGTCGGCGTAGTAGGATCTACTCCGTCAAATGCTAGTAAACCAACATTGGGTGGTGGTACTCCGGTAGGTTATGTCTTAGTTGAGGGTGCTGGCGGATCAAATATTAATCCGGTCCTCCAGGCTGCAGTTACTTCTTTTGCTCCAGGCTCTGGCGGCGGTGGAGCAGCATTCCCACTTATTATTCAGGAGACTCCTGCTGGAACAGTTGATGGTACTAATTTAGTATTTACAACTAGTCAAATTCCAAAAGACTCTCAGAGTATCCTGGTTATGGTGAATCGCGTACCGGTTCCCATTACAACAGGTTGGAGTATCGTTGGGAATACGATTACTTTCGTTAATGGGTATCAACCAACTCCCGGTCGTCCACCCTCCGTATTCTATATCTCGTCAACAGTTGTTACTAGTATTTCAGGATTTCAAGAAGTACCCGCAGGGACAGTTAATGGAATTAATGATACATTTACATTAACAGGACAAGTCCCAAATCAAGAGAGTGCACTCTTGATAGTTGACAGAGCTATTGTACCAACTACTGGCTGGGAATTAATTCAGGGAGCGAGCTCTAGTTCAGTTAAATTCTTGACCGGATATATTCCTAGCACTGGTCAGACACCATATATCTTCTATCTTACTAACGTCGGATCAATTGGTGGAGGCGGAGGTGGTGGAGGAATTACCAGTATAGTAAATGATGGTGGTGGAATTGGTCTTTTTAGATCACTCGCTTCTAATATTGCTCACTTTAAGACATTAATAAATGGAACAAATACTATTGTTGTTGATAATGGTGATGGTACAGTTCAAGTTAATGCCACAGGTGGCGGCGGCTCCGGTCAGTATGTACCCCAAGGAGATGAATCCACTCCAGAAGTAATTAATCCTGCAGCTGGCATAACTCCAACTTCTGATTTACTACAGTCCTGGTATATAAAATCAGCGACTTCAAGTGGAGCTCAACAAGTAACAGCAAATCCCCAGATTGCTGCTGGGACAGCGGTGGGCCAGAGACTAGCGCTAACTACAGCTGATGGAAATGATTTTGTTTATTTTGAAGATGGAAATGGTTTATCTCTTAATGGAGAGTGGCCAAATCATCTAGCATCACCATCTCAAATTCTGTTAACTACCCTCGAATTAGAGTGGACAGGGGTGAGATGGCGAGAAAGAAATCGGTCGTAACAAACGGATTTGTAGTAGAAATTAATGCCTATATGGCAAGGAGGACAGTATGAAAAATATTAAAACATGGTTGCTATTAGTGGCATTGACCACTAGTGTGACCGCGTGGGCAAACGGCTCACGAACATTAGATGGTGCGCTGATCACCAATGGTGCAGCGACACTGACTCTACCTACAAGTACAGATACACTTGTTGGTCGAGCAACTACTGATACTTTGACAAATAAAAGTATTAGTGGTGCAACAAACACATTCAGCAATATTCCAGTTAGCGCTATTGCTACTGGTACAGGATTGAGTGTTCAGTCTGGTGGTACTGGTGATACTACTCTGACTGTCCATGGTGTCCTGATTGGTGAAGGAACTAGTGCTGTCGCAGTGACTAGTGCTCCTGCTCAGTACCAATCTTTGGTTGGTAATGCTTCTGGTGATCCTAGCTTTCAAGCAATTTCTCTTAACCAATCTGCTGCTGTTAGCGGTCAGTTGGCTACGGGCAATGGTGGTACCGGTTTGAACGGTATTACTGCTCACGATTTGCTTGTTGGTAACGGATCTTCAGCAGCTAATTTGATTGCTCCTTCAACTGCTGGATTTGTTCTTACATCAAATGGTGCTTCAGCTGATCCTAGTTTCCAAGCTGTTTCGTCTCCGGCACCTTCATTGAATGGTGGCTCTGGTTCAGCTCAGTCTGTTACTGCTGCGGGTGGTGTATCTCTCGCATCTTTAACTTATCAAAATTTTGCCTGGGTGGCAGGATCACCTGGTGCTGTTACAGTTACTGCTACTCCGTCAGTAAGCGCAGGATCTGCTGATGGTCAATTATTGAGAATTGTTGGAACAAACAATACCAATACTGTAACTCTGCAAGATCAGGCTAATTTAGCCTCTAGTGGTCTGAGTTTAAACGGTAATTGGGTTGGAGCTAAAGATAGTGTTCTCAATCTTCACTGGGACGCCACTCAATCATTGTGGGTAGAAGACGCAAGACGGTAATAGGAGTTAGTGGTGAAGTCAATTACTTCTAAAGTAATTAGATTACTATTATGTGTCTC
>Ga0335069_10002270_pt1 | contig 29755 bp, 23 predicted proteins | sample Lox_Sample_11_FD_206714 | JGI IMG/M metagenome (GOLD analysis project Ga0335069, IMG submission 206714) | Soil microbial communities from Loxahatchee National Wildlife Refuge, Florida, United States - Lox_Sample_1.1 | ecosystem: Environmental > Terrestrial > Soil > Wetlands | place: USA...
TTCTGGAAATGCCAACCGCGGAAGTGGACGTGAACGTTCATCCGTCAAAGACGGAGGTGCGTTTCCGCCAGCAGTCCGCGGTGCATGACTTTGTCCGGGACGCGGTGCGGGAAGCCCTGACGAAAGCACGGCCCGTGCCGCAGTTCTTGTCGGAGATCAATGCCCAGCCGACGGCAACACCGGGCCTAACGCCGGGTATGCGTGGAGGCGATGGAGGCGCGTCCGCTCCGTGGCGGAATCTCTATGCGCCGGCCCCCGCCGGATTCGCGCTGCAGCCGCCGTCAATCCCCGCAATACCGGGGCGTTTCCAGTTTGAGGGCGGGATCGCCGTCGAAGCCAATGCCGCCGTATCGCTGGCGCGCGCGCAAGAACCAACCGTACCCGATCACGGCTGCGCCCCGCCCATCGCCGAAGCCTCGCAGACTCCGCCGACCCTCGAAGCTTTACGAACCCTCAAAGCCCTGGGCCAGATTCGCAACTCGTTCATTCTCGCGGTCAACGAAGATGGGTTGTGGATCATTGACCAGCATGTCGCGCACGAGCGGGTACTGTTTGAGAAAATCTTGAAACAGCGCGTCGCCCGGCAAGCGGAAAGCCAGCGGCTGCTTCTGCCACTTGTCATTGAACTAACGCCCGCGCAGCAGGCGGTATTCAGCGAGATCGCGGCGGAACTCTCGCGCAACGGCTTTGAAGCTGAACCTTTCGGGGCGCGAAGCGTGGCTGTTAAACTCGCGCCAGCGGGAGTGGATGCTGCGCAGGTCGAGCACATGCTCCACGAAATCCTCGAGCAGTTGACCCGCGAGGACCAGGCCGTCAACATGGACACTGTGCGGACGCGAATCGCAGCTTCCATCGCCTGCCATGCCGCCATCAAGGTCAACATGCCGCTCGAACAAAACAAAATGGAATGGCTCCTTGCCGAGCTTGCTAAGACGCAGCATCCCATGACATGCCCCCACGGGCGGCCCGTGGTTCTGCGCTACACGATGACGGAGATACAGAAGGCATTCAAGAGAATCTAACTGGAAACGACGACCACAGAGCGTTTGAGACTGGAGCTTGGAGTCTGAAGCTCACCATTGTGTTCTAATCGAACTCATGACCGAAGCGGAGCTACTGCAGTCGCGCAACGCGAAATGGCGTCTGGACGGCCACCCCGTGCGCACTCTCGAGGATGCGCGCGCCTTCCTGGATTCGGTCGGCTTCTGCCTGATGTATCCGATTCGGCCTGCGGTCCTGCTGCCGACGTTCGTCGGCGCGTGGGTCGGAGCCGACGACCGCCTGCCCACGCAGCAGCATGCATTCGCAGATCCGCGCGCGAAGGAAGCAACCGACCTCATGATCCGCACGCTGCGCGACAAGGTTGCCTTCGAGGCCCCGCTGTTCGACGAGAATAACGCTTTTTTGATCTCGCAACGCGTTTTCTCTTTCTATTACGCGCTGGTCGGTGAGCGGAATCCAAATCTTGCCCCAACCGCAGGCACGCGATCCGAATATTCGCAACTCGCGTGCGATGCCTTCGAGATTATCCGGCGGCGAGGCCCCATCTCAAAAGCCAAGCTGGGAGAAATGCTCAAGGGAGGACTTTCGTCGGTCGGACTGGATCGCGCCCTCGCTGAACTTTGGGCGAAGCTGCGCGTAACGCGGGTGGACTACTCCGAAGCGGAAGGCTCGGTGTGGGATGAACTGACGCGTTGGGCCCCCGAGAAAGTGTGGGAGGGAGTTGGCGTCTCAACCGGTGAAGCGCTCTCCGCGCTGGTCTCGAAATACATGGACTGTGTCGTAGCCGCCGAGCAAGAAGAGGTAGAAAAGTTCTTCTCGCAGTTTGTGTCCCGCTCGCGCACCAAGGACGCTGTTCGCGGGTTGCTGGCTGCGCGAGAGTTCAGTTTTGTTCATGTGGGAAGCAAGTCGCTACTCCAGGTGACGCCTCCCAAAGAAGCCTTCGTGCCCCGCCCTCGGCCGGCGAAAGTACGATAAACAAGGTCGTTTGATATTGGCCCTGACCCAAACTGTCGTTTTTCGCGACTGAAATTCTGGTCAACCACCAAGCCGCCCATGTAGAATCCAGCTTCGCTCGATGAACAATTCCGAACGCAAACTCACTATCGCGATTGACGGCCCGGCCGGCGCGGGAAAGAGCACCGTTGCCGCACGAGTCGCCCGCAAACTGGGCTACGTCAACCTGGAGAGCGGCGCAATGTACCGTGCTCTCGCGCTAAAAGCCATCGAGTGGGATGCCTCATTCGATGACGAATCCGCGCTGCTCAAAATGGCGGAGCGGTCGCAGATTACTCTTGAACCCACGATTAGCGGAAATCGCGTCCTGCTCGATGAGCGCGATGTTTCTACCCGCATTCGTGAGCGTGACGTGACCGAGGCGGCGTCGAGAATCTCGGTTCATCCGCGTGTACGCGAATGGATGGTGGCGCGCCAGCGGGAATTGGGCGCTGGCGGCGGCATTGTGATGGAAGGCCGCGACATCGGAACGAAGGTATTTCCGGACGCCGGTTTGAAGATTTTTCTGGATGCCGACCCGGTCGTTCGCGAACAGCGCCGGCTCGACCAACACCACGTCAAGGGCACATCCGCAGAATCGGTTGCCGCCGACCTGCGCGAGCGTGACCATCGCGACCGTACCCGCGCCAACTCTCCGTTGGTCGCCGCGGCCGACGCCGTAATTTTAGATTCCACCCATTTGAGCGAAGACGCGGTCGTGGAGCGGATTGAGAAACTGGCCGATGAAAAGCTCGCGGCCCTGCGCTAGACCGCTTTCTGCAGGATGCCTGAACCAACAAGTTTGCTTACGCACGCCCGTAATCTGCGTCGAATGGATCACACCTCTATGAGAATGCTGGCCTGCGTTACCTTGCTCACGTCGGTTGCACTGACTTCGGTCGCCGCACAGTCGTCCTCTGAGACACCTGGCTGGCTCCGCGCCACTCCCGCCGACAGCGGCATGGATACGCGGAAGCTTGACGCGCTAACCGCCGACGTCAAGGCGGGCAAGTTTTCAAAAATCGGAAGCGTGCTGATTGCGCGGCACGGCAAGCTTGCCTTCGAAGGCTATTTTGATGGCGATGCCACCACGCTCCGCGACACGCGCTCGGCCACGAAAAGCATCACGGACATACTCGTGGGAATCGCGATCGATGAAAGCAAGTTGAGTGGAGTTGGAGCGCGGGTACTCACTTTATTGCCAGAGCGCGCCCGCAGGGTTCAGAATCCGGATCCCCGCAAGACAGAGATCACAGTGGAAGACTTCCTGACCATGAGCTCATTGCTCGAGTGCGACGACTGGAATGATGCATCCCGTGGCAACGAAGAGCGGATGTATCTCGTGGAAGACTGGGCTCAGTTTGTACTCGACCTGCCGATTCGGGGAAGGATGCATCTGGGAGAGACGCCAGAGCCTCTTCCGTTCGGTCGAAATTTCAGCTATTGCACCGGCGGTGTTTTCACGCTCAGTGAAGTGATCGAGAAGGCAACCGGCCTGCGCACCGACCGCTACGCGCAGGAGAAGTTGTTCGCGCCGCTGGGGATCGGAAATGTTCTGTGGGTTTATTCACCGCTCAACGTCCCGCAGACAGGCGGCGGATTGCGGCTTGCGGCGCCCGATTTATTGAAGATCGCGCAGCTCTATTTGAATGGCGGCCGCTGGAATGGAAAGCAGCTTGTGAGCGAGTCCTGGGTAAAGACCTCGACCACGCCACATGCCCAAATTGACGACGTCACCAACTACGGTTATCTCTGGTGGCTGAAAACGTTCAAGAACGGCGGGAAGAGCTATCCAGCGTTCTATATGTCGGGTAACGGAGGAAACAAGGTTGTCGTGGTTCCCTCGCTCGATATGGCAGTGGTGATCACCAGCACGAACTACAACACGCGCGGAATGCACGAGCAAACGGAAAAGATCCTGACGGACTACGTTCTAGCGGCCATAGCGAAATAAGCCGTCCCTCTGCGGTTTCCCGATGCTAAACTTTTTCTCCATGAGGATCGTGAACGTATGTATAGCCGTGGCGATGCTTGCCTTTTTTCTTCCCGTTGTTGCCCAATCGGCTGCACAAGGAAACTCCCCAGCAAGCCCTGCGGGCCTAACCACACCCGCAGAAAAGCATTTGCGCAACGTTCGGCAGCTCACGTTCGGCGGCTCGAATGCCGAGGCCTACTTTTCCGCTGACGGCAAGAAGCTGATCTTTCAGTCCACGCGCGACGACCTGAAGTGCGATCAAATATTCACCATGAACCTCGACGGCACGGACCAGAAGATGGTCTCGACCGGAAAGGGCCGCACGACGTGCTCCTACATCTACCCGCACGGAGACAAGATTTTGTATTCGTCTACGCATCTCGCCGACGCTGCTTGCCCGCCTCGCCCTGACTATTCGAAGGGATATGTCTGGGCCGTGTATCCGGGTTACGACATCTTCACAGCGAAGCCCAACGGCTCTGACGTGAAACAACTGACAACCACGCCCGGTTACGACGCGGAAGCGACAATCTCCGAGGACGGCAAGAAAATCGTCTTCACTTCCCTGCGCAATGGCGACCTCGATATCTATTCGATGGACGCGGACGGGAAGCACGTGAAGCAACTCACCCATGAACTCGGCTACGACGGTGGTCCGTTCTTTTCGAAAGATCGCAAGTGGATTGTGTATCGCGCCTACCACCCCAAAACCGATACCGAGCTTGCCGAATACAAAGACTTGCTCAAGCAAAACCTGATTCGCCCGACCACGCTCGAAATCTGGGTCATGAAGGCTGATGGAAGCGATAAACGGCAGCTCACGAATGTCGGCGCCGCCAGCTTCGCGCCATCGTTTTTCCCCGACGGGAAGCGGATCATCTTCTCCACGAACATGGGTTCGACCGGAGGAATGGGAAATTTCGAGCTCTACACCATCAATACCGACGGCAAGGGCCTTGAGCGCGTCACCTTCACCGATGGTTTCGATGGTTTCCCCATGTTCAGCCCGGATGGCAAGCAACTCGTGTGGGTCTCCCACCGTAACGGCAAATCGCCGCACGAAACCAACGTGTTTATTGCGGACTGGGTGCAGTAAGGAGATGTCCGAGATTTAGTTCCATCGCAGCCTTGATCCCTAGCGCTTTCGGTTAGCGGCCTGCTCCAGTAGCTGTCGCTTAATCTCGGTTGGCAGGCGCGAGCTGTGCAGAATTTCTTCCAGGCGGCGCGGCGGGATTTCCTGCGCAAAGGCCAATGCCCGCGCCAGCGAAAGGTGCTCGGTTCGCAGCAAAGCCACATGCACATCGCGCCGGCACGACCACTTTGCGTGGTGTGCTACGGCCTGGATTAGCGCTGCTCCGGCATTCGGCTTCAGAACCGCCTGCACCACAGAAACCTCCGTCAGGCGCGTGTTTTCGAGCGCGGTGCTCATGACGCGCGGTTCTCCGTCCAACAAAAGCTCCCCGGCAATCCTCCCTGACGCTTGTCGGGCCAAGGTCATGCGTTCGCCGAGTGTGGTTGTCTTGAGCCTCGCAATCAGAGTTTCATCGGCGATCCGCTTTACGTCGGCCGGCACCACGGGAGAAAGCGCGACTTTCGTCAGATCGAACGTGGAGAACTGGCGTACCAGCGGAACAGAAACGGGACGGGGCGCGCGGGGATGCGAGGCCAGAGCAATTTTTACTTTTCGTTGTTTCGTCACCGCGCGATTCCGCGCCAGCTCCTCGATTACTTCCCCGGGCAAGTCTGCACGGGCAAGCAACGAGAGGGCAAGATCGGCAGTCAGGGCGGGGTCGGAGGCGGCGCGCAACAGATTATCGAGTGCGAGACTGTGCACCGCTTCTTCGAGCGGCATCAGCGAAAACGCTGGGGATACGTTCGCGACTCCAGCCTGTGCGTTCTTCTCCATACTTCTGTCAGCTGATGCTCACGTCCGCGCACTCGCTCCCAGGAACCGGGCCCTCGACAGCGCGCCCATCACTGGATCGACGATATCGCTCCGAAGTTCGAGTCCTGGAAAGCTGCAATTGAGTTGATTGTAGAAAACCTCCCGCACCTCCACCGACTGACGAAAGACGCTGCCCGTCATGGCCACCGGGACATAGGGCGGCGCCGCCGCTATACGCCGAATGACTATCGCGGCGATCGCAGCAAGCTCGGTTCCAGCCCGCATCAAGAGATCGCGAGCAATGGCGTCGCCCTCTTCCGCCGCGTGCAGCACGATGCGAAATAGACGGGGAAACTCCGGCGGAGGCGTCGAGTTGGCGAATTGAACCAGCGCTTCCAAATTGGCAAGCTTCCACTCCTCTAAGACGGCCGCCGAAAGCGCCGTTTCCTGTCCCAGGTCCCGGCCACGCAAAATGGCCGCTACTGCGTTTCTTCCAATCCACTGGCCGGAGCCTTCGTCCGAAATCGCGAAGCCCCAGCCGCCCGCTCGCGCCGTCTCGCCCGTCCCATTGCGCCCATAGGCGATCGACCCCGTGCCGGCAATGACAATCACGCCGGGTCCGGTCCCAAACGCGGCATCCAGAGCAATCACCGTGTCGCCGACGACTTCGATGCGGTCCGGAGAAAGTTTGGGATTTAACTCGACAAGAATCTCCCGGATCTTGGCCGCGAGCTCTGGCCGAGCGCCCCCCGAAGCTCCAACACACGCCGCCTGAATCTCATGCAACTCGATTCCCGCCGCGGTGCAGGCCTGCCGAATCGCAGAGTGGAGCGCCTCGCGTGCCTTGTCTACTCCCAGCCGAACTGGGTTGCTCCCGCCCGCCATGGACGACGCAAGCACGTTCACTTCGTCGCCCAGCACACAACGCGTCTTGGTGCCACCACCGTCGATGCCAAGAAAAAATGCCATCGCGCTAGTTCTAACACAGGTTCGGCACGCGGCCGGATGCGCGGAACATCCTTGTACAATGCTCGAAAACAAGGACGCACTTTGGGACTGAACTGGATTGACCTGCTCATCATCGCGGTGTATCTGGCAGGCATCACTCTGTTTGGCTTGCGCTTCCGCAAACGGCAGCGCACCATGCGCGATTACTTCCTAGCCGACCGCAATATTCCCTGGTGGGCGCTCGCGCTTTCCATTGTCGCCGCGGAAACCAGCACGCTGACCATCATCAGCATTCCTGGCCTTGCCTACGATTCCAACTTCACGTTCCTTCAACTCGTGATGGGGTATGTTTTGGGTCGCGTCATCATCAGTTTCGTGCTCTTGCCAAATTACTTCCGTGGCGACCTCTTCACCGCATACCAATTGATCGAGCAGCGTTTTGGCGCGACGTTGCGCACGATTACGGCCGGAATCTTCCTCTTGACGCGCGCGGCCGCCGAGGGCGTTCGTGTCTATGCCATCTCCATTGTCGTTTCCATTGCTCTCGGGACAGGAGAGATTTCCTCGATCGCTGTGATCACGCTGCTCACCCTCATATACACCTTCGAAGGCGGGCTGGCGGCTGTCATTTGGACGGATGTGGTGCAGACCTTCATCTACGTCGGCGGTACTTTGATCGGAATTTTCACTATCCTCCATCTTGTCCCCGGTGGATGGAATTCCGTGCAGGATCTTGCAAGAAGTGCGGACAAGTTCAGGGTATTCAATCTCGGCGGTTTGGCACACTGGCCCTTCCTGAACTCTTCACAGCCCTATACCCTGCTGGCGGGAATTGTCGGTGGCGCATTTCTGACGACCGCCAGCCACGGCACCGACCAACTCATCGTCCAGAGACTCCTTGCTGCCCGTAACCAGCGCCAGTCGGTCGTAGCCCTGCTGGCCAGTGGCGTTGCGATCTTCCTGCAATTCGGATTGTTTCTTTTCGTGGGAGTTATGTTGTTTGCCTACTACCGCGTGCCTTCAGCGACGTTCGGAAAGGCTGACCGGATCTACCCGACTTTTATTGTGGGCCACATGCCACATGCCATTGCGGGACTGCTGATCGCAGCGATTCTGGCAGCGGCGATGTCCAACCTGAGCGCAGCCCTCAATTCGCTTGCCTCCTGCTCTATGGTGGATTTTTACTTTAGGTTTCGTCCCCAAATGGAAGATAGGAAGAAATTAATCTTGGCGCGAATGTTCACGATTGTGTGGGCGTTAATCTTGTTTGGCCTGGCCGTGCTGGCTTTACATCGGGTCGGACGGGTCGTTGAGGTTGGTCTCCAGATCGCTTCCGTCTCCTACGGGGCTCTCCTCGGAGTTTTTCTCCTCGGAGTGCTGACAAAACGGGCGAGCCAGGGAGGAGCTGTTCTTGGGATGGCGTGCGGGCTCGCCGCAGAACTTTATCTGTGGAAGTCGTCCACGATTGCGTTCACATGGTGGGTGGCGATCGGCACGTGTGTGACGTTCGCGGTTGGCTACGGCACCAGTTTGTTGTGGAGGACTGAATGAAATCGCTTTCCTCTACCAATGCTGGCGTAAACACGCCCGACCTTGCTCGCGACCTCAAGCTCTCTCACGCAGGTGCTGTGGTCGTCGGCACGATCATCGGCAGCGGCATTTTCCTCGTGCCCCAGGAAATGATGCAGGCCGTTGGCTCGGCGCGGATGGTCTATCTCGCCTGGGTCGTAGGCGGCATTCTCTCTTTTTTTGGCGCGCTGACGTATGCCGAGCTCGGCGCCATGAAACCGCAGGCTGGCGGCGAGTATGTCTACGTCCGCGACGCCTACGGACCTCTGGCAGGCTTTCTCTACGGCTGGACGTGGTTTCTGATCGCGAAACCCGCCTCGATTGCCACGGTCACAACCGGACTAGTCCGAACGCTCGCCACATTTCCTGTCTTCGCGTTTTTCTCGCAGCCCTGTTTTTCGCAGAGTTGGAGCACGCACACGTTCTCGGTCACGTTCGGACAACTGGTGGCCGTCGCGGCCGCGATCTTCATCACTTGGCTCAATTACATCGGTGTGCGCAAGGCGGGTGAGTTTCAGTTTGTCTTCACGCTACTCAAAGTCGGCATCATCCTTGCCATCGTCGCAGTCGGCTTCAGCTACAGAGGCGGAACCTGGGCAAATTTCTCAACCGAATTCGCGGGCGCAAAAGGAGGAGTCGCCGGATTCTTTGCCGCGCTCGTCGCCGCTCTCTGGGCCTATGACGGTTGGAACGACCTCAACATGGTGGCCGGCGAAATTCGTGACCCGCAGCGCAACATCCCCTTGTCGCTGATCTGGGGTGTCGCGACTGTCGGTGCTCTCTACATCCTGGTTAACGCCGCCGTGCAGTTTGCGATGCCGGCGGAGTCTGTGGCAGCGGCGGCTCGTCCCGCGGCGGACACAGTTGCACTCGTCCTCGGCCGAGCCGGTGCGAGCCTGGTTTCCATCGGCATTGCCGTCTCCATGCTCGTGACTCTCAACGGCACCACGATGAGCGGAGCCCGCGTACCTTTCGCCATGTCGCGCGATGGATACTTCTTCAAGGCACTCGCTGAAGTTCACCCTCGTTTTCACACGCCCTCGATCGCGCTGGTCGTGCAGTGTGGACTGTCAATTATTTTGCTCCTGCTTGGAGGCAGTTTCCGGCAATTCTTTTCGTTGGCGATCTTCGCCGAATGGCTCTTCTACATGATCGCCGGGAGCACGGTATTTCTTTTCCGTCGCCGCGACCCCAACGCCGAACGCCCGTATCGTGTGCTCGGCTACCCCATTGTCCCGGCAATCTTCGTCATGGTGTCTGCCGTGCTGCTCTATTACACCTTCACCGATAACCTTAGGAACTCTGTTGGCGGCTGCATTGCCATACTCGCCGGGGTCCCAGTGTTCTACTACTTCGCCCGGCGGCGCAAGATCGTCCAAACGTAAGCGGGTAATCCGCCTATCCTGCAAAGTTGGTTACCAAAGGACACGCGCAGCCGACACGTTTACCCCCTCCTGAAACTCACCTAAGGTGAAGTCTCCAGCCCCGAGCATTCTCCCCATGCCAGGGTCCCCCATGGAGTCAAGGGATGCCTACGTTCGATCGACAATTTGAGCTTGGTTTGTTGCCGGAGAAGAAGTGGGACTGGCGTACCTTCGCCGCCAGCTACGGGATGATTACCGCTCTCATCCTGTTCTTGATCTGCTTCGGATTGCTGTTTCCCGACACGCTGCGGATTCTGCCGACCTCGCACGTGACGGAACTGATTCCCATTCCTTCACTGCGACCGGAACCGCTGCCGAAGCCGAAGCCGCTGCCCGTGCGCGCCAAGTTGCTGCCACCTCCTGCGCCTGTGTTCCAGACTCCAAAGCTCGTGGTGCCGAAGGAAATTCGCGCAGCGCGGCCGCAGTCACAGGAAGTCGAGATTCCGAAGGTGAACTTTGCTCCGGCCGTACTAAAGCCTCTCGCCGGCGGAGCCCGTCCAGTTCTGATTCACACCGGTGAATTCCAGGGAAGTTCCGTGACGCCGACCGTCAATGCGCCGATTCAGAAAGTGCAGACGGGTGGCTTCGGCGATCCCAATGGATTGAAGCCAAGCGAGAACAGCAAGGCCAACGGCAAGCTGATCGCCTCGGCCGCTGGCTCGTTTGATATGCCTGTCGGACCCGGCTATGGCAACGGCTCAGGCGGGGCCAAGGGAATCAAGGGAACAGTAGCTAGCGCCGATTTCGGTAGCGGTATCGCCACTCCCGGACGCGGCGATGGACGCAGCAGCGGACGCGGAGGCATCCAGAGTTCCGGCTTTGGCACCCAAGAGGTCGCACCGAACGTTCCGCATGCGCAGCGTATGGAAACCGGGCCGGCGGCCACGGCCGTCGAAATCACGTTCAAGCCGAATCCGGTTTACACGCCCGAAGCAAGAGATCTGAAGTTAGAAGGTGAGGTTTTGCTCGAAGTAGAGTTCCTAGCCACCGGGCAATTGCATGTGAACCGCGTAGCCCGCGGCCTGGGACATGGGTTAGACGAAGCTGCGGTAGCGGCAGCCAACAAGATGCGTTTCAAGCCTGCAACTCGCAGTGGGCAGGCGATCGATTCAACCGCAATTGTGCACGTCGTATTTCAATTGGCGTACTGAAACTGGTGTACCGAAACTTGGGGAGATGAGGGCTATGCGTACTACAAAGTGGATGATTTTGGGGCTGCTCGTGGTCACGATGACAGCCGCCGCTCAACAACCGGCCGCAACGCCGCAGAATACGACGTCGGCCGCACCGGTCTCGAGTCAGTCGCAAACGATGGCAGCGCCCACGACCATGGATCAGGTCGTAGACCGGGTCATCATGCGCGAGCACGAGCTCATCAAGTTCCTGGCCCCCCGCACGCCGATTGTAGAAACCTACCTGCAAAACCTCGCGCAGGATCCGCAACTCGGTCCCATCCCGCAGGATGATCGCTATTTCCTCGGTCGCATGGACCTGAGCGATTCCATTGACCGCTCCGACTTCCTCGACGAAAAGGGCAAGGGCAAGAAAGACGGCGACGAGAGCATGGAACGGCGGCTTCTCGGCGGCTTCACCAAAGCCTTCAAGTTCCAGTATCAGCCCCTCGGCTTTTCCTGGATGATCTACGCCGACCGCAGCGAGTTCGATCGCCAGCACTACGACTTTCACTACGCGCGCCGCGAATTTCTTGGCGACGTGCGCTGCCTGGTGTTTGACATCACGCCGAAAAAAGATGCCGGCCGCGGCCGTTTCCTCGGGCGCATCTGGGTCGAGGATCAGGATTTCAATATTGTTCGCCTGAATGGCACCTACGCCCGGCCTTCGCGCAACAATTACTTCTTCCACATGGACGCGTGGCGTTTGAACTTGACGCCCGGCTACTGGGTTCCCGCATATATCTACAGCGAAGAAGGCGACTTCACAGCCGGCGCAAAGAACAAGATTGCCTTCAAGGCGCAGACGCGGCTTTGGGGCTATAACCTGAAAGCGGTCACCGCCAATGACGAACTGACGCAGATTCGTGTGGACAGCGTGAAGGATGAAACGCCAACCGCACAGGATGCCTCCCCGCTCGCCGCCGAGCGCGAATGGCAGCAACAGGCAGAAGACAACGTCGTCGAGCGCCTAGAAAAAGCCGGCTTGCTCGCGCCAGAAGGCGACGTGGATAAGATTCTCATGACCGTCGTCAACAACATCGAAATCACCAACAATATCGAACTGCCGCGCCCGGTTCGCACGCGCGTGCTCACTACTTCCCCGCTCGAAACCTTCAGCGTGGGCAACACCATCGTTGTCAGCCGCGGCCTGATTGACGTGCTTCCCGACGAAGGCAGCCTGGCCATGGTGCTCTCGCACGAACTGGCACACATCGTTTTGGGGCACAACCTGGGCAGTCAGTATGCCTTCAACGACCGCATGCTCTTCTCCGATGAAGGCACCTTCGCCAACCTCGGTTTCAAGCACATTCCTGAGGAAGAGGCGGCCGCCGACAAGAAAGCCGTCGAGATGCTGAAGACCTCGCCCTACGCGCAGAAGCTCGAATCCGCCGGCCTTTTCATCAAGGCACTGCAGACACGGGCACCGCAGCTGTCCGCGTTGCTACAGGCCCACCTCGGCAACAACATCACCGAAAACGGACAGGTCACGCGCATGGCGCAGCTGGCCAACAGCGCCCCCGCTCTCGACTGGAACAAGCTCGATCAGATTGCCGCGCTGCCTCTCGGTGGACGAGTGAAACTCAGCCCCTGGGACAGCCGCGTGGAGATGATCAAAGCGCAGCCGGTCGCCATTACTTCAGCCCGCGACAAAATGCCGTTTGAAGTCACGCCCTTTTTCCCGCGTCTCGCCCGCTACAACCCGGCGGCCGAGCCTATGACCCCGGCGGCCTCGGGCACGACGACCGCCGCGAACAAGCCAGCCAGTACCAACTAGCCGGCTCTACAAGTTGAGGGAAGCGCAGGCTGGAACCGGAAGTGATTCCGGGCTTCCAGCCTGTGTCTATTTTGCGGACATCCCGCTCCCGAACTACGATCAGCCATCGTTTTTCGCCCAATGGTGTGAATGCTCTGCATTTCTCTTAACAAGACAAAACCTGCGCTGGAAGTGCAGGTCGCCTTTCTCTTGCTCTCGCCCTTTTGATACGATGATGTCCCCGTAGTTCCCCAGTTGTCCGATCTTCCAGGAGGGTGAGGATGTTCAGAAAGTTCAAGCTCAGTCAGGCGTCTGCCTGTTCGTTTCCACGCAGCGCACTTGCGGTTGCTGCATTCGCGACCGCTCTGGTTCTACTCACATTTGCAAATTCTGCCTCGGCGCAAACCGTCCAGGCGCTCAAGCACCAACCGCCCGATGGCATGCAGTTCAGCCTGCAACTCACCGATGGCACCGTTCTGGTTCAAGGCTTCAACGATACCGACTGGTGGAAGTTGACCCCCGATAACACCGGCAGCTATCTCAACGGGACTTGGACGCAAGTGGCGAGTCTACCCTCCGGGTATGGTCCCGATGCCGAGTCCTCTGCCGTTTTGGCCGATGGCCGCGTCGTCATCGTTGGCGGCGAGTACAACTTCGGAAATTTTGCACTTACGAACCAAGGTGCGGTTTACGATCCGATCGCTAACACTTGGACAAGTCTCACTCCCCCAAAGGGCTGGAAATACATCGGCGACTCCCCGTCGACCGTGCTGCCAGATGGCCGCTACGTGGTGGGGAACAAACTGACTAAGCAGATGCGGGTTCTGGATCCGAAAACACTGATCTGGAAAAGTATGCCCTCGAAGGGCAAGAGTGACTTCAACGCAGAAGAAGGGTGGACACTGCTGGCCGACGGAACCTTCCTGGCCGCAGACGTACTGAACGCACCGAATTCGGAGATCTACTCGACGGTGACCAAGCGGTGGACGAGTGCCGGCAGCACGATTGTCGACCTGCATTCGCCTTCCCCCTTCGGTTGCCTGCCCTATGGACCCGGCGGAAAGCTCTGCTATTACCCGCCTGGGGAAATTGGTCCCCAGATCCTTCGCCCGGACGGCACTGTGTTCGTCACGGGCTCCTATACCAACAACGGGAATGGCCCCGGCCACACCGCGATCTATGACAGCCTCACGGGCAAGTGGACCGTTGGCCCCGATTTCCCGAACGGCGATAACGCTGGCGATTCGTTCGCCGTGCTGCTTCCCAATGGCAACGTCTTGGTGGAAGGCGATTCCGGTACTTCTTACACCTGGGATGGCGCGACGCTCAAGCAAGGCCCAGCCACTCCTGGTGGCCTGATGGTTTTGCCTACTGGACAAGTATTAGTTGGGGGCGGAACAACTTCCCTCTACAACGAAACCGGGACCTACCAGACATCGTGGCAGCCGGTGATCTCCAGTTGCCCGACGACGGTGAGTCGCGGCTCGACATACCAGATCTCAGGCACGCAGTTCAACGGACTCTCGCAGGCAGCGGCCTTTGGAGACGAGTTTGAAACGTCTACCAACTATCCGCTGGTGCGCATCACTAACAAGAAAACCAAACACGTCTTCTATGCGCGGACGCACGACCACAGTAGCATGGGCGTCGCGACCGGGTCTCTGACCGTCTCGACGAACTTCGATGTGCCCGCCGCGGCAGAAACCGGAGCCAGCACGCTCGAAGTCGTAGCCAACGGTATTCCCTCGGCTGGGTTCAGCATTACGGTTCAATAACAATGCAGTCCTGTTGAAAGAACGCCCCCACATCGGAATGGATGTGAGGGCGTTTTTGCGATGGTGCCGTAAATTATCCCTTGTCATTCCGAGGAGCCGAAGGCGACCAGTAATCTGCTGCGCGGGTTGCGTTAGAAGTGGTTCCTTAGGTCCCCGAAGCGATCGACCACGAGCAACTTCTGCGTTTCCGGAGCCGCGGCCAGCTCTTCGTGCTCCAGTATCCAGGTGTTGTCATGCGGAACAAATACTGCGTGAAGCCCTGCCGCGAGCGCCGGATTAATATCCGACTTCGGGCTATTCCCCACCATCCAGGTTTCCTCCGCCACCAGGCCATATTTGGCAACGGCTGACCGGTAAACCGCTTCGTCTTTTTCCGCGACAATTTCGATGGCCGCGAAATATTCTTTCAGTCCTGAACGCTCCACCTTTCCTGCCTGCTCGGCCGGATGCCCCTTCGTCATCATGATGAGATGGTGCCGCTGGCTCAGGTAATGCAGCGTCTCAGGCACTCCCGCCAGAACCTCGATAGGATGATCCGCAATCTTGTTCGCAAAACTTCGGACTTGCTCATGCATTTCCGGGGTAACCGGATCCGCCGAAAGCTTCTCCATCGTCTCGATCAACGAGTGCGTGAAGCTGTGCAGGCCATATCCGTGCTTTATGATCGAATCACGCTCGACCCCGTTGAGCACAAGGCGCACCTGCTCTGGCGTGTGCTCCTTATGGTCGAGGAACGAGATGAAGGATGCGATCGCTCGCTCGAAATAAATATTGTTCTCCCAGAGCGTGTCATCGGCATCGATGAGCAGCGTCTGAGCGCCATTCTCTTCCCACATGCCATTCATGATAACGGTCGGCGGCGTTCTGTGGCCGCTTTTGACGAAAGCGGATTTGATAAGATCAAACTCGCATGAGAAAAAATGGGACCCTGCTCTTGGCAATTGTTTTGTTGTGTATTGCTTCCTTCGCTCAGGCAAAGAAATCTCGCGTTATGACTGGCTCGGCCCTGAAGAACGGCACACCAGCAAATTTGAAAGTCGCGCCCGATCTCGCCAGCCGCGTCGCGAAATTCCAGCGCGTCCAGATGCCCTTTCAGAAGGCCGGTTTGAGCGCACGCGAAGTTCAGATGGTCGGCAAGCTGGTCGAGGCCTGCGGCTATTTGGAAAGCATCTACTGGCGCCAGAGCGATCCCGAAGCCCTCACGCTCTACCAGTCGCTTGCGTCGAGCAAGACTACCCGCGACGCGCAACTACGCCGTTACCTGTGGATCAACGCCTCGCGCTTTGACCTGATTGACGAAAACAGGCCCTTCGTCGGCGCCGATCCCATGCCGCTCGGCCGCGGCTTCTATCCTGCAGGCCTCACGCGCGATCAGGTCGAGCAGTACGTCAAGGAGCATCCCGACCAAAGGGCAGCGATCTACGACCAGTTCACTATCGTCCGCTGGCATAGCAACAAGCTGGAGGCGGTCCCTTACCACATCGCATACCGCAGTTTCCTCGAGCCCGCGGCGCGAGCTTTGCGCGCCGCAGCCAACCTGAGTGCCGACGCTGCGTTCGCCAAGTTTCTTCGACTGCGGGCCGATGCGCTCCTCAGCGACGACTACTTCCCCAGCGACATCGCGTGGCTCGAGTTAAAGAACCCAAAGTTCGACATTATCTTCGCTCCCTACGAAACCTACCTCGACAGCCTGCTCGGAGTGAAAGGTTCTTACGGCGCCGCGGTGCTGATCCGTAACGAAAAAGAGAGCAAGAAACTCGAACTTTTTCAGAAGTATGTTCCTGACATCCAGGACGCGTTGCCGCTCGCGCCCGAAGACCGTCCATCCAAGCGCGGCCTTGAGACGCCGATGGAAGTGATGGACGCGCCGTTCCGTGCCGGCGACCTGACGCATGGCTACCAGGCGGTCGCCGACAATCTGCCCAACGATCCCCGCGTCCATGAGCAGAAGGGTAGCAAAAAGCTCTTCTTCAAGAATTTCATGGATGCGCGCGTGAAGTACGTCATCCTGCCTGTCGCCCGCAAGCTAATGGAGCCAGAGCAGGCCGCCAAGGTCAGCGGTGAAGGCTATCTCCTTGGTACCATCATGCACGAAATCTGCCACGGCCTGGGGCCGTCCTTCGCGCGCACTGCGGCGGGTAAGGTCAGTATTCGCGAATCCATCGGCCATCAATTCAGCGGCCTCGAAGAAGCAAAGGCGGACGTCGCCGGACTCTTCGGATTGAAGTGGCTGGTGGATCACGATGTTTTGCCGAAAGAGAAATTGGAGGAGTATTACGCGTCATACGTGGGTGGCCTGTTCCGCACGGTACGTTTCGGCATTGCTGAGGCTCACGGGCAGGCGGAGATGATGGAGTTCAACTACTTGTCCGAGCGCTTCGCCGTTCACCGCAACCCGAACGGACGTTACGCGATCAACTACGACAGAATGCCCGGAGCCATCGCCGACCTGGCCAAAGAACTACTCGAAATCGAAGCCACCGGCGACCGCCAGCGCGCGGAGAACTGGTTCGGAAAGTACAACCAGATGCCGGAAGACTTGAAAGAGGCGCTTAAGATGACGGCGGATATTCCAGTCGACGTGGACCCGGAATTCGGATTTAGGGAGACGGTGAAGTAATCGGTCACCCGTCCCGTACCTACTGGATATTAGTGTGCTTTCGCTGCGGTGTACTCTGTGTCTTCCAGGCAGCAGTCTCGTCTAGTAACGGGAGTAACAAGAATCGCTCTCGCACCCAGCTCATTGATGGTGTTCAGGACAGCTGCCGGTACTTGAAATGATAGGTCTGGGTCTGCATCTAGATACACCACCCAATCTGGGCGGCGCCCAAGTGCCTGTTTCAGCGCAAGACTGAATCCCTCGTTAGATACGGAACGTCCATCCACAAAGACCAGCCCCTCCTTGTCGATCCTGATGATGATCGGCTTTGCTGCTACGCCGACTGGCTTGCTAACAGATATCTTGTCGATGAAGATCCAGAGCCCTTGCGCAGGTGCCTTCCAAAACACCAGTAGCCAAAACGGAATTAGGACAAGCAGCAATACCACTGACGCGAGAAGGGCGAATGACGGCAGCCCTGAAACCAGCTCATTGCGTGGGAGTCGTCTGAGGTTTGACAAGGCTGTTGGTTCATTTCCATGCGCCGCAGCTACTTCCGTTGGGGGCAACTGCTCGGCTCTCCGCGTCCCGTGCGCCAGAAACAGAAGACTGCTACCGACGAGTATGAGAACTCCCGTTGTGATCAGCGATCTCTCATACATTGTCGAGATGTAGTTATATCCTGTACCGGCGGCCTCGATCTTGAGTCTGGGCTTGCCTGCGTCCAGCACTCTGGCGTCGGACAGGATTTCAACGTTGAGTTTGCCACGTCCGCCTGAAGTCCCGAAATGACCTATCACTCGACCGACTACCCCGAACCCACCAGACCCCCCGTTGATCGTATCGGCTTCCCCCGATACCTCAGGCCCGTTCGAGCCAGACAGCACCCATCGGGCCTTGAGAATTGCAGGGGTGTCGTAGCACCCCCACATCATGCACTCGAGTTTTTCTATATCTCCATTCTTTTCGACCTCAATCTGGACATAGTAGTCTGACGCCAGGTTAATATTGAATTCTTCGCTCCGGACGTGGCCCTTGGCCAAAGAGATCGGCATGTCCAGCGCAATCAGGGTACGCGTCGCCATCCAATACCTTGCTCCAAGGTAGAGTGCGAAACCCGCAAGAACGAGGGCCAGACCGAGCTTTCCCGATGCGAACTTGAGCATATCTGTAAAGACTCCGCCCAGCAGGGCAGAGTTCCAGACGCATGGAAGATGTTAAGGGATCAAGAAGTCAGAATCAGTGACGGTGAGTTATGGTGAGGTGACTGTGGGTAATCGTCCAAGGTTAAGTAGCTAGTAGCTAGCAGCCAGAAGCCAGTAGCTGTTTCTAAACCCACTCCACCCGCGGCGCCTGCGGAATAATCCCCGCCTTATGCCCCATGTCGAGCAGGCGTTTCACGGCTTCGCGGCCGTCATCACCGTAGTCGAGCGTGCGCTCATTCACGTACATACCAACAAACTTGTCGGCCTGCTGAGGGTCGAGGTCACGGGCAAACTGCATAGCGTAGGCTAGCGCTTCTTCGCGATGATCAATCGCATACTGAATGCTCTCGCGCAGGGCCTGGGTAACGCTGGCCATCGTCTCTGCGCCAAGCGAGCGGCGAATCGCATTGCCTCCGAGCGGCAGAGGCAAGCCCGTCACCTTCTGCCACCATCTCCCGAGGTCCACCACGCGATGCAGTCCTGACTTGTCGTACGTGAGCTGCCCTTCATGAATGATGAGCCCCGCTTCGTACTTGCCTTCGAGAATCTGCGGAATGATCTGATCGAAGGGAACAATGTCCACTTCAATCCCCGGCGCAAAAAGTTCCAGCGCGAGATAAGCCGTCGTCAACTTCCCGGGCACCGCGACTCTTTTTTCTTTGATTTCCGCCTGCGTAAACGGGTGAGTGGAAACCAGCATGGGCCCGTAGCCATCGCCCACACTGCCCCCACAGGACATGAGCGCGTAGTCATTCTGAATGTAAGGATAGGCGTGAAACGACACCGCTGTAACGTCATAAACGCCGCGCTGGGCGTCGCGATTCAGGGTTTCGATATCGCACAGCGTATGCGTGAAGCGCAGGCCCGGAACACGAACTTTACTCGTCGCGAGCCCGTAAAACATGAAGGCGTCGTCGGAATCCGGGCTGTGCGCCACGGTGATTTCGCGAACAGGAGAGGAAACAGTGGTCATAAGTCAGGTCTTCGGTGTCAGGTCTCAGGGGAGACTCTGATCAAGTCGCGGGACTCCTTTGTGCCCCTTTGTGTGCTTTGTGGTTTTCGTTTTCCTCCGACCTTGATCAGAGGCTCCTCTGGGTCTTGCTTCTCAGTCCCAGGCCTGATTCAAGCTCGATTTCTTGAGCTTTTGATGCCACTTGCTTGCCACGCCGGCGGCCATCATGATCTTGATCACTTCAGCGAATACGAACCAATACAGCCCCCATCGGATGGCCTGCGAGAGCGAGTGCGTAAGCGTAAACAGCCAAGCCAGTCCTCCTGCAAACAAAAGAATTTCGCCTGCGATCCCGGCTAATACCGCACTCCCGAAGCGCCGAGAAGTGCGCTCATAAATCCGTCCCGTAGCAAACGCCACAAACGGGTATGCCACGAGAAAACCGCCAGTCGCCCCAAGGATCTGCGCAATTCCGCCAGGGCCAGCAGGACTGAATACCGGCAGACCGGCCGCCCCCTCGGCCAAATAAAGAGCGAGAGCGACAAACCCACGCCGCGATCCCAGCAGGAGCGCCACCGACAGGACCCCAAAATTTTGCAGGGTAAGCGGAACCGGTGTGAACGGCAGCGGCAATGTCACGCGCGCACAAAGCGCAACAAGAAGACTTGCGCCGATCACGATACCGGCCTGCTTCGCCCATTCGGCCGACCGACTCTGCTGCGACACAACCTGACTTGCGACGTTTGCCATAGTTTTCTCTCTTCAGCTTTGGCGAGGAGGACACTTAACCCTGCCCAGAAGATGGCTTCCGCCCCAGACCGTCATCCGGCGGTACCGTGGCTCCGGTGCGCATCATCTGGCGCCGCAACCGCACGTAGAGGGCTGCCGCCACCGACACCACTACTGCGGCACTAATCCCGAGGATTAGAAACCACCAGAGCATCCGCACAAGTGACTAGGATAGCAGAAGCTCTTGCTCGCGATAGATTGGCGCTTACTTTCCGGCTTTGCCAAGGGCCTTGCGCCGTGCGTCGACCACGGCCACCGTGGTCTCAAGACGCTTGCGAGCGAACTTCGATCCCGTTGCGACCTTCTCAATGTTGCCCCAAGCGTTCGGGTTATTCATCTTCTGCCGCAGTTCTTTCAGAAACGGCTGAATCTTCGCAAAAATAAAGAACATCTCCCCGCTACATCCCGGCTGCAAAAATAGCTCCTCATGCAGCGCACCCTGTAACACCAGCGACGCTGCCATATCCCAATAGCCGCCAACCTGGCGAAGCCAGTTGTTTTCCTGGCTGGGAAACGCATTGCCAACCTTCAAAATGTCGTCCACGCTCTGGGGCCAGAATTCTGTCACCATCCAATTTCGCGCCTTGCGCATCTCGGCTTCACGCCGCAAATCGTAGAGCTGCAGAATTACCTGTGCGTCGTGTGCGGTTGCTCTCTTTGCCATGAAATCCTCTCTCTTGGGATAAATGCTCTCGCGGGCACAATTAGGCCAGAACAGAGGCCTGCATCGCAAGCCCCAAGCTCCGCTCATGTCCCTCGCAAGGACTGGTTACAAGTTCTCCTGGATGAACCTCGGACTGAGATGTACGTCAACCTGGATCAGTGGCGAGTCGCCGATCGCTTTGAAACTGTGAATCTCGCCCGCCTTGATGACAAAAACGTCTCCGGCGCCGCCTTCGAAAGTCTTGCCATTGACTATCCAAACACCTCGCCCCTCGCGGATGAATTGAATCTCGTCGTAAGGATGCCGATGCGGACCGGGCCCCGAACCAGGCTTGCCGTGGAAGAGAAACACCGAAACGTTGGTGTTGCCCTGGTCCGCTCCGACAAACTCATGCGAACTGCCCACAAACGGCAGTTGCTCTTGCCGCACGTGATACATGTCGCCCTCCAAGTGCATTCGATGAGTGCGGTCGCAACCAGGCTTCAGGACTCGAGTGTGGTCCCAGTATCCCCATGTCGTTGAGGCCGTTCTCGATTTGCTGCGGAGGCCTCAGTTCGATGTTGCGGCGCCGTTCGCGCCTTCCACTGCCCGCTCGTAGTCGCATTCCTTGTTCGGACACACGATCACAGTCCCGTCCTTGCGCATCCGCTCGACCAGGTATTCGTGCCCGCACTTTGGACACATTTCTGCAATCGGCTTGGCGGCGGAAGTGAACTTGCACTTCGGGTAGTTCCCGCACCCGTAAAACGTATTTCCCTTGCGCGCCCGCTTCTCAACCAGTTCGCCATCCTTGCACAGCGGACACTTCACACCAATAAAGTTCTGCTTGACGTACTTGCAGTCGGGATAGCCGCTGCACGAGGTGAACTCGCCATAGCGCCCGTGCCGCAGAATCAGATTGCGCTTGCAAAGAGGACAGGTTTCTTCCAGCGGTATGTCGGGCACTTTCTTGCCCTGATCCAGCCGCCGCGTCGTCTTGCAATCCGGATACCCCGTGCAGGCCATGAATTGCCCGAACCGCCCGCGCTTCAGCACCATCACGCGACCGCAGTTCTCGCAATACTCTTCCTGCGACGTTTCTTGCATGTCAGCCGAATCGAGATCCGGAAGGTTGATCGGGTTCTCCTTCGTGAACGTGCAGGAATTTGGATCTTCTTTGTCATAGGTGCTGCACGCGTAAAACGATCCGTGCTTGCCCCACTTGATCACCAGCGGCGCGCCACAGCGCTCACACTTTTCGTCCGTCGGCTTCTCCATACGCTTGATGTTTTCCATGTGCTTCTCGGCGTATTTGAGATCCTTGGCGAACTTCTTGTAGAACTCATCGAGCGCGTCAGTCCACTTTTCCTTGCCCTCTTCAATCTCGTCGAGTTCCTCCTCCAGGCGCGCGGTGTACTGGAAATCGAAAATATCCTTGAAGTTTTCGACGAGCAGATCAGTAACGACCAGGCCAATTTCCGTCGGTATAAATTTTCCGCCGACTTTCTGCGCATACTGCCGTTCCTGGATCGTGCTAAGAATCGTCGCGTAAGTCGAGGGTCGTCCGATGCCGCGCTCTTCCAGTTCTTTCACGAGCGAAGCTTCGTTGTAGCGCGGAGGCGGCTCGGTAAAGTGTTGCTCGGGTAATAGCGACTTGAGCGTTAGCTTTTGTCCCGCTTCGAGCGGCGGCAGTTTGTGCTTCAGTTCCTCGTCTTCCTCGTCTTTGCCTTCCTTGGACTCTTCGTAGACCTTCAAGAAGCCGTCGAACTTCATCACCGATCCGGTCACGCGGAACCAGAAGGCGTCGCTGCCCGACTTCGCGTCGATGTCCACCGTGGTCTGATCGAACATCGCCGGATTCATCTGGGAGGCCACAAAGCGCTGCCAGATTAGTTTGTAGACCTTAAATTCGTCTTCCTGCAGGTATTGCTTAACTTTGTCAGGATGTCGCATCGCCGAGGTTGGGCGAATCGCCTCGTGCGCTGCCTGCGCCTCCTTTTTCTCCTTATATGTATTGGGAGACTCCGGCAGGTAGCCAGCTCCGTATTCACTAGTGATGTACTCGCGAACCTCGGTGATCGCCTCGGGCGATACGCGCGTCGAATCGGTACGCATGTAGGTAATCAGGCCAACCAGGCCCTCGTCGCCCAGTTCAATGCCTTCATACAAGCGCTGCGCAATCATCATCGTGCGCTTCACGCTGAAGCGCAGCTTGCGCGACGAATCCTGCTGCAGTTTGCTGGTGGTAAATGGCGGAGCAGCATTACGGCGCCGCTCCTTCTTCTCGACTGACCGTACCAGCCAATCGGCCTTTTCCAGAGCCAGCCGGATTTTCTCGGCTTCCTCGCCGTTCGGGACTTCGATCTTCTCTTCGCCTCTGCCCACAAAGCGCGCATCGAACGCCGGCGGCTTGTTCGCGGCCAAGTGCGCATCAATCGTCCAGTATTCCTTCTTCTCGAACGCCTTGATCTCGCGCTCGCGGTCCACGATCAGCCGCAGCGCCACGGTCTGCACGCGTCCAGCCGAGAGCCCGCGGCGCACCTTGTCCCACAACAGCGGAGAAACCTGGTAGCCGACGAGACGATCAAGAACGCGGCGGGCCTGCTGCGCATCCACCAGATTCTGATCGATGTCGCGCGGATGCTCGAAGGCCGCTTTCACCGCACGTTGCGTAATCTCGTTGAAAGTCACGCGCCGGATGCGATCGCCGTCCGCGTCTTCTTTTTTCTTCGCCTTTTTCTTCTTCTTGCCGTCGTCTCCAAGTTCACCGGCAAGGTGGGCCGCGATGGCTTCTCCTTCGCGATCCGGGTCGGGAGCCAGGTAGATCTTGTCGGCCGAGAGCGCCAGCTTCTTCAGCTTGGCCAGGACTTTTTCTTTGCCTGGAATGACGACATACTCGGTGCTAAATTCGTCTTCGACGTCAACCCCGAGGCTGCTCTTGGGCAAATCTTTCACGTGGCCGAACGAAGCGTCCACCGTGAATCCCTTGCCCAGATATTTCTGGATAGTTTTCGCCTTGGCCGGCGATTCGACAATGACTAGACCTTTAGACAATGTTCCCTCAGTTTCGAGATATTGGATTTGAAGCTAGCACGAATGCATGGGATGCAACAACTCTTGTGCGCCATCGAAGCTGCTAGCCACTAGCTTCTAGCTGCTAGCTTCCAAACGTTCGCGCTCACGCTGAACCTTGTTGCCGCGCCGTCTGGAGCCGCTGAACTAGAGCGGTGAGCATCCGTTCTACCTCTAGAGCTTTCTGTTCCGTAGCGCGATAGTCCACGTCGCTGAGAAAATGAAGGTCTCGCGCGAGGAGCAGATGATACTCCGTCTCACTCGCCGAGCCTCTCGCGATCTGCAGAAATCGAGCGAACTCTCCATCAGAGCGACGCCCGCATCCCTCGGCAATGTTCGCCGCAATCGAAGCCGCCGAACGCCGGATCTGCGCAGTTAATCCGTACATTTCATCCCGTGGAAAGAGTCGCGTGACACCGTACACAGAGAGTGTCAGCTCGTGAGCTTTCGACCAAACCTTCAGTTCTTTGAAGTCCTTCATACGCCTCGGTTCTAGCTAGAAGCTAGTAGCTAGCAGCTAGAAGCTCTTCACAAAATTCTTCCCCGGCATCTGCTTTACCTTCCCATTCAGCTCCAGTTCAAACAGGGCGGCAAAAATCTCCGAGGACGACATCTCGTTTTCGAGCATCTCGACCAGTTCGTCGATGTGGGTGGACTCGTCAGCTTTCAGCAGCTTGAGGATTCTCTTTTCGTGTGGCGACTGCGCATCGTCCGGGAATAGAGATGCGTTAACGGCATCGGCGGATTCAGGCTGGGCTGCGCTCAGAGTAACCTGAACGTCCGTAGGTAGTTCTTCCCAAACGTCTTCCCACGTCGCTACCAGCTTCGCGCCCTGCTTGATCAGAGTGTTCGGCCCCCAGGAATTCTTATTCGTGACGTTGCCCGGCACGGCGTAGACATCGCGGTTCTGCTCCAGCGCGCAGCGCGAGGTAATTCGTGTGCCGCTGTACTCTCCAGCCTCCACCACCAGCACACCCAACGACATCCCACTAATGATCCGATTTCGGATGGGAAAGTTTTGTGGCGTTGGCGCCGTGCCAATCGGGAACTCCGAAACCACCGCTCCGCCCATCGCCAGAATCTGCTCAGCCAGGCGCGCATTCTCTTTCGGGTACATCACATCAATGCCGGTGCCAAGCACGGCAACCGTCTTTCCTTTCGCGGCAATGGCGCCCCGATGGGAAGCTGTATCGACCCCTCGGGCCATCCCACTAATAATGACCAACCCGTGCGCGGCCAGATCGATCCCCAGTCGCTCGGCCATACCTGTGCCGTAAGGCGTCGGATGCCGCGTGCCCACCATCGCGATCCCCGGCTGCGAAAGAACCTCGACGCTCCCCCGCACAAACAGAATCACTGGTGGATCATAGATTTCCTTGAGCCTCACCGGATACTCGGGGTCGCTCAGAGAAACAATCCGCGCCTGTTGCGTCGCGGCCTTGGCCAACTCGTCGCTCGCCAGTTCCAGCGACTTCCCTGTAGCGAGCGACTGCGCCGACACCGCACGCATGCCCGTCGCTTCCAGTTCCGTCAGGCTCGCGTGGAACACGCGCTCCGCTGAACCAAAATGCTCAATCAGCTTCCGGATTCGCAAAGCCCCCAAACCTTCCGTAAGGACTAACGCCAGCCAGTAGGTGGTCTCGCGAGAAATGTTGTTCTTCGCCGTGGGTAATGCGATCGGCACAACGGGATTTGTGGCCATATATCGCCGACGCTAGCCACGAATCAGAACCCTGTCAATGATGGCGCGCACACCGCTTTTGGTAGAATTCGTAAAGCGATGAGCCGATTAAGGATTTCAGCAATTTCCTATCTCAATACGGCCCCTCTCATGTGGGATTTTGCGCACCCCATGCAGGCGGGGCTGACGGCCGCACAAGCCAAGGCCATCGCCGGCTTCGAGATTTCCTACACCATCCCATCGGCCTGCGCCCGTGCGCTCGCCGAAGCCAAGGCAGATATCGGCATCATCCCGGCTGCCGCCTACGCCGTTATCCCCGATCTCGTGAGCGTCCCCGATGTCGCCATTGCTGCCAAGCAAGCCGTTCGCTCCATCCTCCTCGTCAGCCGCGTGCCGATCGACCAAGTCCGCACGGTCGCGCTCGACGACTCTTCTCTAACATCCGTTGCGCTCACCAAGATTCTGTTCGCCAAATGGCTCGGCGGCCCCCGCGAGTACGTGAGCATGCAGCCCAATCTCGATGCCATGCTCGCCCGCTGTGACGCCGCGCTGTTAATTGGCGACCCCGCGCTTCAAGTCGATAGCACTCGCTACGCCACTCTCGATCTCGCCGAGGAATGGATTGCCCGCACCGGCAAGCCTTTCGTGTTCGCCTTCTGGGCCATACGCCGGCAAGCTTTGGCCAATCGTGATGTCCCAACCATTGCCAACGTCTTCAAAGACTCCCGCGATCACGGCCTGCGGCGGGAGAATCTCGAGATCACGGCCCAATCCTGGGCTCCCCGCCTCAAATTGCCCTTGGAGACGATCCGCACCTACCTCGACCGCAACATCCACTACTACCTGGATCCACCATGCCTGGAAGGATTGGAGCTGTTCTATCGGTACGGAGGAGAGATTGGAGCCATCCCGACAGCGCCGGAACTGCGATTCTGCTCGGCTTCACGAGAGGATCTAAAGAGCTCGCCCGCAACCTGCTCTCACGGCTAGAATGATTGAGTGGGGTACGTAACCGAATGTCCCTGACCAAAGAGCAAGCCCTCGAACTGTTCCACTCTGATGACCTCATCGGCATCGGCATGGAAGCCGACGCTGTCCGCCGCCGCTTGCATCCCGAGGGCGTGGTCACCTACATCATTGATCGAAACATCAACTACACCAATTTCTGCACCGAATACTGCACTTTCTGCGCCTTCTATCGCCCGCTCAAAGGCGATCCGGCCCGCGTCAAAGAAGGCTACATTCTCGACTTCGACACCATTTACGAAAAAATTCGCGAGACTGTCGAACTCGGTGGCACTGGCGTGCTCATGCAGGGTGGTCTGCACCCCGACCTCAAGATCGACTGGCACGAAAGAATGCTTTCCGGCATCAAGCAGCGCTTCCCGAAAATTCACCTGCACTGCTATTCCGCCTCCGAAATTCTCGCCATCGCTGAATACAGCAATCTCAGCGTACGCGACACCATCGTCCGCCTGCGCGACGCCGGACTCGACTCCATCCCCGGCGGCGGGGCAGAAATTCTCGACGACGAAGTACGCCACAAAGTCGCGCGCCTCAAGTGCCTCACCGAAGACTGGCTGCTGGTTCATCGCACCGCCCACCAGCTCGGCATGCGCACGACCGCCACCATGATGTTCGGCGTGGGCGAGTCTTACGAGCACCGCGTAAACCACTTCGACGCCGTCTACCGCCTGCAGGAGGAGACCGGAGGCTTCACCGCCTTCATCCCCTGGAGCTTCCAGCCCGCCAACACCGCCCTCGGCGGCCGCAAGTGGGACGAAGCCACTGCGGTCGAATACCTGAAAGTCCTCGCCATCTCGCGTCTCTATCTCTCGAACATCCTCAACGTGCAATCGAGTTGGGTGACGCAGGGTCTGAAGGTTTGCCAGATGGGCCTACGATTCGGCGGCAACGATGTCGGCTCAGTGATGCTGGAAGAAAACGTAGTGAAAGCGGCTGGCGTCACCAACTGCACGACCGAAGAAGAACTCCGCCGCATAATCCGCGACGCTGGCTTCCGGCCGGCACAGCGCGATACGTTATACAGGCAATATTTCCTGAACTAGAATTTTCGGCATCAAGTATTGGCCCTCCTGTGTGCGACCCCGCGCCCTGCGTGGTTTACGTTTTTCTTTCGGGCCGCTTCCCGTGGCTCAGCGTCGTTTTGCTTCAACGCCATCCTGTACAATGCTGGCTCTGCCAGTTCGTCGACGTTCATGGTTCTGTCGAGTATCCCCAGCAGCGTGTTGGCGCATCATGTGGCGGCATTGATTGCCTCCAAAGGCGTCGTCTCCTACTTCAAGCAGCACTTTCTTAACGAAACGTTCAAGGGTCTCTACCAGATCAACGGCTTCGATCTGGCGCTCCTCGTTCCCTACTTCGTCGTCCTTATTATTCTGGCAGCCTACGGAGGCCATCGCTACTGGCTCGTCTACCTGTATTACAAGAAGCAAAAAAATAAGACGACCGACCCTCCCGGCCACTTCGACAATCTCCCTCGCGTCACGGTTCAGCTTCCGATCTTCAACGAACAATACGTCGTCGACCGCCTGCTCGACTCCGTCTGCCGCCTCGACTATCCGAAAGACAAACTCGACATTCAGTTGCTCGACGACTCAACGGACGAGACAATAGAAGTCGCCCGCGGCCTCGTCGAGCGCTACGCCGCGCTCGGTAACCCAGTCACCTACATCCACCGCGACAATCGCGAAGGGTTCAAAGCCGGGGCACTCGAAGCCGGCCTCAAGTCGGCCAAGGGCGAGTTCGTCGCCATCTTCGACGCTGACTTCACTCCGCCTCCCGACTTCCTGCTCAAATGCATCCACCATTTCACCGATCCGCACGTCGGCATGGTGCAGACGCGCTGGACGCACATCAACCGCAACTATTCCCTGCTCACGCAGGTCGAGGCCATCCTACTCGACGGCCACTTCGTGCTCGAACATTCCGGCCGTGCCCGCAGCGGGGTCTTTTTCAATTTCAACGGCACCGCCGGAATGTGGCGTCGCCAGGCCATTGAAGAAGCAGGCGGATGGGAGCACGACACCCTCACCGAAGACACCGACCTCTCCTATCGCGCTCAGCTTAAGGGTTGGAAATTTGTCTACTTACAGGATGTCGAATGCCCTGCCGAACTGCCCGTGGAAATGACTGCCTTCAAAACCCAGCAGGCCCGCTGGGCCAAAGGCCTGATTCAGGTCTCGAAGAAAATTCTCCCTCGCGTCCTCGCCAGCGACGAGCCTCGCCACGTCAAAGTCGAAGCCTGGTATCACCTGACGGCGAATCTCAGCTACCCGCTGATGATCGTGCTCTCCGTCTTGCTCTTGCCCGCCATGATCATCCGCTTCTACCAGGGATGGTTCCAGATGCTCTACATCGACTTCCCGCTCTTCATGGCGTCAACGTTCTCCATCTCCAGCTTCTACCTCGTCTCGCAAAAGGAGTTGTTCCCAAAGACCTGGCTGAGAGCGTTTCTGTACCTCCCGCTCCTCATGGCGTTGGGCATCGGACTCACCATTACCAACACCCGCGCCGTTCTTGAGGCCCTGATCGGCAAGCAAACCGCCTTCGCCCGCACGCCTAAGTACCGGGTCGAAACGAAAAAAGATAAGGTGGGCGCCAAGAAATATCGCAAGCGCCTGGGATGGGTTCCCTGGATCGAACTCGCCATTGGCTGCTACTTCGCACTCGCTGTCTACTACGCCATCGACAACGAAAACTACTTCACCGTTCCCTTTCTGCTGCTGTTTGTGATTGGCTACTGGTGCACTGGACTGATGTCTCTGCTCCAAGGCCGATTCAGTGGCCTCGCTGTTAGCTCCGAATCTCACACCAAGCCATTCCCGGTTGGAGTCTAGAAATCCCTTCGGCTCTGCGTTAGGGGAAACAGCGGAAACATCAATCCAGAATTGCTTTTGGGGGATTAGCCTACGCGGCCTCAACTACGGAAGCTTGAAATCAATCGTTACGTTGGTCTCGCGCGGGACCGGTTTTCCATTGAGCAGGAAGGGAGAATAGCGCCACTGTTTGACGGCATCCGCCGCTGACTTGGCTAACGACGGCTCGCCCTGCACGACCTTCACTTCCGCCACGTGCCCATTTTCCATCACCATGGCGCTAAGCACGACGCGTCCCGCCAGACGTAAAGTCCTGGCCTGCTGCGGATAGATCGGATTCACGCGGTGAACCAACTCGCCACCCGTCACTCCTTGCGAAATCGGCCGCGCGAGTGACGGCAGCGTCGCCTTCGCCATCAACACACCATTGAGCGCGGAAGAGTACTGTGCATCGGATGAGATTGCCGGCGGTTCAA
>Ga0335069_10002271_pt1 | contig 29746 bp, 29 predicted proteins | sample Lox_Sample_11_FD_206714 | JGI IMG/M metagenome (GOLD analysis project Ga0335069, IMG submission 206714) | Soil microbial communities from Loxahatchee National Wildlife Refuge, Florida, United States - Lox_Sample_1.1 | ecosystem: Environmental > Terrestrial > Soil > Wetlands | place: USA...
TCCTCGAGTACGTCGACCTGCCGCTCGTCTCGAGCGACTTCATGGGCGACCCGGCGTCGTCGATCTTCGACTCGACGATGACCCAGGTGATGGGCGACAAGTTCGCCAAGGTCTTCTCCTGGTACGACAACGAGTGGGGCTTCTCGAACCGCATGGTGGAGCTCACGCAGCTCGTCGCCTCGAGGCTCTGAGCCATGGCCAGCCCGCTCCAGGGGATCCGCTCGATCCGCGACCTGCCGATCGAGCAGCAGCGGCTGTTTCTGCGCGTCGACTTCAACGTGCCGCTCGAGGACGGGCGGATCACCGACGACTCGCGCATCCGCGAGGCGCTGCCCACCATCAAGCACGCCATCGAGCGCGGGGCGCGCGTCGTCTGCGCGAGCCACCTGGGGCGGCCCAAGAAGGGACCCGACCCGAAGCTGTCGCTCGAGCCGTGCGCGGCGCGTCTCGCCGAGCTGCTCGGCCAGGAGGTGACGCTGCCGGAGGACTGCGTAGGCGACGCCGCCAAGAAGGTGGTGTTCGACCTGCGCGCCGGCCAGGTGTGCCTCCTCGAGAACCTGCGCTTCCACCCCGAGGAGGAGAAGGACGACGACGGCTTCTGTCGCCAGCTCGCGCAGCTCGCCGACGTCTACGTGGACGACGCGTTCGGCGCCGTGCACCGCGCGCATGCGAGCGTGCACGGGCTCGCGAAGCTCTTTCGCGATCGCGGGTGCGGGTTCCTGCTCGAGAAGGAGATCCAGGCGCTCGGCACGATCATCACGTCGCCGGAGAAGCCCTTCGTCGCCATCCTCGGCGGCGCGAAGGTGAGCGACAAGATCGCCGTCGTCGATTCGCTGCTCGAGAAGGTGTCGGCGCTCGTGGTCGGGGGCGCGATGGCGAACACCTTCCTGGCCGCACGCGGCAAGAACATGGGCAAGTCGCTCGTCGAGGCTGACAAGCTCGCGCTGGCGCGGACGATCCTCGAGAAGGCGCAGGCCAAGGGGGTCGACCTCGTGTTGCCGGTGGACGTCGTGGTCGCGGCGAGCACCCAGGCGGGCGAAGCCGACGCGCAGACGGTGAGCGTCGATGCCGTGCCGGCCGACAAGATGGCGCTCGACATCGGGCCGAAGACGGTCGCCGAGATCGGCAAGCGCATCGGCGACGCCAAGACGGTCTTCTGGAACGGGCCCATGGGCCTCTTCGAGAAGCCGGCGTTCGCCCGCGGCACCTTCGCGGTCGCCCGTGCGATGGCCGACTCGCGCGCCTTCACCGTCGTGGGCGGGGGCGACAGCGCGGCGGCGGTTCACGCGGCCGGCGAGGACATCGCAAAGAGGATGAAGCACATCTCGACGGGGGGCGGCGCCTCCCTCGAGCTCGTCGAGGGGAAGAAGCTGCCGGGCATCGAGGTTCTCCGGACGGGAGAAACCGCGTGAACCCCGCACGGCGCCCGCTCATCGCCGGCAACTGGAAGATGCACCTGGGCGGCGCCAGGGGCGTCGAGCTCGCCGGGGAGGTCGCGCGGTTCGCGCGCGAGGTGCCGCACGTGGACCTCGTCATCGGCCCCCCGTTCACGGCGCTCGCCGCGTGCGCGCACGAGTGCGAGGGCAGCGGGGTCGCCGTCGCAGGGCAGAACCTCTACCCGAAGGACAGCGGGGCCTTCACCGGCGAGGTGAGCGCCCCAATGCTCCTCGAGTCGGGCTGCACCTGGGTCATCCTGGGCCACAGCGAACGCCGGCAGCACTTCGGAGAGACCGACGCCTTCGTGGCGCAGAAGGTGGCGGCCGCGCTGGGGGCGGGGCTCAAGCCCATCGTGTGCGTCGGCGAGACCCTGGCCGAGCGCGAGGGCGGCCGTACGCTCGAGGTGGTCGAGCGACAGGTGCGGGCCGTCTTGCCGGCTCTGGCGAGCGCCAAGGTGGCGATTGCCCTCGCCTACGAGCCAGTTTGGGCCATCGGGACCGGCAAGAATGCCGGTCCGGCCGAGGCGCAGGAGGTGCACCAGGCCATCCGGGGGTGGCTGGCGGGGGCCTCCGCCGCGCTGGCGTCCGGCACGCGCATCCTCTATGGAGGGTCCGTCAAACCAGACAATGCCCGTGACCTGCTCGCTGCGGCTGACGTGGACGGCTCACTCGTCGGCGGAGCGAGCCTCGATGCGGCCTCCTTCGCCGCCATCGCTCGCGCTGCCGAAGGGCTCGCGGCCCGCTAGACGACACCAGGACTCTCGATGATCACCACGCTGCTCGACATCGTCCACATCGCGGTCTGCGCCTTCTTGATGCTCGTCGTGCTGCTCCAGCAGGGCAAGGGCGGGGGCATGGGCGCGGCATTCGGCGGCGGGGCGACGCAGCAGGTTTTCGGCGGGCGCGGCGCCGGGAACATCCTCACCCGGGCGACGGCCATCTGCGCCGGAATCTTCATGCTCACCAGCGTGTCGCTCGCGTGGGTGTCCTCCTCCGGCGACCGCGAGCTCAAGGCGCGCGTCATCGAGACGCAGCGCAAGGGCAAGGGCAACGAGGGGACCAAGGTGAAGCCGGCGAAGCCCAAGCCCTCGGCGGTACCGGCCGATTCCGCTGCCCCCGGGACGGGCAGCCCGTGACGGGCTCCCGGCACGAGCGCACAGGGGATGTCTGACGTTCACGGCCGCTCCCCTTCGGGGTCTGCGGCCGACGGTCACCTTCGGGCCGGCCTTGCGGTCGACGCGCTCGTCCTGGCTGCGGCAAAGCTCGCGCTCGGCGCGTGGGTGCTCCACGCGGGGTTCACGCACGTCTCGGACGACGACTACGCGCGCACAGTCATCGCCGAGCAGTTCGCGCACGCGCCGCGGCTGGACCCCAGCGGAACGAGCTGGCTGCCGGCGCCCTTCTGGATCGAGGGGTTCGCGATGGTGGCGATGGGGCGATCGCTGGCCGCGGCGCGAGCGGTCGCGATGGGCCTGGGGGCGGCGAGCGTCGCGGCTCCGTACGCCGCGATGCGAGTGGCGGGGATGAAACGGGCGGCGGCGGTCGCTGCCACCGCCGTCGCCATGACGCTGCCGTGGAACCTCTGGCTGGGGGTCGCGACCGTGCCGGAGGGATGGGCCGGCGCCCTGGTGGCGGCGGCCGCGATCGCGATGCCCGTGGAGAAGGCGCGGCCGTGGGCCGCCACTGCGCTGCTCCTCGCCTCTCTCTCTCGCTACGAGGCGTGGCCAGCCTGCGCCGTGATGGCGGTGCTTTGCGTCTGGAAGGCGGCGAGAGGCGGAGCAAGTGGCCGCAGGAGTACCGAGCTCCTGTGCGCCCAGGTCGCCGTAGCAGGGCCCCTCGCGTGGATGCTGTGGAATGCCCACGCGCACGGCAGCGCCCTGCACTTTCTGGCGCGCGTCACGAGCTTCCGCCATGCCATCGGTGCCGCAGACGCGCCGTTCGTCGAAAAGCTCCTCGAGTACCCGGCCGCCCTCGCGAGCGATGCAGCCGTCGCAGCGCTCCTGGGCGCCATCGGCGTCGCAGGCCTGCTGCGCCCCGAGCTCCGGAAGCGGCATGCATGGCCGTTCATCACCGCCGTCGCGATGCTCGCGTTCCTCGTCTGGGGAGACGTGCACGACGGCGCGCCCACGCATCATGCGGCGCGCGCCCTGGTCGCCATCTGGTGGATCCTCGTCGCCGCGGGAGCCGACACGCTGGCGTCGCTCTTCGCGCGCGAGCGGCGCGGCCTGGCCTACGCCACCGGCGCCCTGCTGGCCGCCACGACCGCCGCGACGCTCATCGTCCGCCCGAAGACCGCTCTGCCCGGAACGGGCGCGGCCGATGCGCGCGAGGCTCAGATCGCTCGCGGTCTCGACCTGCGCGCGCGCCACGTGTTGCACGTGGAGGTCACCCCGTGCGCCTTCGAGCACTTCGCGATGCTCGCGGCGTGGGGCGCGCCGGAGCGCGCCACCATCGCGCCGCGGACGGGCGGACTCGTCACCTCGGAGTGCCCCATGGTCGTGGAGCCTTGAGCGAGCGCGGGTCGCGCGTTCTGGTACGCGCAGGATAAGCTCCCTCCGCCATCGACGCGTACGACCTGCAGCCCTACACGGATCACGCCTTCGCCGAGACGCATCCCGACCGGCTCGCGGTCGTCGCCCGCCTCTCGGGATGGGAGCCTCCGCAGCTCGGCAGCCCGCGCATCCTGGAGCTCGGGTGCGGGCGCGGTGGCAACCTGCTGCCGATGGCCACCTCGTTGCCGGGCGCGTCGCTCCAGGGCATCGACCGCTCCGCGCGGCAAGTCGACGAGGCCGCCCGCATCGCGCGCGAGGCCGGCGTCGGCAACGTGCGCTTCGAGCGAGCCGACATCGACTCGTACGCGAGTGAGGACCGCTTCGACTACGTCGTGTGCCACGGCGTCTGCTCCTGGGTCCCGGCCGAGACCCGCCGCGCGCTGCTCGCGCTTGCGGGCCGCAGCCTGGCGCCGGGCGGCATCGCCTACGTGAGCTTCAATGTGCTCCCCGGCTGGTACGACAAGCTCGCCGCGCGCGACTGGCTGCGCATGTTCCCCGCGGACGACGCACGCGCGTCCCTGACCTGGCTCCACGAGGCGGTCTCTCCCGAGCACGCCGACTACCGGCGGCGCCTCGATGCGGTCGCATCCCGCATCAAGCAGGCTGGCGCCGCCTACGCGACGCACGAGTACCTGGCGGAGGAACAGCACCCGCAGCACGTGTCGAGCTTCCTCGCCGAGGCGCGTGACGCCGGCCTCGAGTACCTCGGCGACGCGATCCCGTCGCACGCGGCGTTCGAGATGCTCCCGGAGTCGGTGGCGAAGCGCGCCGAGTCGCTCGAGGTCGCGCAGGCGCAGCAGCTGGTGGACTTCGTGCGCGCCACCGCGTTCCGCCGCACGCTGCTCGTGCGGTCCGAGGACGCGAGGGCGCGCGGCTGGCGATGGCCGCTGCGCCTCCAGTCGGGCGCCATCAGCGCTCTGCGCGTCGCGAGCCGCCTCGTACCCCACGCGCCGAGGAACGCCGGCGCGGCGAGCGAACGCTTCGACGGCCCGGCCGGTAGCGTCCTCGTGATCGACCCGACGACGCGCCGCACGCTTCACCGTCTCGCCGAGGTCGCGCCTCGATCGCTGCCATTCGCGCAGGTCGCAGGCGACGAGCTGTTCGACCTGTGGCTGTCGACCGGGGGTATCGACTTCCACGCCCACGAGCCCTCTCTCGGCGACGGCCTCTCGGCGCGCCCCGAAGCATGCCCCGTGGCCCGATGGCACGCCGTCCACGGCGGCACGATCACGAACCGCTGGCACCAGGAGGTGGTCCTCCCCGACCCCGTGCTCCGGCGCGTGCTCGGGATGCTCGACGGGACGCGGACCGTCGACGACGTCGGCCTGGCGCTGGCCACGCACGAGGTCGCGCGTGCGAGCGTGCGGGCCATCGCCCACGCCGCGCTGCTCGTGCGCTGAGATCAGCCCGGCAGGGGCAGCGCCTTGCCCTCCATGACCCGGCCCCGCATGACGACGATCCTCGGGAGGGGCGTACCGAACGGCGTGAGCCTCTGCCCTCCGTCCAGCTCGACGCGCAGCCCTCCCTTGCGCGTGAGCCCGTACCCCACCGTCTCCCGGTCCCCCCGTTCGTGGAGCAGGCGCACGAGCACGCGCAGCTCGCTCCATCCGTCGTCCTCGGAGTGCGCGTCCACGTGCACCGGCGCGATGCCGAGGCACGGGAAGATCTCGGCGCGCGCGTCGTCGTCTCCGGGGAAGCGCACCCACTCGCGCGCGAGCATGATGGATCCCGCGCTGATCCCGAACATGGGCCTCCCGCGCCGCGCGAGCGCACGGAGCGGCTGGGCCATGTCGCGGTCGTTCAGCACCTGCACGCCCCGCTCCACGTCGCCGCCCGACACGAAGACCATGTCGCACTCGTCGAGCAGCTTGCGCGCGTCGGCCATCGAGGCGCGGGCGCTCGCGATCCGCACGAGCACCATGCGCGCCGTCGTCGCCGAGAGCGCCCCGCGGATCATCGCGAAGAAGCCGCGGTTGTCGTCCGTGGCGGTGCCGACGTACGCGACGAGCGGCGGCTTCTTTCCGAGACCCGCAATCGCGGCCTTGTAGTGCCGCCGCAGCGCGAGCACCGTCCCCGGCCCGCCCCCGACCAGGTGGAGGGTCGACGCCACCGCCTAGAACCCGTACGCGGCGCCGACCTCCGGCCCGAACGTCGACACCAGACCGTTGGCCCCGAAGGAGGCGTTGATGCGCAGGGCCGCCGTCAGCGCGATGCTGTCGGTCACGGCCATGCGCGCGCCGGCGCCCAGCGTGATGAAGAAGGGACCGCTCGTCTGCCACACGTTCACGTGGCCGGTCACCGCCGCCTGGTAGTTGGCGGCCGTCGGCCGCGAGCACTGCCCCGCAGGCGTGGCCGTGGTCGACTCCGGGCAGACCGCGACGAAGCTGGACTGGTGCGCGTCGAACTCGGCGGCGCCGAGGCCGAGCATCGCGAGCGGGTGGATGCTCGAATCGGCCAGCGGATTCTCTCCGAAGACCCACGTGCCGCGCGCCTCGAGGTACAGGCGCTCGAGGCTGAAGGCGCGCCCGTCGTTGACGGCGGCCGACCCGGGGTAGACGAAGAGCGAGACGCCGACACGCGCGCCGGTGAGGAGGTTCTTCGTCACCGCGTAGTCGAACGACGCCATGATGCGCAGGTTGCCCGGCGTGATCCCGCCGTCCGTGTTCCCGCCGGCGTCTCCGGGGCAAACACCCGCCGCCGCCAGGGCCGCGGTGCAGATCGAGTAGTTCTGCGCGCCCGTCGTGCGGTAGGGGAAATCGCTCCCGCTCTGCGTCGTGCAGTACATGTTGTTCTTGTTCACCGGCAGCGCCGAGTTGGGGTCCTCGTAACAGAGGTCGCTTCCCTTCGGCAGCGTGTAGAACTCGAACTCGGCGCCGAGCCCGATCCAGACGCGCTTGAAGGGGCCGCCCTTCTTGCCGCCTCCCTCCCCTTCGTCCCCCTCGCCGCCCTCCCCGTTGTCGTCACCGTTGTCTCCGGCCGACTCGCCGCTCTTGCTGCATCCGGGGAAGTCGGGCGGACAGTCGCTCGACTTCTCGCACGACTGAGGCGCGTCCTTGCCCGGCAGGTGCGGCGCCTCGCCGTCGATGGACGACTTGATGGCCACCGTGTACGGGTGCCTCGAGTCGCCGTTGTTCGCGACCGGCTCCTTCGAATCGTCGAAGCCCTGGACGTAGTACTTGAGCGACCCCTGGGTGACGTCGGCGCACGGGATGAGCCCACCCCAGCCGCTGTCGAGCTTCTTCAGGTCGATCCGCTTCCAGGACGACTGGCCCGCGCCCTTGTACTTGACGACGACGCGCACGACCGCGTCGGAGCCGCCCTCGACGTAGAGCGGCAGCGGCGTGTCGACCGTCTGCTCCGCGGGCGGTGTGTGTGCGAAGTCGCCGCTGGGCTGCCCACCGCCGCCGCCACCACTGCCCGCGCCGCCTCCTGCGCCACCGCCGGCGCCGCCGCCCCCTCCACCAGGGTTCGTCGCTGCGTCGAACGCGGCCTGCACGTCACTCGAGCCTGCGTAAGCCGGATTCAGCGCGACGCCCGGCTGCGCCTTGGCGGCATCGCTCCACGACTTGGTCGCGTCGTCCTTGTTGCCCTTCTTGAACTGCATGACGCCGAGATCGGCCAGCAAGCTGGCGCGCGTGGCGGCGCTGCACTTCTTCGTCCCACACGTGGCGAGCGCCTTCTGCAGGCGCGTCGCCGCGGTGCCGTAGTTCATCGCCTTGTAGTCGGCGAGCGACTTCTTCGTGGCGGCCTTCGCAGCCGCTTCGGCGCGGGCGTCGGCAAACGCGGACGGGGCGAACGTGGCGACGAACGCCAGGACGAGCAGGGATACGATGGTGACGCGCACGTCTGCGTAAATACACCGGGTTCGACCCGGATTGCCTCACCTGCGTGACGGGCGGATTTTTCCGGTACCATCCGCCGGCCCATGCCCGAAGCTGAGCCGCGGCACTACCGGCTGACCCTCGGCCTCGTCCTCGCGGCGTTCGTGGCGATGGTCGCCTACTGGGTCATCTGGTTCTTCGTCGATCGCTCGTGGCTCGCGAGCATGGACACGCAGGCGTACTACGTGTTCGAGAACGCCTTCCCCGCCGCCGACGGGTGGCTCGCCGTCGCGTGCGCGGCCGGTGCGTGGGCGATGTGGAAGCGCCGGGCGTCGGCGCTGTTCTGGCTGCTGGCCGGAGGTAGCGCGAGCGTCTACCTGGGTCTCATGGACGTCCTCTTCGATCTGGAGAACGGCGTGTACGCCGCTCCCAAGGGCGACTGGGGCGCGGTCGGCACCGAGGTCGCGATCAATCTGTATGCGCTCGGTGTGGGCGCGTGGGCGCTCGCCTTCGGCTGGCGCAATCGCACCTGGTTCCTCGCCCGCAGCTAGTCGGGGCGTTCGCGTGCGGACTCGGTGCATCTTTGAACCGCTCCGCAGGGGGAGTCTGCCTACGCCCTGAGACCGGTGACTGCTGTCTGACGGCGACACCCTCGCGCCATCGGTTGCTTTGATTCCCACGGGATTCTCGCTGGCCTGATTGCTGCGGTTGGCCTCCGCGTCGTGCAGAACACAGCAGCGCGAGATGCCGTCTCACTTCCCGAGATCGGGAGGTACCACCTGGTCGCAGAGCTCGCGCGCGGAGGGATGGGTATCGTCCATCTCGCAGCCACGCACGGGCTCGGTGGCTTCAACAAGCTGCTCGTCGTCAAGGAGCTGAGACCGGAGCTCGCGGCCGACGAGGTGTACGTGGGTATGTTCCTGGACGAGGCCCGCCTCGCCGCGCGCCTCACGCACAAGAACATCGTGCAGACCATCGAGGTGGGGTCGGAGAACGCCCGCCACTACATGGTCATGGAGTACCTGGAAGGCAGGTCGCTGCACCGCATCGTCAAGCGCTTCCAGCAGAGGCGCGGCGGGCTGCCGGTGGGGGCGCACCTGCGCGTCATCGCCGAGTCGCTGCTCGGTCTCCAGTACGCCCACGAGCTGCGCGACTTCGACGGCGAGCCCCTCGGCATCGTGCACCGGGACGTGAGCCCCCTGAACGTCCTCGTCACGTTCGACGGCCAGGCCAAGCTCGTCGACTTCGGGATCGCCAAGAGCGCCGATTCGTCTCAGGAGACGAAGACCGGCGTGCTCAAGGGACGCGTCGCGTACATGGCCCCCGAGCAAGCGTGGGGGAGCAGCGTCGACCGGCGCGCCGACCTCTACTCGGTCGGCGTCATGCTCTGGGAGGCCGCCGCCGGCCGCCGCCTCTGGCCGGGGATGAACGACGTGGAGATCCTCGCGCGGCTGCTGAAGGAAGAGGCGCCCACGCTGCGCTCGGTGCGGCCGGAGGCGCCCGAGGACCTGACGGCCATCTGCGCCCGGGCCATGGCCAAGCGGCCGGAGGACCGGTACCCGTCGGCCTCCGCGCTGCTCGACGACCTCGAGACGCACCTGTCGCGACGGCGCGACGCGATGACCATGCGCGAGATCGGGTCGCTCGTGACGAATGCGTTCTCCGAGGAGCGCCGCAAGATGAACGCCCTCGTCGAGGAGGCGGTCACGCGCGTACGCGGCGGGCCCCGCTCGGGCGTCGTGCCGACGTTCGAGGTCCACCTTCGCGGCACGCCGAGCGGCGCCAAGCAATCCGTCGGCGAGAACGAGCCGAGTGTCGTGTCACGCGTCGCGACCGGCGTGAGCGGGGTGGGTGTGGTGGGCGCGACGACCGCGGTGACGGGGAGCTCGCACGCTCCCGTCGGCGTCTCGGTGCCGGCCGAGGCCGCGCGCCCGTGGTGGACGTCACGGCGCGTGGCGGTGAGCGCCGGCGGCGCCGTCGCGCTCCTCGTCTTGCTCCTCCTCGTCGTCGTGACGTCGACGCAGGACGCGACGGTGAGCCCGGACGAGCCGCGGCCGCTGCGGGTCCCGGTAGCCAGGGCGATCCGCAAGGCCGACCTGTCCGACGAGTCGCGCGACGTGGGTGCCGACGGGAGCCCCGATCGGCGCGGGATTGCGCCGCGCGTCGTCTACGTGCCCACGCCCGCGTCGCCGCCGGCTCACACGCAGAAGCACGATCACGTCGGCAGCGCGCCGCCCGCGGCGCCGCCGCCGGCGGAGGCATCCGCTCCGGCGGCTCCTCCCGCGCCGCCGAAGACCGACGTCGCGCCGACGGGCGGCCACGTGCCGCTGCGTCCCATCGTCACCAGCAACCCCTACGGAGGCTCATGAGAACCAGGACCGCCCTCGCTGCAGCGGCCGTCGCCCTGCTCGCCGTGACCATGGGCCATCCGGCTGCGCGCGCCGACGACAACGGTTCGACGCGCGACGCGGCCAAGCACTTCCAGCGAGGCGTCTCGCTCTACGGCGAGGCGGACTACCGGGCCGCGCTCGTCGAGTTCAAGCGCGCCTACGCGATCGCCCCCAATGCGGCCGTCCTCTACAACATCGGCGAGACGCAGTACCAGCTCCAGGACTACGCCGGCGCACTCACCACCTTCGAGAGGTTCCTCGCCGAGTCGGGACCGGGCGACGGCCACCGCGGCGAGGTGGACAACGACATCGAGATCCTGCGTGCGCGCGTGGGACACGTGGGCGTCGTGACCATACCGCCCGGGGCAGACGTCTCGATCGACGACCAGGCGCTCGGGCACACGCCGCTCGACAAGCCGCTGCTCGTGAGCATCGGTCACCGCAAGATCACCGCCTCGATGCAGGGGCGACCCGCCGTCACCCGCTACGTGGACGTGGCGACCGACGACAACCTCGCCGTGACCCTGCAGCTCCCGGACGCCGGCGGGGCCGCGGCGGCGACGACCAAGCACGACGGCGACGCGACTCCCTCGACGCACGCGGCGACGGCCGAAGGCGGCCACACGCTCCAGATCATCGGGTGGATCACCACCGGGGCGCTCGCGCTCGGCGCCATCGGCACCGGCGTCGTCGCGGCGCACGAGTCCAGCGTGCTGCAAGCCGACCGCAACACCTACCCCCAGAGCAGCGCGACGCTCGATCGCGACGCGCGCACCACCACGACGTACTCGATCCTCGCCGACTCGCTCGCCGCCGGCGCGGTCCTCGTCGGCGGCGTCACCCTGATCTCGATGCTGGGCGGGAGCTCGACGTCCTCTCCGAAGCGAGGAAGCACCGGCGAGGTGCAGGTCGTGCTCGGCCCAACGTCCGCGGGCATCGCGGGCAGCTTCTGAACGGGAAGGAGGAGGAGCTTTGAACACGCACGCGAGACCGACGCGATGGGTGGCGACGATCGCCACCGCGACGCTGCTCACGACGGGGGCCTGCACCGTTCTGCTCGACCACAACGCGACGCAGTGCCAGTCGGACGCGGACTGCGCGAAGTTCGGCGAGCACCCCTACTGCCAGCAGGGGGTCTGCGTCTCGTCCGGCCTGGGCCCGGCCGGCTGCTTCTACGGGACGCCCCAGCAGTCGAGCGACTTCCTGAACCAGTGCAGCACCGCCGCGTGTCTGCCGTTCGACAACTGCCAGCGCCTCGGCCTGTGCAACGGGCAGAGCAACATGACCTCGCCGCTCGTTCCGCCTCCCGCCATCGAGGGTGGGGCGACGACGAGCACGACGGGCGATGCCGGCGCGACGGGATCGGGCGAGGGCGGCGTCATGGCGCTTCCGAGCTGCGTCGACCCGACGCAGGGGCGGTCGCAGGTGGTCTATCTCACCGGGTCGAGCAACTTCCCCCCCCTGCTCGCCAAGCTCGCTCCGCTCGTCGTGGCGGCCGGCTTCACGCCGGTCTTCCAGGTCACCAACTCGTGCCACGGCGTGAGCGCCATCTTCAGCAGCGATCCGAGCGCCGGCACCATCACCGATCCCGCGCCGGGCCCGGGCGCGAAGTACGCGACCTACTACAACGCCGACGGCACCTCGGCAGCGTGCTTGCTCGGTCCGAGCGGCGCGCAGGTCGACATCGGCGAATCGGACATCTTCTCGACGACGTGCGCCGACTACGGCTCCCCCGGCGGCGACGTGGGCGAGTTCCTCGGCCCCATCCAGGCCATGGTGTTCGTCGTCCCCGGCAAGTCCACCCAGTCGGCCATCACGGCGGAGGCGGCCCGCGCCGTCTTCGGCATGGGCGGGGCCAAGGCGGCGCCGTGGACCGACCCGTCGCTCTACTTCGTGCGCAACGCGAACACGGGCACGCAGCAGATGATCGGCCACGCCATCTCGGTGCCGGCCGGCGCCTTCTGGGGCGTCGACCGCGGGACAGCGGCGAACGTCGACGCGCTGATGAAGGACATCGCCGACCCGATGCTCGCCGACCAGGCCATCGGCATCATCTCGGCGGACTACTACGACGGCGATCGCGACAACCTCAAGGCGCTCGCCTTCCGCGCGCCCGGCCAGGACTGCGCGTACCTGCCCGACTCGACCGAGTTCAAGAAGGACAAGCTCAACGTGCGCGATGGGCACTACCCCATCTGGGGCCCGGTGCACTTCTTCGCGCACGTCTCGAACGGCGTGCCCGTCTCGCCGGGCGCGCAGGCGTTCGTGTCGATCGTCTCGGTTCCCAACGTGCCGCAGAAGCTTCTGGACGCCTTCATCGGCTCCAGCCTCGTCCCCTCCTGCGCCATGAGCGTGCAGCGCAGCAGCGAGCTCGGGGCACTCTCGCCTTATTCACCTCCCTTCCAGTGCGGTTGCTACTTCGAGGCGAGCCCCGCCGTCAGCGGCGCGGCGCCCGCGGGCTGCCAGCACTGCAACACGTCCAACGACTGCACCGATCCCACGCGGCCCGCGTGCAACCTCGGCTACTGCGAAGTGCAGTGAGCCACCACGCGACTCGCAAGGAAAACACGGAGGCAACCCATGGCAATTCGCAACCCGATGGCCGACCGTCTGCGCGCGCTTCTCGAGGCCCCCGAGGGCATCGAGCTCCCCGGCTGCTTCGACGTCCTCAGCGCCATGCTGCTCGAGCAGGCGGGGTTCCCCGCGGTGTTCCTGAGCGGCTACGGCATCGCGGCGAGCTCCTTCGGCAACCCGGACATCGGGCTCACGAGCCTTCTCGAGACGGCGCTCGTGACGAAGAACCTGACGGCAGCCGTCGACGTGCCGATCGTCGTGGACGCCGACAACGGTTACGGCGACGAGGACTGCGTCGTGCGCACCGTGCAGGAGCTGGAACGCGCGGGGGCCGCGGCGATGATCCTCGAGGACCAGGTCTTCCCCAAGCGCTGCGGGCACGCCGCCGGCAAGGCCATCATCCCGCTCGACAAGTACATGCGGAAGCTCGAGTGCGCGCTCGAGGCGAGACAGACGACGATGTGCATCGTGGCACGCACCGACGCGACCGACATGGAGGAGGGCATCGCGCGCGCGAAGCGCTTCCACGCGGCGGGCGCCGACGTGACGCTGGTCGACGGGCTCCCGTCGGTCGAGGCCCTCGGGCGCGTCGGGCGCGAGGTGCCGGGGCACAAGGTCATCAACCTGATTCACGGCGGCAAGACGCCGCTCTTGCCGAGCGAGCAGCTCCACGAGCTCGGCTTCAAGATCGTCCTCTACTCCACGCCGGCCCTCTACGTGGCCGTCAGCGCGATGGCCGAGTCGATGGCGCGCCTGCGCCACACGAGGCAGCTGGGATCCATCTCCTCCGACAGCGTCGCCTTCCGCGAGTTCCAGCACTTCATCGAGAGCCGCTACCTGCGCCGGCGCGCGAACGTCGGCCTCACCCGCCCCGCGGATCCGCCGCCGCGCGCGAGCCACGCACGCATCCACGCCGCCCGTCCCGCGGCGGCGAGCGCCGTCTTCGAGGCTACCGAGCCTGGATCGCAGGCTGGGTGACCGGAGCGGCCACGATGGGGAGCGTCCGGCTGCGGAGGAGCTCCACGAGCTCCTCGCGCGACCGCTTCTGCTTCCCGAGCTGCACCATCTTGCTCGCGAGCCAGTCGTAGCGCTTGAACATCAGGGCGAGCCACACCGGGAAGTAGTCGACCCCCTCGAAGACGATGGCGCCCTCGGCCTCGTACTTGTCGAGGTTGCGCAGGAAGTCCTCGGGCATCTCGAGCCAGTGGCGCGTCTGCTTGATGTGGTGCCCGATGTGGTAGCCGTCGTTGAAGCAGCGCTTGTTGTAGAGCGAGTTGATGCAGGTGATGCTGTTCCGGTAGCAGTTCTCGGGGCTCGCCGGGTCGATGAACGCGTGCTGCGCCCAGTTGCCCGCCATCATCGCGAAGCGCGAGATGACGAACGGTAGGAAGAAGACGAACAGCGTCGCCCGCCAGTTGACGAAGAACAGGCCCACCATGACCGCGTAGAAGGAGAGCTCTCCGACCGCCGCGCGGATCATCAGGCCGCGCCGCCCCTTGCGCCCGAGGTAACTGAGCAGCTCCAGCAGGATGGCGAAGAAGAACCGCAGGAAGTAGCGCGCGAAGCCCACGGCGCTGTCGCGACGGAAGGGCATCGTGGAGCTGAGGTCCTCCTCGAGGTTGTTCTCGGGGTGGTGCATGCCCACGTGGTGGGCGAAGTACGTCTCCGGCGACTCGCCGAAGAAGGGCCCCAGAACCCACGGGATGTACTGGTTCATCCACGTCCACGGGCGCTTGAAGAACTTGCGGTGGCTCGTGTTGTGGAGCATCAAGACGAACGGGGCGATCCAGTAGAGGACGATCGCCAGGTGCGCCGCGGCGAGCCACCACGAGAACCAGCCGGGCACGAACAGCGCGAGCCCCGTGGGGATGACCACGAGGCTCTGCAGCGTCATGAGCTCGAGGAACGCCGTGTCGCGCACGTCGCAGAGGAGGCGCGACGCGATGCGCTCGGCCAGGCGAGGCCGGGCGCTCGCCGAGGGCTGGGCCTGCATCGGATCCCGGATGACGAGGTCCATGGCCCGGCGATTCTTACGCTGAATCGGCCGTGCGCGCTATCGTTCGGCGCCGTGCGCGAATCCGTCACGAGAACGTGCCTTCTGATGTGCGCAGCCCTCTACGCAGCGGGCCTGGCGTGCAGCAGCTCTTCACCGAATCTGCCGCCCATCGAGGCGAGCGGAACCCCCGGCTCCAGCTGCGAAGTGAGCACGGCGTGCCAGAGCGAGGGCGCCTACTGCATCGGCGCCGGCCAGCCCTGCAAGTACCTGGAGTGCCGCGGCGGCTCCTGGCAGTGCCCGCCCGACGGGGGCTTCCCCACCGACGCGGGGCCGGTCGCGATGGATGCCGCCGCCGATGCCCCGAGCGCCGACGCCCCGAGTGCCATGGATGCGACCGACGCCGCCGCAGAGTCCGGGAAGAACGACGCCTCGGGCGATTAGCAAACTTGGCCGCGCCCGGCGGAGGCGCCTATCGAAGAGCATGCGCTTCGTGGCGTGCGCGGCGGCGGCCGCATACGTGCTGGCGGCGACAGCCTGCGGGGATTCACCGATGCCCGGGCACGTGCTCGGGATGTACACGGTCACCGGGCAGTCGACGTCGAACACCTGTGGCCTTGGCGCGCCGGACCCCTGGAAGTTCACTGTGCAGCTCTCGATGCAGGGCTCGACCCTCTACTGGAGCTGGCTCGACGGCAGCCCGCTGCTGTCGGCGCCGACGTCGTCCGGCGGACAGGTGAGCATCAAGAACACCGAGCAGCTCAACGCCGACTCGACGGACGCGGGCCTCGGCCCCTGCACCCTGGTGCGTGACGACGACCTCGAGCTCACCCTCGCCGCCGGTACCACGCCCACGGCCTTCTCGGGCACGATTGGCTACACGTACACGCCGGCGAGCGGCGCGACGTGCACCGACGTCCTCAGTGCATCCGGCGGTTCCTTCTCCACGCTGCCGTGCGCCGTCACCTACGGCGTGAGCGCGACGCGCAACTAGCTGCCGCCCTTGATGCGCTTGCGCTGACGCGAGCCCATCGTGTGCCGCTCCGCGCGCGTGGCGCGCGCCTTGGCGACCATCTCTTTCTTGGACGCGAGCGTCTTCGGGCCGCGCTTGTTGTACTTCATGCCGAAGTCCGCCAGCCCTTTGACGTCCTCGATGTCGAAGTGGGAGAGCACCCGGCGCTCGACGGATCGAACGAACACGGCGACCTTCTGCTCGAGCAGTCGCTCGCGGCGCACTTCCTGTCGCCACGCGGCGTACGCGCGCGCCGTGCGGTCGTGCTGATCGACGAGGGACTGAAGGCTGTCCACCACTTCCGAGGGCGCGTGGTCGACGCCCGCGACCTTCATCGGGCCGATGTTCATGAAGTGCTTCCGGATCCCTTTGATGAGTCGCCGGAGCTTCTCGCGCTTCTGCACCTTGCTCTTGCGAGGCATGACCCGCATCCTACCAGGCTGGAGATTCGGGGACGTCGAACGCCCTCCATCTCCATCAGACCGCGCCGCGGGACGGCCGGCATCGGATTACCGGGAAAGCGAGTGCCCCCAATCCTGGCCGAGACCCTCCCTGGGTGAGATCGGGTCTGCGATTCGGGGAACGCCCTTTCCCGGACTCGTCGGTCCGATGAGGAGCCGGGGCGAAGGCTCTCCCCGAATCCCTGACGAGCCGAGGTTCGAGAACGCGAGGCTTCCCCGGCACTCGGACGTGCGAGGGAGGGCGGGACCGATGGTTCCCTCGAATTGCCGAACCCGCGACCCCCTGACGCTCCTGGCTGCACCCGTGGGTACGCGGGTTCACTCCACGTGGCGAAACCCCCGTTCCTGCGGGGAGTCGCGCCGGCACCTCGGCGGCACATCGGTTGCGATCGGGTGCGGGCGAAGCATGTCCAGGGTCCCGCTCCTCTCGCTCTCGCTCGCCACGTCGGCCGTCGTCGTGCTGGGTGCCCCCGGCGCGCGTGCACAGGATGCCCCGTCGCAGCAGTCCCCCTGGGCCGACCAGCACGCGCTCGAGGTGTCTCTCGAGGGGCTCGTCGGCGGGCGACGACTCTCGGCGGGCCAGTTCGACGCTCCTCTGCGTGCCAGCGGATACGGGCCCTTGCCGAGGACGTTCGTGGGCGGCGGTTTCGCGATCGACTTCTCGGTGGCCAGGTGGCGCTTCGAGATCCCGATGCTCTACACGGTGGCCAGCGCGCCGTCCCTCGTCGACTCCGGCAGCGTCGGCGCCGCCGTCGGCGACGTGAGCATCGACGTCGGCTACGACGTGGTGCGCTACGGCGACTTCACCGCCTTCGTGCTCGGCGGCCTCGGCGTCAGCTCCCTCATGATGGACACGCGCGACCCGCACTGGAGCTACATCGCCACGCGCACACAGGTCGGCAGCAACGTGAGCACCGTCGAGGACGACGCGTTCGTCTTCGGCCTGCAGCTCGGCCTGCAGCAAGTGGTGCCCCTGAGCAACTCGCGGAACAAGGGATCGTGGGCGCTCTACCTGGCGCTGCGCGGCGGCTACCGGCAGGAGGTCGCCGACTTCGGCTGGGTCACGAGCGGCAGCAACTCGACCAGCGTCAGCGGCCTGCCCTCGGTAGACGTCGGCGCGCCCTGGGCGGCGCTCTCGATCGGCATCGGCGCGTACGCCCCGAACCTCTCGGTGGCTGTCGCGCACTAGCGAGCACGCTAGGGAGCCCGCGCGAGGAGCACCACCGAGTAGCCGACGGCGACGCGGTCGCCGGGGTTGGCGTAGGAGTGCCGCTGGTCGCCGCGGAAGACGACGACGTCGCCGGGGGCCAGTGTCCACGAGTCGCCCGAGGCGACGAGCACGATCGAGCCGCGCTCGCAGGTGAGGTACTCCGTCGTGCCCGGCAGGTGCGGCACGCCGGTCATGCGAGCTCTCGCGGGCAGCTCCATGCGGTCGAGCTCCATGCCCGGAATGGGGTCGGGCAGGAGCTTGCGCACCGTCACGTCGCCGCGCGTGCGCGTGACCAGGGTGGCGGCCGGGAAGTGCTTCACGGCGGAGCGGGGGGCCGCAATGAGCTCCTCGATGGTCACCTGCAGGGCGGACGCGACGCGGCTGAGGACGGCGAGCGTCGGGTTGGCGTGCCCGGTCTCCAGGTGAGCCCATGTGGCGCGGGGCACGCCAGCGAGCCGTGCCATCTGCTGCTGCGTGAGGCCGCGCGTCTCGCGGAGCTGGGCGATGTTGGCGCCGAGACGTCCGGCCGCGTCGAGCTGCGTCATGCTCGCATGTTGGAGCGCTGCCAACGGATTGGCAAGACGGCCAATGGGCTGGCACGGAGGGCCCATGCTCTGCCTCGGAGGCCAAGGACATGGAACTGCGAGACAGGGCGGCCCTGGTGACGGGGGGAAGCCGTGGGCTGGGGGAGCAGCTCGCGCGGAAGCTGGCGGCACGCGGCGCGCGTGTCGCGCTCGTGGCGCGGAACGAGGAGGAGCTCGGGAGGGTCGTCGAGTCCATCCGGAGCGCGGGAGGAGTCGCGCACGGCATCGTGGCCGACGTGGGGGACAAGCGCGCGCCGCACGCCATCGCGGCGGCGGCGGCGGCCCTGGTCGGAGACGTCGACCTGCTGGTGCACAACGCGAGCACCCTGGGGCACGTGCCGCTGCGGCCGCTGCTCGAGACGGACTGCGAGGCGCTCGAGGAAGCGCTCGAGGTCAACGTGGTGGGGCCGCTGCGGCTGACGAAACTCGTCGCCGGGCCGATGGTGCTGCGCGGGCGGGGGCTCGTCGTGCAGATCACGTCGGACGCGTCGGTCGCGGCTTACGCGAACTGGGGCGCCTACGGGGCGTCGAAGGCGGCTCTCGATCAAATGGGGCGCATCCTGGGCGCCGAGCTCGAAGGCACCGGCGTGCGCGTCGTGACCATCGACCCGGGCGAGATGAGAACGCGCATGCACGCCGACGCGATCCCCGATGCCGACCCGGCGACGCTGCTCGAACCGGCCGTCGTCGCGGAGCGGATCCTGCGTCTCATCGGCCGCATCGAGGAGCTGCCCAGTGGGGCGCGGGTCGAGGCGGCCGCCTACGCGGGAGGAGGTCCATCGTGACGCCCGCCACCTGGCCCAGAGAGGCACGGCTCGAGGAGCGACTGCTGTTCGTCGACCCGTCGCGCGGGCGGTGGACCCATCACGTGGTGCGGGAGCTTCCGGAGCTCCTGCGTCCGGGTGATCTGCTCGTCGCCAACGACGCGGCGACCATCCCGGCTTCCCTCTTCGCGACGACCGCGGGCGGAGCGGCGGTGGAGATCCGGCTCGCGGCAACCACGGACGAGCGCACGTGGCAGGCCGTGCTCTTCGGCGAGGGCGACTGGCACACGCGCACCGAGGAGCGCGCGTCGCCTCCGCCGGTCGCCCCCGGAGACGTGGTGCACGTGAGCGACGCGCTCGACGCGACGATCCTCGGCGTCGACCCGCGTTCGCCGAGGCTCGTCACGCTGCGCTTCTCGGCCGAGGGAGCGGCGCTGTGGACGGCGCTGCACCGCTTCGGCCGGCCCGTGCAGTACGCCTACGTGCGCGACTGGCTCGCCCCGTGGCACGTGCAGACGGCGTTCGCGTCGCGCCCGTGGGCCGTCGAGATGCCGAGCGCCGGTCGGCCGATCACGGTCGAGATCCTGGCGCGCCTGCGACGACGCGGCATCGCCGTCGCCCGCCTCACCCACGCCGCGGGGCTCTCGTCGACGGGCGACCCAGCGATCGATCGCGTGCTCCCCTTCCCCGAGCGCTACGAGATCCCGGGCGAGACGGTGACGGCGCTCGCGCGAACACGCGCCGAGGGAGGGCGCGCCGTAGCCGTCGGGACCACCGTCGTGCGGGCGCTCGAGGGTTGCGCCTCGTCCCACGGAGGCGAGGTCGTGTCCGGCCGCGGCATCACCGACCTGCACATCGGCGAGGGCTTCGTCCCGCGCGTCGTCGACGGGCTGCTGACCGGCCTGCACGAGGCGGGCACGTCGCACCGTACGCTCCTCTACGCGTTCGCCAGCGAGCCGGTCCTCGCCGGCGCGTGGGCCGACGCGGAGGAGCGCAGCTACCTCGCCCACGAGTTCGGCGATCACGCCCTCCTGCTGCGCACGCCCTGAGGGAGCGCCTGCTGCGCCGCGAGGAGACGCTCCACGAAGGGATCGCTCGGCACGCGCGCCAGATCCTCGATGGTGCCACGCTGCAGGACTACGCCGTCGCGCATGACGGCGATCTCGTCGGCGAGGTACGCCGCCTCTCTCACGTCGTGCGTCACGAGGAGCACCGTCTTCGACAGCGTCCGGAAGAGCCCGCGCAACTCTTCGTGCAGCTCCGCGCGCACCACGGCGTCGAGCGCGCCGAGGGGCTCGTCGAGCAGCAGCACGTCCGGATCCAGGAAGAGCGCGCGCATCAGCGACACGCGCTGGCGTTCTCCGCCACTGAGCTGCGCTGGATAGCGGCCGAGCAGGCCGTCGCGCAGACGCACGAGCGGCGCCAGCTCGGCGACCCTCGCGTCCACGCGCGCGTCCGCCCATCCGAGGTGCCGCGCCACGATGGACGCGTTCTCGCGCGCCGAGAGGTGCGGAAAGAGCCCCCCTTCCTGAATGACGTACCCGGTGCGAAGGCGCAGGCGCTCCACCGTCGCGGGGGTGACCGGCTCGCCCGCGAGCTCGATCGTCCCGGCATCGGGAACGACGAGCCCCACGATCGCGCGGAGCAGGGTCGATTTGCCCGATCCGCTCGCGCCCACGAGAGCGAGGCTCGCGTGCTGCGCGACCTCCAGTGAAACGGGCCCCAGGACGCGGGCGGTCCCATAGCTCTTGGTCACGTCCCGGATGCGGATCACCTGGAAAAGGATGCTCGCACGGCACCCATGAACCGGGCTAGAAGGGCATTTCCGTGTCGCGCCCCTCCCTCCAAGACGTGGCTCGCGTCGTCGCCGAGCGGCGCGCTCGCATGGCGCGCGAAGTCCGTGCGGGCCTCACGAGCACGCCCCGGTCAATCCCGCCCAAGTACTTCTACGACGAGCGCGGGTCGAAGCTCTTCGACGCCATCTGCGAGCTGCCCGAGTACTACCTCACACGCGCGGAGCGCGAGCTGCTCGTCGCGCACGCCGACGGCATCGTCGGCGACACGGGCGCGACGGCGCTCGTGGAGCTGGGGAGCGGCATGGCGCGCAAGACGCGGTTGCTCGTGCGCGCCCTCTGCGCGAGGCGCCCCTCGCCGCTCTATGTGCCCTTCGACATCGCGCGGACCGCGCTCGACGCCTCGGCGCGTGCGCTGCAGGCCGAATGCCCGACGTTGCGGGTCCACGGCATCGTGGGCGACTTCGGAAGCGACTTGCCGCTCCTCGCGCGCGAGCTGCCGCCGGCGGACGGCCCACGGCTCTTCGCGTTCCTCGGCAGCACCATCGGCAACCTGGACGAGGACGAAGCGCCCGCCCTCGTGCGTGGCGTCGCAGCGGCCATGACGGAGCCGGACGCGCTGCTGCTCGGCTTCGACCTGGTGAAGGACGAACGCGTGCTGCACGATGCCTACAACGACGCGCGCGGGGTCACCGCCGAGTTCAATCGCAACGTCCTGCGCGTCGTCTCGCGCGAGCTCGACGGAGACTTCGACGAGCACGCCTTCGATCACCTCGCCTTCTACGACGCGGGCCGCCAGCGGATCGAGATGCACCTCGTCGCGCGCCTCGCTCAGCGCATCACGCTGCGCGCCCTCGATCTGTCGTTCGACGTCGCCGCGGGCGAGCGGATCATGACGGAGATCAGCCGGAAGTTCACGCGGGCGACCGTCGAGGACACGCTCGCCCGGGGCGGGTTGCGCCTGGAGCGCTGGATCGTGGACGCGGCCGGCGCATTCGCGCTCGCCGTGGCGAGAAAAGTCGGAGCCTAGACCCTGCGACGGGCTTCGGCCGTGCGCACGGGCATTGCGTACCAGAGCTCGTCTCGCGCACAGTGTGGAACGTGGCCAAGGTCTCCGGGTCCTCGGTGCTCACGCTCCAGGTCTTCCTGATGAGGACCTACGGGGCGAGCATGTTCGAGCGCTGTCTCTGGCGCATCCGTGCCGAGGACGCCGAGCGGTTCGCCGGCATCGTGCTGCCGGTGAACTGGTACCCGACCCAGAGCTACCTCGCGGTGCTGCACGCCGCCCAAAAGCTCACGGGCGACGTCGACTTCTACGAGCGGTTCGGCGCCTTCGCCGCGGACTACCAGATCAACGCGTTCCACAAGCTGCTGCTGAGATTCACGTCGCCGATCTTCTTCCTCGATCGTGCCGGCCGCATTTGGTCTCGCTCGCACGACACGGGCTCATGGGAAATCGAGGGCGGCAACAAGCGTGTGAAAGGCACGCTGCGCGACTTTGCCATCGTCGACGCCGACTACTGCCGCGTGCTCGTCGCCTGGATTCACCGCGCGAGTCAGATCACGGGCACACGCGGGCAAACGGTGCATCGCGCCTGTCGAGCGCGCGGTGACCAGGCCTGCGTGTTCGAGGGGTGGTGGCAGTAGGACCGCCGAGACCGGCTAGTTCTTCTTGGGCTCTTCGTGGAGCGCGAAGGCTGCGCCCTGAGGATCCATGAGCTGCGCGATGCGCGCGCCGCCCGGCACCTCCATCGGACCGTTCATCAGCTTCGCGCCCTTGGCCTTGGCGCGCGCGACGGCGCCGTCCAGATCGGCGACCTGCGTGTAGTAGAGCCACGACGGCGGCATCGGCATGTCCTTGGACTTCGTGAACATGCCACCGAAGCGCATCGGGCCCTTGCCGTAGATGAGGTACTTGCCCATCGCGCCCATGTCGAAGTCACTCAGCTTCTCCCAGCCGAAGAGCGTCGCGTAGAAGCGGAACGCGGCCTCGTGGTTGGTCGTGAGGAGCTCGCTCCAGCAGAACTCGCCCGGCTTAGTCGTGTCGTGCGGCGCCATGCCCTCGGTGGGGGTGAAGACGCTGAGGGACGCGCCCTGCGGATCCCCGATGATGGCGAAGCGCCCGACCTTGGGGATGTCCTCCGGGCCGTGGAACACCTTGCCGTCCAGCTTGCGCGCCTGGTCGATCGTGGCGTCCACGTTCGCGACCTCGACGTGCGCCATCCAGTGCGGGGGCGCGCCCATCTTCTTCGCCTGTTCCGGGAGCGGATAGATTCCGCCGAGCGGCCCCTGGCTGCCGATCCACATCTCGTAGCCGCCTTCGAAGGGCTGGGTCGTCCAGCCCACGACGTCCTTGTAGAAGGCCATCGCGGCCTTCGTGTCGCTCGTGAGCAGCTCGTACCAGACGAAACGGCCCGTGTTCGATTGCGTCATGGGTGCAGCCTCCTCGTGAAGTTGGAGATCGGCGTATCGAGATTCGTGGACCGCGGCAAGCGTCGCTCAGCGCACTTTCAGGATGAGACCGTCGCGATCCTGGAGTGTCACGCTCGTGACACTCGACACCCGTCGTGGCTAGCGACGAGCGCGCGGGCTCGTCCCGGTCCATCGACGGAACGCGCGGAAGAAGGCGCTCGGCTCGGAATACGCCAGGCGCGCGGCGACCTCCGCGACCGTCATCGTGCCCTCGCCGAGCAAGGCTTGGGCGCGCTCCCGTCGCACCGAGTCCAGGAGCTCCTTGTGCGAGGTGCGGCGTCGCGACAGATCTCGCTGCAGCGTGCGAGTGCTCGTGTGCAGACGCATCGCGGCCCCTTCGAGGCTCGCGTCGCCCTGCGCGATCAGATCGACGATCGCGTCTCGCACCCGCTCGAGGAACTCGTCCGGCGCAGCCGCGTCCTCCGGTGGCGGCGGTATCGTCGGCATCTTCTCGTCCAGGAGCTCCGCCAGCGACGCCGCCGCGGTGCGCAGGTGCCCGTCGAGCAGGGTCCGGGCGAAGGCGAGGCAGTCCTCGGACGCCGAGAAGTGGACCTCCGTGCCGAAGAAGGCCGAGTGGGCATCGACGCACGTGGGTGGATCGTGGCGAAAGCTCACGAGCACCGGCGATACCTCGCGCCCCAACGTCTGACGCGCCCGCTCCGTCAAGATGGCGAAGGAGAACTCCATCCAGTGCCGGCTGTGCGAGATGCCTGGCTGCCGCTCGAAGACCAGGGCGACCTGCTCGCCTCGCTCGACGATCGAGAGCTTCACGCGCTGCGTGGCAACGCCGTAGTGGCGCGACACGCGCTCGAGCGCGTCGCGGAGCGTAGCGCTGGAGATGAGGGCGTAGTCGATGAGCCCGAGCCCCCCGATGGGGATGCGACGGGCCAGCGTGAGCCCGAGCGCTTCGTCACCCAGGCGCTCGGCGGCGGCGTCGAGCCAACGATCCGCCGACGAGCCGCGCACCACTTCGTCCCCGGCGTCGAGCGAGGCCCCCAGGGCATGCAGGTCGACGCCAGCAGCCGCGAGGACCTCGAGCACCGGCCCGACGATGGCGGACGCAATGCCAGGTTCGGGGACGCTCAAAGTGTACACACTCTCGCATTGAGGCACCTGACCAGGCTAGAACCGCGAGAGCGTGCGGGCCGTTCGCTCGACCCTTCTCTTCTCGATACTCGTCGTCGTCACGGGTCTGACGTGGACCTCGCGCGCGGAGGCCTACAGGCCCTTCGACGGGACGGACGCCGACGTGGCGGGGACCGGCGACTTCGAGCTCGAGCTGGGTCCCGTGCACTGGTACTCGCAGGGTGACGCGCATTACCTCCTCGCGCCGGCCACCGTGCTCAATCTCGGCCTGGTGCACCGCTGGGAGCTGGTCGTCGATTTCCAGAACTACGTGGGCATCGACCAGCCCCCGGGCGAGGCGCGCGACCGACTGCTCGATACGGACGTGCTGCTCAAGACCGTGCTCGTCGAGGGATCCGTTCAAGACAAGGGCCCCGGGCCGAGCGTCGCCGCCGAGTGCGGCCCGCTCGTTCCCAACGTCCAGGGGGAGCAGGGGTTCGGCGCGTCGCTCGACGTGATCGTCTCCCAGCACTGGCGACCGCTGACCCTCCACTTGAACAACTGGGTCGAGCTGTCGCGCGGCGACCTTCAGCCATCCTGGTTCGAGGGTCTCATCATCGAGGGCAATCAGGACGAGCCGGTTCGCCCCGTGAGCGAGTGGTTCGTCGAGCACGACTTCGGCGGCAACAGCACGTCCTTCTCTGGTCTGGTCGGCGCCATCTGGCACGCGCGCGATGAACTCGACTTCGACGTAGGCCTCCGTGAAGCCAGCCTGAGTGGTCAGCGAGCGACCGAGGTGCGTCTCGGACTCACGTGGACGCTGGGCATCTGGGACGGGCACTAAAGTGAGGGCGAGATGTCCGAGATACGCATGAAGCTCCCGACGTTCATCCTGCTGCTCGCGGTCGTCGCGGGCGGCTCCTTCGCGGCCGGCAGCGTGATGCCGACGACTTCGTCGGCACCGGTCCACGCGACCGAGGTCGCCGCCGAGCCCGCGCCGATGGAACCGGCCGAGCAGCAGCTACCTCCTGGGCATCCGCCGGTCGACGACCCGATGCAGGCGCAGGGCCTGATGCCGAACGCCGGCGACGTTCCCGCGGCAGACCCATCGTCTCTCGACTGGAAAGCCCCCGCGCGATGGCAGGTCGCTCCCAACACCAACAGCATGCGTCTCGCCACGTACCGCATCCCTCACGCACCCGGCGACGCCAGCGACGCCGAGCTCTCCGTCACGCGTGCCGGCGGATCCGCCGACGCGAACGCCCAGCGCTGGATCGGCCAGTTCGCCGACGACGGGACGAGAACGTCCAAGCGCAGCACGCGGAAGGTAGGCCTGCTCGAGGTCTCGATCGTCGAGGTGCAGGGCACGTACGCGGGAGGCATGGGCAAGGAAGGTGCATCGACCGGGTGGGCGCTGCTCGGGGCGATCGTTCCCGCAGGCGAGACGGCCTACTTCTTCAAGCTCACCGGCCCGGCCAAGACCGTCCTCGCGGCCCGCAGCGAGTTCGACGCATTCCTCGGCAGTCTCGCACCGCGCCAAGCACGAGGCATTTGATGACTCGACCAGGCTCCCCTCCGGTCTGCTACACACGGGGCGCCCATGAGGCGACCGCAGTGGATCCCGGGACGAGCTGACCTGCCCGGGCTCGCGCTCGCGGGCGCGCTCGGGGCGGCGGCCCTGGCGCTGGTGCGCGTCCTTCCGTCCTCCCCGCTCCTCTCGGACGTGCTCATCGCGCTCCTCCTCGGGGCCGTGGTGCTCAACACGCCGCTGCGGCGGCTCGTCCGCCTCGAGCTGCCCGGCGACGAGCGAGAGCCGGACGTCTATGCGCCGGGGGTGCGCTTTTGTGGCAAGTGGGTCCTGCGCGCCGCCATCATCGCGATGGGCCTGAAGGTTCAGACGTCGTTCTTCGGCGGCGTCGAGCTGGCGCTCATCGCGGGGGTCGGCGTCATCTCGCTGCCCAGCGCGTTCTTCGTCGCGCATGCGCTCGGGTCACTGCTCGGCCTGCGCCGCCCGCTGGTCGATCTGCTCGCCGGAGGCACGATGATCTGCGGAGCCTCCGCCGTGAACGCGATCGCGCCAGTGGCCGGCGCGCGACGCGGCGAGCAGGGGATCGCCATCGGCGTCGTGTTCCTGTTCAGCGTCGTGGCGCTCGTTGTCTTCCGTCCGATCGCGGCGTGGCTCGGTCTGGAGCCGACCTTCTCGGGAATCTGGAGCGGTCTGGCGGTGAACGATCTCTCGAGCGCCGTCGCGGTCGGCGCCCAGATGGGCGGCTCGGGCGGCGTCATGGCCGCCGCGGCCAAGTCGGCGCGCGTGCTGATGCTCGGGCCCGTGCTGGTCGTGTTCGCGATGTTGCGACGCGAGGGTGGGGCCAAGGGCGTGCAGAAGAGCATCGTCGACGCCCTGCCGCGGTTCGTGCTCGGCTACATCGCGTTCGCCGTGGTCCGCGCGGCGGGCGATCGCGCCTTCGCGGGCGGGGCCGCATGGGGATGGGTCCTCGCTGCAGATCGCTTCTTCGTCGACCTGACGATGGCCACGGTCGCGGCGAGCATCGGTCTGCACCTGGCCCTTCGCTCGCTGCTGGCATCGGGGGCGCGCGCCGTGGCCGTCGGCGGAGGTGCTTCGGCGACCATCGCGTCGCTGACGCTGGGCATGATCGCCTTCGCCTCGAGGGGGGCTCACGCTGCAGCGGCGCTCGTGGGAGGGATCGGGCTCACCGCGTCGGCGCTCGCCTACCGTCTCGCGACCGCACGGGCCAAGACGGCCCGCGGACTGAGGGTCCGGTTCGAACGCGGCGCACCCCTGGCGCTCGCCGAGGCGACGGCGGTGCTCGACGGGCTGGAAGCCGACGGCGCTCTCGACGAGCAAGCGCTGCGCAACATCATGCAGCAGCTCCACCCGGCGATCGGCGAGCTGATCCCCGTGCGCGAAAGCCCGCTTCACCACGGTGAGGGTTGCCGCTGGGTGACCTACTGGGAGGGCAAGAGCGGCTGGGCGCTGGTGGCCGTCTGCCGCCAGGCCGGCTCGGTCACGCCGATCCATGCCCACCCGCACCGGTTGCTGGGCAAGGCGATCGAGGGGACGGTCGAAGAGCTCACCTTCGAAGAGCGCGGGTCGGGTGCGTTCGCGCTCCGAACGCGCAAGGTGCTGGGGCACAACCAGCTCATCGAGACCGACGGTCTCTCGGCGCTGCACCTCGTCCACGCAGTCGGCGAACGCGCTGCGATCGATCTCCAACTCCGCGGGCCCGAGGTGGGCAGCCCCGGGCGACGCTTGCGGACGGCGGTGGATCCCCTGTCGCTGCCGGTCGGCGCGACGTTCCAGGCCGAATTGGAAGTCGATGACCGCCCAGGCCAGGCCGGCGAGGGAGCGGCGGCGGGACGCCCGTCCCCCTAGCGGCGCTCGCGCAGAGCGTCGATCGCGGCGAGGACCTCCACCTGCAGCGTGCCATGACGGCCCGCGCGCAGAGGCGCGCCGTCGAACTCGACGAGGGTGAAACGGTCCACGATCCGCCCGCGCTTGAGCGTCGCCTCCGAGGAGACGATCTGCACACGCGCCCGGAACAGGGCGCTCGTGATCGCGAGGAGCAGCCCCGGTCGGTCGAACGTTTCCACCGTGAGCACGGTCTCCCCCGCGGCGCCCTCGACCCAGGCGACCCGGGTCGAGCCGGCAGGCGGCACCGCGGTCCGTCGGCGTTCCGCCTCGCGGGCGACGTCCTCGATCGTCTTGCGACCCGACACGAGCTCCTGCAGCGTTTCGGCGACCCGGACGACGTCGCCCGGCATGACGGCGGCCTTGATCCCTCCATCGCGACGCAGCCAGAAGACGTCGAACGCTTCCGGCGGATCGGTCGCGCGCGTGAACGCCTGCGCCGCTTCGACGTCGAGCCCGTGGACCACGAGCGCAGCGCTGACGAACGAGAGCAACCCCGGGCGATCGTCGGCCAGGACGCAGACCGCCGCAACGCCGCCTGACAAGGTGCGCCAGATCTCGGCGTGAACCGCGCCCGACCGGCGGCGCTCGGCGATGGCGGCGTGCTCACGCGCTGCCCCGATGTCGAACCGTTCGCGGTAGTGCGTGGGCATCGACCCGAGGAACGTGGGAGCCGGGTCCCGTTCGAGAGCTGCGCTCATGACTCGACCCAATGTGATCCACGATTGGTCGCCACTGGGTTGCCACCGTGTTTCGGCAAGATGTCGCTGCGACCCAGCCGTACGCGGCTCAGTCGTCCGGCCCTCCTTCTCTCTCCCGGGACTCGGGCGACGAGGGTGATGCCGCATCCTCGGCTATCGCGATGATCTTCACGGGGGTCGGGGGAATGGTCACGCTCGGGACCGGGATCGGCGGCGGGTGCGGTCGAGTCGACGACTGACCCGCGGAGTCGCCTTCGCCCGTCGAACAGGCCGCGAGAACGTGGCCGAAGGCGAGCAGAGCGAGGGTGCAAAGGTCGATCTTTCGCCGCATCGGACCCGTCAGAAGAACCCGGCTTCGCCGGAGGCCCCGCCCCCGTCGTCTCCGCCGCCGCCGAAGGGGAGGCCGCTGGCGTCGTCGCCACCGTTCGGGTTGCCGTTGTCGTTGTTGTTGTTGTTCGGATTGCCGTTGCTGCCGTTCCCACCACACACACCGTCCACGCAGCGCGCTCCGAACGTGGTGCACGGCGTCCCGCAGGCGCCGCAGTTGTTCTGGTCGGTATTGACGTTCGTGCAGATGCCGTTGCAGTTGGTCTGCCCCTGCGGGCACGTGCACTGCCCGTTCGCGCACGAGGCTCCGCCGGTGCATACGTTGCTGCAGGCGCCACAGTTCCAGTTGTCCGTCTGCGCGTCGATGCAGGTGTTGAGACAGTAGGTCTTGCCTGGATCACAGCGCGAGACGCACTTGCCGCTGCTGCAGAGCTGATCCATCGAGCACGTGGCTCCACAGCTGCCGCAGTTCGACGAGTCGGTCTGCAGGTCGGAGCAGGTCTGCGACGTGGACGACCCGCAGAGCGTGAGCCCCGAGGTGCACCCGCACTGCCCGCCGTTGCACTGCGTGCTCCCCGTGCACGCGCGACCACAGCCGCCGCAGTTGGAGTTGTCGGTCTTCGTGGTCACGCACGCGTTCTTGCACACCGTCTCGTCCGGCCCGCACATCGAGACGCACTTGCCCTTGGAGCACAGGTATCCCTGGTCGCACACCGCCCCGCACGTTCCGCAGTTCTGCGCGTCCGCCTGGAGATTCGCGCAAGATCCGCCGCAGTTCGTCGTTCCCGACGGGCACGCGCACTTGCCCGCGCTGCACGTGGCCGACATGACGCAGGCGACGCCGCAGCCACCGCAGTTGTTCGTGTCCGTCTTCGTATCGACGCACGTCCCGGCGCAGAACGTCATGGTGGCCGGCACGCAGGAGTCCTGGCACACGCCGCTGATGCACGAGGCTCCCGCGGGGCACTGGTGATTGCACACACCGCAGTTGTTCGGATCATTCTGCGTGTCGCCGCAGGAGCCCTGAGAGCCGTTGCCGCTGCCCTTCGACGAGCTGCATCCGGAGTCGGCGACGATGCTCGCGGAGCCGAACGCCATCGCCGCAAAGAGCGCGAACCGAACGAGGCTGTGAGACTTGGACATCACGACCGTGCTCGCCCA
>Ga0335069_10002272_pt1 | contig 29729 bp, 25 predicted proteins | sample Lox_Sample_11_FD_206714 | JGI IMG/M metagenome (GOLD analysis project Ga0335069, IMG submission 206714) | Soil microbial communities from Loxahatchee National Wildlife Refuge, Florida, United States - Lox_Sample_1.1 | ecosystem: Environmental > Terrestrial > Soil > Wetlands | place: USA...
ATCGGACAGACAAGAAGATCAGCAGTTTCACGGTTGGGTTCTCAGGCGGGGAAGTTGCGGACGAAAGGCCATACGCTAGGCTGGCAGCGAAAAAGTTCGGCACCGAACACTACGAAACGACGATTTCAGCAAAGGATTTTGTAGATTTCTTGCCCCAATATGTCTGGCACATGGAAGAACCGGTCTGCGAGCCACCTGCCGTGGCGTTGTATTACGTCTCGAAGTTGGCGCGAAAACACGTCACTGTACTGCTCTCTGGGGAAGGCGGAGACGAGGCGTTTGCGGGATACAGCAACTATAGCAACCTGGTCTGGCTGGAACGCGTCAAACGCGGGCTTTCTCCTTTGAAGAGTGCCGCTGCCCGAGGCCTTTCCTTGGCTGATTCGTTGGTCAGCTTGCCGCGAGCAGTGAAATATGCGGATCTCATGAACGACCGTTTCCCGGACTATTACTACAGCCGAACTTCGAATCCCCATCGATACACCGGAAACACGCTAGGCTCAGTGTATGCGACCGAGTTTGCTAGCGGGATACACCGCGAGCACTCGCTGGAGCCCGTACGCAAGCTACAAGCGCATGTGCAGGGCCAGAATACTCTCGATGCGATGCTCTACATCGACACGAAGACTTGGTTACCGGACGAACTTCTGATCAAGGCCGACAAGATGACAATGGCCAATTCCGTGGAACTCCGTGTGCCTCTGTTGGACCACAAAGTTCTGGAATTCGCGGCATCGCTGCCACCCAGTTACAAGCTGAGGGGATTCGAGCGGAAGTTCATCTTGAAGCGTGTCTTGAGCGAAGAGATTCCGGCTGAGATCCGCAACCGAAAGAAGGCCGGGTTTCCTGTTCCGTACGAATCATGGATTCGGAAGGAATTGAAAGGCGTCGTGTGGGAGATGTTGACCGACCGCCGAACCATCGAACGCGGCTATTTCCGCAAGGATGCGATAGAAGGACTGCTCAAGGCCAACGAAAACGGCAGCGACTATTCCAAAGAGATATTTTCATTATTCGCCCTGGAGCTGTGGCAGCGAGCATTTCTGGAGCGCGAGCAAGTTGTCTTACAGTAGAACGCGACACGGAATGATGGATCTGGCTGGGCGGGTCTTATGGCGGTTCCCCGGCTGTTTCGGCATGGCCCGTGTGCTTGGACCATCGTACTCGCTGCGATGCGTGGTGTTCCATCACATTTCGCCGATGGAATCCCCCTTTACCTCCGGGATCAACGTGAGGACAACCACAAAGGAATTCGAAGCGGCATTGCAGTATCTTACCCGCCACTACACCCCGGTTAGCCTGCAGGCGGTGTTGGATGACTCGGACGGAGAGGGGCTTCCAGACCGTGCAGTGCTGGTTACGTTTGACGACGCTTATGCGTCCGTAGCGGAAGTCGCCGCGCCACTTTGCCAGAGGTATGGTGTGCCAGCAGTATTCTTCGTGAATGCGGCATTTCTCGATAATCGGTGCCTCGCACCGGATAATCTCGTGTGTTATGTCGCTAACACCTACGGGATGGAGATGGTCACGAATGCGGCACGATGCCTGCAGCACAAGGGAGTTCGAGAGATCCGTTCGCTGGCTGATGTATTCACCAAGTTCTTCCCGTCGCTTACCCTAAGCGAGAGAGGCGAGTTTCTGGCAGAACTTCGGCGATTAGCGGGAATCAGCGAGGGCCCCCTCGCGGAGAAATCGGCACTGTACTTGTCTGCCGAACAGCTCAAGTCACTGGCTAGGTTCGATTTCGAGATCGGGAACCATACGTATACTCACGTCCACGGCAGATCGCTCTCGCCCGAGGAATTCAGCCAAGAAATAGACAGGAATCAGGCCGAACTGGAAAGACTCTCGGGCGAAAAGGTAGAGGCATTCAGCCAACCATACGGCTCGTCAAAAGACCTTACGCCTGCGTTGGCTGATCACCTGAAGCGTTCCGGACACCGGGCGGTTTTCCTTAGTGAAAGCACGGCAAATCCGCGAGGAAGGCAGCATTACCGCCTAGACCGGGTCAATGCCCGAACGGACCGAGATGACGCACTGTTTATGGATCTCGAGGTTCTGCCTCGGCTTCGTGTCGTGCGTAATCGACTACTGGGCAAGCATTGGCATTCAGTGGCTGAAAACAACCAGCATGAGCGCTTCGCTGCGAAAGAAGCGTCAACAAACCCGGAAGGGCATTAGACTCCATGCCGGATCCAATTTGGACAATAGATGTGGATTCCACGTCGTCAAGCGAATGGTCCGAGATGCTCGATCTGTTTAGCGATGCCAACATTTATCAGACGTGGTCCTACGGCCGAGTCCGGTGGGGTGTAGGGAATCTCAGCCACATGGTCCTAAAACGAGACGGCGAGGTCGTGGGCATAGCCCAGCTCAGGATCGTCCGACCGACAAGCCTTAAGTTCGGTATCGCCTACCTTCGATGGGGCCCGTTGTGCGAGAGGCGCGGAAGACCGTTGAATCCTGAAATAGTGTCGAGGATGGCGCGAGCGCTGGAAGAAGAATACGTGAACAAACGCAGGCTGTTTCTGCGGATGATTCCGAATGCTTTTGCGGGGACTCCGCGTGCTTCCGCGATCCAGTCAGCATTCTCCGCGTTTACCCCTGAGACGATGGCTTACGAGAACGCGTATCGGACTCTCTTACTGGATTTGTCGCCTTCGCTGGAGGAACTACGAAAAAAGTTCGACCCGAAATGGCGAAACAAGCTGTCGGGAGCGGAACGAAATCACCTCAAGATCATCGCCGGAAATGGGCCGAAAGAGTACGACACCTTCTGCCACATTTACAAGAACATGCGCGACCGCAAAGCATTTGAAACCACAGTAGATGTTGAGGAGTTCCGGCGAATTCAAGAAGATCTCATTGAGAGCCACCGAATGCAGATCTTGATCTCCGAAGATGGAGGAATTCCAGTAGCTGCACTGGTCGTTTCCGCAATGGGAGATTCCGCCATATATCTGTTGGGTGCTACCAGCGATGAGGGATTGCGTTCGAAAGGCGCGTACCTCCTGCAGTGGGCCGCACTTCAATGGCTAAAGGCGAATGGCATCCGGTGGTACGATCTCGGGGGCATTGACCCAGAAGGTAATCCTGGGGTCTATAGCTTCAAGAGGGGCATGTCCGGTTCGGATGTAACCCAAATAAGTCCTTTGGTGGCATCGAAGAGTGGCGTCTCATCGGTCATAGCCAAAGCTGGTATCGCCGTTCAGCGCACATTGCGGACGTCTTCGGGCACTTCACAAATAGCCCGAACTCTCAAACAGTTGGTGACGAAAAACTAAGGTCAACCATGCCTTCTGTACCTGCGCCTGTGGATATCTCGGTCGTCATTGTGGGCTGGAATGCCCGACACTACCTGAAGTTATGCCTGGACAGCCTTGCCAAGGCTCCTCCCCGACGCAACATAGAAGTGCTGGTTGTCGACAATGCGTCCACGGATGGCTCAGCGGAGATGATCGAGGCGGAGTTTCCGTGGGTGAAGTTGATTAAGAGCAAAGAAAATCTAGGATTCTCCAGGGGTAACAACGTGGCCATTCGTCAGTGCCAGGGGCGATATATTGCGCTCGTGAATCCTGACGTGATTGTGTTCCCAGGCTGTCTGGATGCTCTGGCTGATTTTCTGGATCAGAACCCAAAGGTCGGAAACGTCGGACCGCGCGTCCTCAATCCGGATATGTCGATGCAAAGCACCTGTAGGCGATTTCCGACGCTATGGAATAACTTCTGTTCGGCGACCGGCTTGGCCACAAAATTCAAGAACTCGCACTTCTTTGCTGGCGAGCATATGTTCTACTTTCCACACGATCGGACATTAGCCGTGGATGTAATCGTGGGCTGCTTTTCAATGATTCGCCGGGAAGCATTTGATGAGGTAGGGCTTCTGGATGAAGACTTGTTCATGTATGGAGACGACGTGGACTGGTGTCGGCGCGCTTGGAATGCCGGATGGCAGGTAATGTTCTACCCCGGCGGGCAGGCCATCCATGACCGGGGCAAAATCACGGCCCCGTATCCGGTTCGATTCGCAGTTGCTCAACAACGTTCGGTTCTGCATTATTGGTCCAAGCATCATGGTTTATTGGGTGTTTTGGGAATCCGGAGCATCATTCTTTTCCGCCACCTGCTTCGCTACTCGCTTGCCATTGCCTCCGGTCTTGTCCGGCCGGAGGAAGTAGGGAAGGCCGATGTCCAAAAGCAAGTGAGCGGCGCATGCCTGCGGCAATTACTGACACGCAGCCTGCCAAAAGAAGCGTAGGGAACGTCAGCGGCATTGACATGGGTATTTCGAATTCCATCCGCCGCGCGGGCGAATATTACTCACGGCACGGCTTACTCGCGACTATCCGTCGTGCTGGGTTGGGGATACAACGGGCACTGTTCGCCAGCCGCCTTGTAGTGTTCTACTGCGATCTGCCGGCGCAACGGAATCGACCGGAGAATGTTCCAATGTCGCTAAGAATTCATCGGCTGAGGAGCGAGGCAGAACTTGGCCCGCAGGGCTTAGAAAAAATCTCGACCTTTTGGAATCCGAGGCAAGCCCGAAAGAACATCAAGGAGCGATTTGCCAAAGGCGCCACGCTCTGGGTGGTCAAGTCAGAAGAGCAGATCGCAGGTTTCGGCTGGTCGCTGCAGGGGAGCACCGTTGAACCGCATTACGTCCCTCTTGGGTCGGAAGATGTCCATCTCTTTGATTTCTATGTCTTTCCAGACTATCGGGGTCGGCGAATTAATCCCTTGCTGGTCAACTATATCCTCGGCCACCTCGCAACCGACTGTGGGGGCAGAGCATACATTGAGGCAGCGGAGTGGAACGAGGCTCAGCTAAACTCCCTTCAAAAGACCCCATTTTGCCGCTTGGGAGCGGTACGTTCATTTACGATCTATAAGCACACCTTCATTTCTTGGGATATGCTGAAAGTCCGCCCAGAGTCACAAGGGCGCACAGAGTGGCACGAAGAACGGGAGATGCTTAAACGCTAGGAGATTGCAAGGCTACCCCCAAACTGCAACTCATGGGGTTGGGTGGGTCGACTGGGCTATCTTGGAATCTCTCAACCCTGTACCAATCCCTTGTACTAAAGCCGTCCTCGAGTCCAGTAGAATCGCCCCCTAGCCCGAGGTACAGTCACTAAGGTGAGTATCAGGTGAGGGAGAGATTGCTAGTGTACTCAGCGCGGTGCGTCTCTCGCAGAGGTGATAGATTAAGCACATTCTTTTCGGAGTCCTTTTCTTTGTCGCCGTCGGCGCAACCCGAGCGGGCACGTGCCCTAGCGCTGCGAACTATTCCGGGACAACGCCGTTTTCTGCCAATGTGACCCTCGCGCAACTCGGTATCACCAATTGCTACTACATTGCGGCTAACGGATCTGATTCAAATGATGGGGCAAGTGAAGCGAGCGGACATCCGTGGTTGCACGCTCCCGGAATGACGGGAGCCAGTGGCAGTGCCGCGGCGCACACTCCTGCGGCAGGAGATGGCTATATCTTCCGTGGCGGGGACACATGGAACCAATCGAACTTCACTTGGCAGTTCCCGTATAGCGGCACTGCTGCCAATCCCATCTATATCGGAGTCGACCAGGGATGGTACTCGGGCGGGTCATGGATGCGGCCGATTTTTGATCTCGGGCTGACTGCCTCGTGGGGAGTACCCCATGCTTATGCTTTCCTGGGAAATAACTATCTGATTATCGACAACATTGAAGGAAAGGGATTATACGAGACGGCTTCTTTTCATCCCAACTTCTTCGGCGTTGGAGTCTATTCTCGGTACGAAAATCTGTATTTTCACGGTTGGGGGCACGATAGCACTTTCATTACTTGGATAAATGGTGGTGCTGGTTGTGCCAATAACTCGGGTCCCGGTTCGTGCCAGAGTTCAATTCAAATGATGACTGCTCCCCAGTATTTTAACGGCGGAGCGCAGACTAAACAGGGTACGGTAGCTCGCTACAATGTGGTAGATGGCAGCGATACGGACAAGTACCAGGCATTGGCATTTGGTCACCCTAGCTCTCCGCCGACTTTGTACGGCAATGTGGTTCGGTATGTAACTGTCGGTGTGTCTGGAACCTTCGATGTCGCTCACGATAATCTGTTTGAGTATTACTCGGACTGTGGGGGCAACGGCTGCGGCCACCAGGACGACTTGTACCAGCAGTGCGGAACAGGATTTACCAACACGATGTTGATCTACAACAACGTCATTCGTCACCACTCTGTACCTTGGGAGGGTGGTGCGGTCAAGTTGTGGCTTTCTGGAAACTGCGGCAATGCGGGTCGCACGGGGTATGCTTTCAACAACCTGCTCTACGACAACTGGCCGGGAAACATCGTCGACATCGGCAGCCACTACGGGAACACCGATTATGGAACGTGGAATTTTTTCAACAACACCATCGCCTGCCAGCTCGATAGCGGGACAGGCGTTGGCTGCATGTTGGGCGACAATCTGCTGTGGGCTGGTGTCACCGGATCTTCGCTAACGTTGAACCTGATGAATAATCACTGGATTGGACAATCGGGGTCGCCACTTTCTTGTGGCACGAAGCCAGGAAACCACTACACGTGCACGGAACAGAATGATCTTGAGCAAACAATAGCACAAGCGAACTCCCAGGGCTACTCGTCTACGTCCAGATACGCATTCCAACCGACGAGTACCTCTCACGCCGGCATAAGTACTCAATCGCTCTGCAACATAATCGGGGGAGTGGATTCTCTAGCTGGGGCTGCCTGCCAGAACGATTTCACGTACGCATGTAACTACGATGCTGTTAATCACGTGGTCGTTTGCCCCGCCAAGGTGACGGCAGTACGCGGAACGGTTCCGAACATTGGCGCATATCAGTTTAACGGTACTCAAGCTTCGACGCTTGAACCGCCGCTAGGTCTGACCGCGGTAATTCAGTAATCTAAAGAATTCGCAACTTTGCTTGTTTCGGAGTCGGTGGTTATTTGCTTCGCCCAGCTAAGAACTTGAGGGGGGAAGCGAAGACCAGCTAAGCGAAAAACAATTCACGGCCTGTGCCCGGCGATGTACTTATTCATCAAGAGGAATTGTCCCGAGCTGGGTTTCCTTCTAAAATCTCATAGGCAGCGATGGGCGCTGGTAAGAACGGCGCACCTCAAAGAGCATCGATCACGGATTTATGGGACCTGATAATCTTCGTGTTCCTGAGAATCTCCATTTCGGAGGTGGCGCAGAAGACACGGCACTTTATCCAATCGTAGCAGTTTGCTTGCTACTCGCCATTGTGCTGGTCTTGGTCCTTCCGCGCAACAAGGCAATTGCGCCGTTTCTGTTCGCCTTTTTCATCATCCCCATACAACAAGTTGTCGTGCTTGGGGGGTTACACTTCACTGCACTTCGCTTTCTGATTCTGGCGGGATTGGTCAAACGTGTCGTCGCCCGAAAGGCTCCGTCAGATCGATTCTGCGGCGTGGATTGGGCGGTGGTTCTCTTCTCGATTTCAGCGGCGGTTTGTTTTTGCCTTGAGTATCGCGAGACGGGGGCGATTGTCAGACAGGCAGGAAACCTCCTAGACACGCTGGGTGGCTACTTAGTACTGAGATTTCTCGTGCCTGATGGCGAGGCAATGCGCCGCACTTTCAAGACACTGGCGGCGGTGAGCTTGGTACTCGGTATATGCATGGCTTACGAACAAGTTGGTCATCGGAACGTCTTTGGTTATGTGGGATATTTGTCGGTCGAGGTGGTAGTGCGAAATGGACGAGTCCGTTCAGGGGGAACGTTGGGCTGCTTGCATGCTGGCGCGTTTGCAGGTGCTTTGATCCCCGTGTTTTTTTGGCTGTGGAAGGAAGGGAAGCACCGGTTGAGCGCATACGCGGGGCTGATCGGTGCGACCACGATGGTAATAACATCGAATTCTAGCACCTCCGTCTTGGCCTTCGCGGCAAGTATAGCGTCTCTCGCTTTTTGGCCCCTTCGCAGCCAAATGCGTCTCGTGCGATGGGCATTTGTCTCTGTGTTGTTGGGTCTGCAACTCGTAATGAAAGCACCAGTCTGGGCGTTGATCCAACGAATCAATCTCACCGGCGCCTCCTCGGGATTTCAACGCTTTATGTTGGTGGACATGACCATACGGCACTTCAGCGATTGGTGGCTCGTGGGCACCAAGGAGTATGTGACCTGGGGATGGGAGAGTTGGGATCTCTGCAATCAGTTTGTATCCGTGGCACTGACCGGAGGTCTCCTCAGTCTCATTTTCTACATTCTTATCTTTCAGCGCTGCTTTAGTGCAATTGGGAAGGCCAGAAAGCTCGTGGTTGGAAAGCCCGATCAGGAATTGCTTATGTGGTGTCTTGGATCAGCGCTTTTTGCCACAGTCATAGCCCATTTTGGCATTAATTATATGGCACAACTGATTATGGCCTTCTTTGCCTTGGTGGCCTGCATTGTGGTTGCGACCTTCGAGGTCAGGCAGACCGCGCCCGAAAACGCACTCGCTCCGGCGCACACGCCGTTTGCATCCCGGCTAGGAGTCCCAAGGCCGTCTTCGCCGTTCGGCAAAACACAGAATGAAGTTGGGCACTCGGTATCCGGCGGAAAACGGAGTCACCCAGCAAAGGCGTGAACCACCGAGTAGGTCCCACGGACGCCGACGATCGGGCTAAGGAGCGATTGCCACGAGCATGACGTAGACTGCCTCCTGCAGGTTTTTTCCAGTCAGATATTGATCTTCTCAACCCACTTGTATAGGCACCGAACCTCATGAACCCAATGGTTTCTGTCGTAATCCCGACTTACGAGCGGGCAGACAAGGTCCAGCGGGCGATTAACAGCGTCTTGGCGCAGACATATGCTGCCGTTGAGGTGATTGTGATCGATGATGGCTCCTCGGACGGAACAGGCCAGGTCCTCGCTGAAAAGTTTGGTGATCGTATCCGCTACTATGCACAGGCCAACCAGGGTGTCAGTGTGGCTCGCAACCGAGGAGTACAGGAAGCCCGCGGCGAATGGATTGCATTCCTTGATTCAGACGACATTTGGGAAAAGGATAAGCTGGAGTTGCAGCTTGGAGCTCTTGCCAGATTTACTTCCCAGTGTGGTGCGTGCTATACAGATACCCAACTGTTTGACCACCCCGAGACACGAACACTGTTCCAACTGGCGGAAAAGAACTACGCACACAAAGGGGAAATCGGAGTCAACAGTGAAGCGTTACGGCTTCTGGTGAGACCCGGTGGTGCAGGCATGGTAATTCACCTATCCTCTCTTTTGGCGCGCGCCGAGCTCATACGAAATACGGGAGGCTTCGATCCAAAGCTGCTCTATAGCCAAGACAGCGAATTCATGTTTCGGTTAGCTATGATCACCGGCTTTTGTTTTGTGAATCGCCCTTTGGTTCGGTTTGATCGCTCGCCGGTTGAAACTCGGCACGTAGGCGTGAGTAAGAATTGGGACAAATTCGACTTTTTTCTTCGGGATAGTCAGATGAGACTTGAAGGGCTAATGCGCTTGAGCGAAGGTCTACCGAAAAATGTGCGCCGGACCATTCGGGAGCAGCTTCGCTCGGTTCACAGTGGATGGGTCAATTGGTACCTTCAAACGCGGCAGTACGATAAGGCCCGCGAAGCAGCCTTGAGGGCGGCACGAACCGACTTAACAGCCAATATTGCACTGAAGTGGCTCCTAAGCTGGACGAGTCCTCGGCTGGCGCTCTGGATGGTAAGGCACCACCAGGAAAAAAACAAAGATTCGGCCGGAATTGTCTAAAAAGTTTTGGTCGATACACTGAACCTTATGGACACCCGTTCACCGGTTACAGAGCTGAACCAAGCCAAAGCTGACATGTCTATGGTCGGAACCAGCAGCCACGTAGAAGAGCCCTGCCCGCTGTGCGGGAAGGAACGCGCACAAGAGTGGTTGCATGCTCCCGATCGCTTTCATGGGAGACGAGACCGGTACGTCTTACTTCGGTGCCCTGCTTGTTCGCTTGTTTGGCTAAGCCATCCTCCGAAACCAGACGAAATGCACCAACATTACACGGACGCGTACGACAAACTAATCTCGGCTGCGGGCGCGAATTCACCGGCTCGCTGGAAGGATCGCAGGACGACTCTTGATTTATACAAACGATCGGGATCAATCCTCGATCTAGGTTGCAGTTCGGGTTTGTTCCTAGCGACTCTACCGAAGGGTTCCTGGAAACTCTACGGGATTGAAATGTCCGCTGACAGTGCCAAAGCCGCGGAAGCGAGGACAGGAGCCAAAGTGTTCGTCGGGAATGTTTTGGACGCACCCTTTCCGCCAGAATCCTTTGATGTGATCACTTGTTTTGACGTCCTCGAGCATCTCCACGAGCCGCGGCGAATAATGGCACGCGTAGCCGAGTGGCTGAAGGCCGACGGGATTTTTTATGTCCAAGTTCCCAACATCGATTCTGCGGAGGCACGAGTTTTTGGGAGTTACTGGCACGGGTTAGAGCTACCCCGGCACCTCTTTCATTTCTCGCCCAAGTCCCTTGAAGCTCTTGCCAATGCTACTGGATTTCGGGTTTTGTCTCTTGAGACAAAACGAAATCAAGCTGTGGAGACCAGCCTGCGGTATGCCTTCGACGATTTAGTGAGCACCGTCGGGATCCGACGAACGCCGGTGGCTTACCGGCGAGAACCAAGTCTCCCTTGGAGGGCCGCAAGAAAGGTAGTCCGCATGACGGTTCTTCGCGGTCTCCTCGCCTTCGCACCTATGGTAGGTGGAGGAGAAGCGATTCACGCAATCTTCCGCAGGGATGGCACGGTCACAGAAGTGGGCCACCAAGAGTGAGAGAAGTCAGAAAAACAAATCCAGCCATGGCTAACTCGATAAAGCGAAGTAGGCATTCGGAAGATCCGCTCAATGTTTTTTCCCAGGCTATCACGAAGGTGTATAGCCTATGGGTCAGCGCCACCTACCCATTTGCGTCCAAGGGCAGGAACTTGTCGATTCATCCCACGGCCCTTCTGACTCGTAAAATAGCCTCGGGGATTAAACTGGGTGAATGCATCATCATTCGTAATAATGCCTGGCTTAACACCTTCGATCTGCCTGAAGGCGACAGCGAACCGACGATTATCATCGATGACTGTTGCGTGATTAACGCACAAGCTGTTATCTCGGCGAAGAATCGAATACATCTGGAGCGAGACGTCATGGTTTCGGCTTGTGCTCTTATCATGGACCACAACCATGCATACGAACACGTCGAACTGCCAATAAAAGCGCAAGGACTCACGCCCGGTGGCACAATTCGAATTGAGCAAGGCTGTTGGATCGGTCACGGAGCTGCGATCGTATGCGGTCAAGGTGACCTCGTCATTGGTCGCAACAGCGTCGTGGCAGCTAACTCTTTGGTAACAAGAAGCTTCCCACCCAACTCTGTAATTGTCGGGAATCCTGCAAGGCTAGCAAGACGCTACGATCCTGACAAGGGAATCTGGGTTGGAGGAGCCGGTCATCCGACTTTGGATGACCATCGCTAAATTGAGGGCAAATCCCTGAAATCCCCTTTCGTGTTAGACCATTCGAGAGTTGATCAAGAAATCAGCGAAGCAACGAAGGTGTGCTAGGCTCTTCATATTCCCTTCAGGTGAGTTGTTATCTTTTCGCCGCGACAGTGATCTGGACGAATGCACCTTCTCGAATTCGGACCAGTACTCGTCAACACGCGCCGTTCACGATTTTCATTCGGGAGAAGCAGTGAAAGACGACTTCGTCGCGCAGGAAAGTGGGACGATCCTGTCGCAGACTGAATGTGAGCGTGTGCCCGATGTCTGCCGTTCCACGCCGGTCCGATCGGCTGTCGTTATCCCGTGTTACAACGAAAGTACACGGCTTTGTGTGGACGAGTTTGAGAGGTTTCTGAATTCTCCCCAAAGAAGTGGCATCCTTGTTTTCGTGGATGATGGGAGCGTCGATCAAACATCCGACGTGCTCGAACGGATTCGCAAGGGACATGAGGAGCAAGTTGTTGTTCTCAGACAGTCAGTAAATCAAGGCAAAGCCGAAGCGGTACGCTTTGGCATGAATTATGCCTTCGGGCAACGCATTCAACTGGCTGGATTCTGGGACGCGGACTTGGCGACTCCGCTGACGGTAATCGCATCTTTTGTAGATCTTCTTGTCACCCGCCCAGAACTGGATATGATTTTCGGGGCACGCGTTAAACTTCTTGGCCGGCAGATCGAAAGGCGTGCGAGCCGGCACTATATTGGACGCGCTTTTGCAACTGCGGCCTCTCAGATGCTGAGTTTGCCCATTTATGACACGCAGTGCGGTGCCAAGTTGTTCCGAAGTACTCCCAAAGTTCAAGAAGTATTCGCAAAGCCGTTTTTGAGCCGTTGGATTTTCGACGTCGAGATTATCGCTCGCTACATCGCACTGATGAATTCTCCGGACGAGGCCGCCCAACACATATACGAATATCCTTTGGAATCCTGGGCCGATGTGAAGGGTTCAAAGTTAGGGCCAGATGATTTTGTGCGGGCAGCTCTAGACCTCTTCAGAATTGGCAAGAAATACCGACCCAAGACATAACAGATGCCGGAGATCCTGATGGTGCGGGGCTGTGTTGCAGGGAATCTGGAGTTCCGAGCTCACCGTAGCATCTCCACCGTAATACTTTTCGCTTTGCTGTGAGGTCTCAGTCCGATCATGGAGGCAGTAATGGAAGGCAGCCTTTCAGACACGCAAAAGGATTTCCAGACCACGGCGCAAGACCGGCGGTCTTGGATGACCCTTACACTGTGCAGGCTGATTTGCATTGCCTTTGCGTTGGCGGAGACTTGGTCGCAACTGCGATTCGTCAACGAAGATGGCATTTCCTACTTCGATATGAGCGACGCCTTAATTACACATAATTGGCATTTGTTGGTTAACCCCATTTGGAGCCCGCTGTATCCGCTGTTGATCGGAGTGGTGACCTGGCTCACGCGTCCGCCGGCTCAATGGGAGGCCCCGATCGCTCATGCGGTGAATTTTGTTATTTTCCTTGGGGCAATGGCGGCGTTTGAATTCTTGCTGCGGCAAGTAATCAAAATCATAAGGCAAGAAAACATTCGACTCGCTAGAACGCTAGTATCTTCTCTGCCCATTTGGACTTGCCAACTGTTCGGATACAGCCTCTTTGCTTGGAGCACGATTGGAATGATGTGGGCTCCACGCATGGTCACCCCAGATCTCTGTGTCGCGACATTCGTCTATCTGGACGCCGGACTTTTGCTCAGCCTCCGAGACACTCCCAATCGTCTACGAATCTGTCTTTGGCTTGGGCTCTCGCTGGGGCTTGGGTACTGGGCCAAGGCGATTCTGTTCCCCATGGCCTTCGTTCTCATATTGACCGCGCTTTTCGTAATTGGTGATTGGAGGAAAGCACTGCGTCCCCTGGCGGTAAGCTTTCTGATTTTTATCGCCCTCGCTGCACCGTTGCTCGTCGCGATGTCTAGAAGAGTGGGGCGGCCCAGCTACAGCGAGGCGGGAAACATGAATTACGTTTGGCATGTTAATCATTTCGATCCTTATGCCGCTTCAGCGGCGGCCGCCGGTCCACCTACTTACTTGAAACACCCGATGAGCATCCTTCACAGACGCCCTGATGTCTACGGCTTCCGAGAACCGACGGCCTTTACCTACCCGCCACGCCAGGATATGGAGTATTGGAGCGCCGGCACCCCGAGGGTTATAAATCGGGAAATGCAGCTGCGGGCGGTCGGCGAGAACCTACGCGTCCTTTTTACTGACGTTCACATCGTGCCCATGTGGGGACTCATTGCGGGTGGCCTCATCCTTTCATTTATTGGCACGAGTCCTCTGCGGCGGTTCAGCAACGTCCTGGGAGGTTGGCCCCTAATAATTTCCGGTCTTGCGGGTCCTGCCTTGTATCTGCTGATCTCGGTCGAACCGCGTTATGTCGCCCCGTTTCTCGTATTGATATTACTCGGGCTGTTCCCCGGGGTGTTCGTGCGGAATCAAGATCACTCTATCAAGGGCCTCGTAAACCTGACCGTGGCCCTTTCAGCCACGGCACTCATACTGAGTGCACTCTTGGTTGTCTATCATGCCGCTGGTTTTCCCCGGCAAGACAAGGGAGACCTCTGGGTGAGCGTTGGCAAATCTCTGAATGCAGCGGGGGTCCAACCTGGCGAGGAAGTAGCCATTATAGGTGACAGTTCTGACGGTTGCCGCTGGGCACGCGTGGCGCGAGTACGAATCGTTGCCCAGGTGCTCCGTAATGATGTGCCCGGCTTTTGGCACCTGGACCCGAGCGTGCAGTCAGAAGTCTACGACGCCTTTGTAAGGGCTGGAGCAAAGGCCGTAGTCGCGGAGAAAACCACACCTTCTGGAGACACACGAGATTGGCAGAGGCTAGGGAACACGGATTACTACGTATATATCCTGAGTCAGAAGGGGAGCAACCTGACGCAGTCATACGACCGGTGAATGAGGGCAAACCCCCATCGCGACCTTCCGAAGATGGATACCACTTCGATTATCTGGTCAGGCCAACGAGACTTCTCTGGAGAAAAATTGAGTTCATGAGCGACAAACCCCTCATATCGGTTGTCATCCCAACCTACAATCGAACTCAGCAAACCATGTCGGCGGTAGAGAGCGCTATTGCGCAGAGCTATACCAATGTTGAGATTATAGTCGTAGATGACGGGTCGACTGACGGTTCTGATCTCATCATTCAGCAATTCATCCAAAAAAAGAGTGACAGTGGCTTTCCAATACACTTTATTCGGCAATCGAACCAGGGAGCGAGCGTGGCGCGGAACACCGGGATCTCTCAAGCGCGGGGGGAATACATCGCGTTCTTGGACTCGGATGATTCCTGGGAGCTAGAAAAACTCGAGGATCAGATGCGGGCTCTCGAGCAGTTCAAGAACGAGTGCGCCGCCTGTTTCACGGACGCACGCTTGGTGAACAATTCCGGAATGGACACTAGCAGTTTTAAGGCCCATGGCAAAAACTACAAGCAACTAATCGGAATTGATCGCGATGCCGCGAAGTCACTTGCCCAGTCCTTTTCTGGCTTTTGGATTTCCAGCTTACTTGTCCGGTCTGACACAATAAAGCGGATCGGTGGGTTTAGTCCTGATATCTCCTTCGTGGAAGATCGCGACTTGCATTTTCGCCTGTCCCTGGTTACCGGCATTGCTTATGTGAACAGGCAGTTGATCCGGGAGGATCGATCTCCTTCTCCGAGGGGTTCGATGAATCGGCCATGGGATAGGGTGGAGGTACAGTTCCGGCAGCAGGAGCGGATGCTACAGAAATGGCTGAAGATGGAGCCCCCATTGCCACCCGAGTTGCACAAAATAGTTGACCGCACTTTGGGAGCGCTGTACTCACATTGGTCAAATTGGTATTTGGAAAACGGACGTTATGACGAGGCCCGAAAGGCCGTCTCCCATGCCGTGGAGCACAAGCTTGCGATTGGAACCACGGTCAAGTGGGCACTGACATGGCTAGCTCCATCTGTTGCTCGTAGAGTAGCACCTAAGACAAGACCGATTGGAACTGGCGGCCACGCGTCCTAGACAAGATGGGCGAGTCAAGTTATCTCTTCCGGGGGTTGCCTACTCGACAATCACAGGATCACGTGGTGATGGATGGACCCAGATTCTCATGGGTACAATTGGTTTGATGTTCGTTAGCTGACTATCGAACTGCATGGGATGAAAGTGCCCTCCTATCAAAAGGTTTGATGACGAGTCGCTTCGGGTATTGTTTTCACAATCGAGCAATGAAACTAATTGAGGCTTTGAATATTCTTGAACGGGTGAAACAGCGAAAGGGCGAATCAGTCACCTGTTTCGTTGCAACAGGCATGAACACCCTGCACCTCGGCACATTCCTGGCAGCTGAACTCGGTTTGATCTACAGCGATCGAAGAACTGATATTCGGCACGGCCTGTATGGCGATTTTCTTGGCAACCTTGAGCGGCTGGGAGGATCAGAGTCCGACTGTGCTGTTGTATTGATGGAGTGGCCCGATCTCGACCCTCGGCTGGGGTTGCGAACAGTGTGCTCGTGGTCGCCGTCGACCTGCAACGATATTGTTTCGAGTGTGAGAAAGCGTACTTTGAGAGTTCGACAGACCATAGAAGAGACATGCCAACGCATTCCTGTGGTGGTCTGCCCACCTACGTTACCCATTCCACCACTTTCTTTCGTGCCAGGCTCCCAAGCAAGTTCGTTAGAAATTGACCTCCACGATCTGGTCCAGTCTTTCGCAAGCGATGTTTCTCATTCAGCGCAGGCGCGGCTGCTGAGTTCGCAGCGGCTCGATATGCTCTCTCCTTTGCGGGAGCGGCTTGATGTCAAGTCGGAACTTCTTTCGGGGTTCCCTTACAAACTGGGCCATGCCTCCGCTCTAGCTGGGCTGATCGCGCGCCTGGCAGCAGCCCCTGTTCCCAAGAAAGGCTTGATCACGGATTTGGACGACACATTGTGGCGGGGGATCCTCGGAGAGGTGGGAGTTCAAGGCGTTTCGTGGGACCTGGATCATCACAGCCAGATGCATGCCTTCTATCAGTGTTTTGTCAATGCTCTTTCTAGTGAAGGCGTGCTCTTGGCAGTGGCAAGCAAGAACGAGCCAGAACTTGTTAAGCAGGCCTTCAGCAGAAAAGATCTCATCCTCACGCCTAACTCGGTCTTCCCGATTGAGGTAGGTTGGAAGCCCAAATCCGAGTCCGTAACTCGGATCCTGAAAACTTGGAATGTGGGTGCCGAGTCTGTAGTGTTTATTGACGACACCGCCATGGAATTGGCGGAAGTGAAAGCCGCTCACCCAGAAATCGAGTGTGTACAGTTCCCGACGAATGACAGTGCAGCAGTTTATGAACTCGTCGTCCGTATGCGGGATTTGTTTGGGAAAAGGATGATTTTGCAGGAAGACTCAATCCGCCTCGATAGCATCCGGCACCGTCAGACCAATGCCGCGAGTATCGAAGCGGCACAGGCGGTGCCCAACAGCTTTTTAGACCAGGTGGAAGCCGAAATAAGCTTTGATTTTACCAAGGCGCCATTAGATCCTCGTGCTTTAGAACTGGTAAACAAAACGAACCAATTCAATCTCAATGGGAGAAGATACACGCAAGCATCCTGGCAGAAATACCTTCTTGATCCGTCGAGCTTTCTGGCGACGGTATCGTATAAAGACAAATTTGGACCCTTGGGGAAGATTGCGGTAGTTGCTGGCCGTCGAAGTGAAAAGCTAAATATAGACATATGGGTGATGAGTTGTCGGGCATTTTCGAGACGAATTGAGTATCGCTGCCTTGAAGAATTGTTTGCCAAGTTCGATGTAGAAGAGATCGAGCTCGACTATTTGGAGACAGAAAGAAATCAGCCGCTGTCACAGTTTCTAGCGGAGATCTTAGGTAGGGCACCCTTTCCCCACTGCGACATCTCCAGACAGGACGTGGCGAATCGCTTTGCGGAAATCCGACGCTGTCAGGACATGACCAATGGATGAAATACGAACGCGATTGGCAAACTGTTTTGCCGCGGTATTTCCTGAGTTGTCGGACCAGGAAATCATTCACGCCAGTTCGACCACCGTGCCAGGCTGGGATTCAGTCACAGGCGTCACTCTTCTCACCGTAGTCGAAGAGGAATTCGGAATAAGTATTGAGGAAGATGACCCAGCCAGATTTGACTCGTTTGACCGAATTCTCGTTTATCTGCAAGACATAAGTAGGTCATGAGCAGGATCGTAGCGTCTCGGGTTGTTGCTGTGAGACTAAAACGAGGGTCTTGATAGCTAGCCGTCCGTGATCGTTCGAACGATCGAGTGGTTCCTTAGCGTGTCGATGCATCTACAAGAATTGAACCAAGGCTGCGCAATCGATGACCCGTTGCGGCCAGGGAGCAGCAGGAGAAGAATGGATTTAGCTGGTGCCTATCAACGTGGCCGAAATGCCTTCGGCCGGCTGCTGCTGAGTGGAACGCTGCGGGCAAAGGCAGCGCGGGGAGCATTGTTTCTCGGCAGTGGCAGCGCCGCCGAGCAAGTGAGTCGATTTGCCCGCAACATGTTGTTGACGAGGATTTTGGAGCCCAGTGCTTTTGGCGTTATGGCCATTGTGCTGTCTTCTGCGGCCATTGTCAGCGCTTTGACTGAAGTGGGCCTGAGGGCAGCGATCATTCAAAATCCGAGAGGGGCCGAGAAAGCCTACTTGAACGCCGGCTGGTGGATGGCGATGGGCCGGTCGATCAGCATGTACGCAATCATTTTTGCGATGGCCCCGTGGGTCGCTCATTTTTATAAGAATGTTGAATTGTCCGGGCTGCTGCGAGTGACCCTATTAGGCGCCTTGTTCGATGGTGCCATGAGTCCCCGTTCCATCCTCCTACAGAAAGAAATGAGGTTCGGGCGTTGGCTGGCCATCAGCAACATTGGCGCCATATGCGGTGTCACCCTGACCGTGATTCTCAGCCTTACGTTGCACAGCGTGTGGGCTCTGGCTATCGGTTATTGCAGCGAAAATGTCTTTCGTTGCCTCTTGTCCTATATTCTTTGTCCGGGCCTGCCTTCCCTTGGGTGGGACCGCGCCGCCGCGCAAGATCTTTACAAGTATGCAAGGGCAAGTTTTGGATTGTCGTTCTTAAATCTGATCTATTCGCGCACCGACATTTTTGTCTTGGGAAAGCTCTACTCTTCAACATCCCTGGGGCTCTACACAATGGCTGTCTCCCTGGCGCAGACTCCTTCAGTTTTTCTAACTGCCATTCTGGGGCAAACTCTCTTCCCAGCCTTTGCTCACGTGCAGGACGATATGGATCGGGTCAATCGCATCCTCGTAGAAGCGACTTCGTGGCTGATTTTGCTGGGGCTTCCAACGGTGGTGGCCGTGTATCTGTGCGGGCATTCACTGCTTTCCATCATCTATGGGGCACGATATGTCGCAGGTGCTGGACCACTGGCCGTCGCTGCGGTTGGAATATTTCTGAATATACTCAACGTTGCGATCACCTGCGTGTTTTCTGGCATCGGCCGTCCAGATCTGCACCGACGAGCCGTCGCCGCTTCTGCGATTGTGATGATTATTATGATCTTACCCGCGTGCAAAGTGTTCGGATTGGTGGGCGGGCAGATTGCGGCGCTTGCCGCGATCAGCGTCAGTTACTTGCTCCAGGTTATCCGTATGCGCCAACTCAGTTGCTTGGACTTGCTGCGTTATGGGAAGGCTTTTGTGCCGGCATTAATCGCATCTGCTGGCCTGCTCGCGACAGGGATTGCAGCTCGCAGTTTTGGTCTCGCAACCAGGCCGGTCGCCAACATAGCCTTCAGTGTCTGTACCTGTGCAATTGCCTATGGCCTTTGTGTCCCCGCTTTCCTTAGAATTAGGCAGAAACGGGCCGATGCTTGAAAAGTGAAAAAATGTCAAAAGAAGGGCGAGAGCAGACTGGTCATGTAACGGTTAGCGCTATCCTCTGTACCTACAATCGTTCTCAAAGCTTGACGAGGGCTCTCGAAAGTCTGACTCATACGATGGTTCCCGACGGTTTCGAATGGGAGGTCTTGGTCGTGGACAACAACTCGACCGACCAGACGGCACCAATCGTGGAAGATTTTTGCGGACGATATCCCGGGAGGTTCCGCTACCTATTTGAAGCGCGACAAGGCAAGTCCTACGCCCTCAATACTGGCATTCGAGAGGCTCGAGGTAGTGTTCTGGCCTTTGTTGACGACGACGTGATTGTCGAACCGGACTGGTTGCAGAATCTTACCTCGACGTTGCTTGACCAAAGCTGGGCCGGATGCGGGGGGCGAATACTCCCGGAGCGAGGCTTCGTGCCACCTTATTGGTTAGCAATTGAAGGTCCGTGCAATCTCGTTGGAGCACTGTGCGCATACTTTGATCCTGGGGATGTGCCCGGCGATCTCAAAGAACCGCCGTTCGGCGCCAACATGGCCTTTCGGAAGGAAATGTTCGACAAATATGGGTATTTTCGGACCGACCTGGGTCCGTTTCCTGACAAAAAAATCGGATTTGAAGACACTGAATTTGGACGCCGACTGATGCAGGCTGGCGAGCGACTGCGGTATGTTCCAACGGCGGTTGTCTATCATGAAGTACCGGCCTACCGGGTTCGCAAGGAGTTCTTGTTGGAGTGGTGGTTCGACTTTGGACGTGGTTCTATTCGGGAAACTGGAAAAAACTTAAGCGCCTGGGAGACCATGAAGGTTCTTGCGCGGACACTCCTAACTGCGATGCAATGGCTTCTAAGTGTCAACTCGCAAAACAGATTCTATCGCAAGTGCCGGACTTGGTACTGCTCGGGGAAGCTTTTCGAAGTCTATCACCAAGCAACGAGCGCGAACCCGCCAGGAGAGAACCTAGAGACGGCTGGCAGTAGATGATTCTCATATTTGATTGGTCAGTAAGGAGGTCCGGAATCGGCACAGGTACCTCCGTTCCCAAGCCCATGCTGAAGCCAACGAAATATCTTGGGTTGGGGGTCCTAACAAGTCGCGACCCGCTAATGAGAACTGGTTCATGTGGACAAAGACACACACCTGTTTGTTCACCGAACGAAACATTGAAGTTAGAGGTAGCATATATTGAAGATGTGCGACGAGATTTGACGTCTGCACGCTCACGGCTGAAAGTTATTTTCATTGTTTGATTTGCTGGCATTGTGTTGAAGGAGCAACAAGGTGCATCGTCCTGACGGCCACTCACGCTCGTATCTTGAGGACCCGCTGCATTTTGTGTCCCGGGTTCGTAACAAGTTGCATAGTCTTTGGGTAGGTCTCACCTATCCTCTTGCATCAAAAGGTCAAAAACTAGATCTCCACTACACGAGTCAAATCAGTCGGCTCCACGCGCCTAGAATTATTCTTGGCAATGCTGTGTCCCTTAGGAAGGAAGCCTGGCTGAATATAGCCGACGCGGAGCAGTCTACTGAACCGGCGATTGTCATAGAGGATAATTCGGCAATCGGGAGTCACACGATCATCTCGGCGAGGAATCTCATCCATATTGAGCGCGACGTGCTCATCGCGCAGTGGGTTCTGATCGTGGACCACAACCATGCTTATGAAGACATAACGGTCCCCATTGTGAATCAGGGTGTGACTGCGGGGGGCAGAATTCGCATTGGTCAGGGAAGTTGGATTGCTCGAGGGGCAGTCATCGTTTGCCCCAAAGGGGAGCTGAGCATAGGCCGGAATTGTGTTGTCGCAGCGAATTCCGTGGTCACCCGGAGCATTCCGGATTACTCCTTGGTTGCTGGACTACCGGCAAGGGTCATCCGCCAATACGATCCCACGACGAAGACCTGGCGCATTGGCCGAACCCGGGATTAGCCACCTGGTTTTGGAGAAAACGCAGCGAACTGAGACCCACAGATCTAGCTGCTCCATCATCCATAGCAGCTCTTGCGGTCCCGCACGCAATTGTATTCAATTGGGGAACTGATCCGGCATGAATGAAAGCGAAAGAAATCAATTTTCTTTGTCGGGGAAAACGTTTCTGATAACCGGTGGAACACGCGGCATTGGCCAGGCTATATCTGTTCGCTTTGCGAGGGCCGGCGCCACAGTCATTGCAAATTACATTCGCAATGAAAAGTCTGCCGAGCAACTGAGCGCCATTGCTGCCCAGGAAGGCCTATGCATTGCTCTGTGCCGGGCTGATTTGACGAGTAAGGAAGGTCTCGAGAAACTTGAGCGAATACTGGCAGAACGGGCACCGCAACTCACTGGTCTGGTCCATTGTGCCGCTACAGGGGTCCATCGCCCCATTGAAGAACTTACCGACCGGCATTTCGACTGGACATTCAACTTGAACGTCGGGGCATTTTTTAAGCTGGTCAAGCTCTGTCTGCCACGATTTTCCAAAGGATCAAGCATCGTCGCGGTGAGTTCCTGGGGGGCATTGCGGGTCTTGCCGAGCTATTCGCTGGTCGGTTCCTCAAAGGGAGCTCTCGAGGCACTTGCACGTCATCTCGCCGTCGAACTGGCGCCACGTGGCGTCCGTGTGAACATCTTGACCGCCGGTGCCGTGCTTACCGATGTCTGGAAAGCAATGCCGAACAGTGAAGCGCGCCTCGCCGAGACCATCGCTCGCACACCGGCCGGACGCTTGGTCACACCCGAAGAAGTAGCGTATACGGCACAATTCCTCTGTTCAGATGCCTCCTCAGGGATCATTGGGCACACCCTAGTGATTGATGGTGGGACAGGAATCGTAGCTTAAAGTCTATCCGCTCAGTATTTTTGCTAGAATCAAGGCTGTTAGGTCGCACAAGAAGCCGTGCAGCAGCGTCTCCCTTTGAGGAACACGCAGACTGCCAGTTTATTCAGAATGTGATTCGTCGTGCACCGGCCTCCAGCCCTCGGCCTTCGGAAGTCTGCAGTTACACAAATGCGCCAGGAGATGAAATGAGTGACCCGGAATATGTTCTGAGCAAAGTCCGAGAGGCCTTCAAGGCTGCTTTTGATATTGATCCCCAGTTGGTAACTCTGGAGACCACTGCCGATCAAATTCCTGAGTGGGATTCGGTGGGACACTTGTCTCTCGGCGCAAGTCTGGAAGAAGCCTTCAAGATTTCCCTCGATGTGGATGACTTAATGGAAATGGAGAACGTCCGCGCAATCGTCCGCATCATTGAAACGAAACTCTCGAAGAGAGTCTAACGTGTCCCGATCGGCCGAATGGAACTTTGCCGGGCGGTTGGTACAACGCCTGAGTGATCGTTCCTGCCTAATAGATGCCTCAACCGGACATACGATTGAGCCGAAAGATTTGGCTCGCCTGATCGGGGCATATGCAGCGGCGCTGAAATCAACTGGGCTAAAGGAAGGGGACCGAGTCCTGATCAGTTGCACGCTGTCGCTTCCGAGCGCCTTGATCTATTTGGGAGTGATATACGCCGGCATGGTTGCGGTGCCGGTGGAGGATCGGGCCGTAAAGGAATCCGCGTTGGCACTCTTGGAGGCGACGGGTGCCCGGGCACTGTGGACCGAAACGGGAGGCGTGGACGGGGCGACAAAAAACGGATCCGTCCTCAGCCTGCAAGGTGATCTCGCTAAGGGGCTTGGGGAAGCCGTGCTCCCGGCCCCCTGCGAAGCCTCAGATCTCGCGGCCTTAATGGCCACATCCGGATCCACAGGCGTGCCTCGTTTCGTGATGGTTACCCATGAGAATTTGATTGCCAATACGGAAGCGATAATCCGCAGTCAGCGGCTATCGGTTGATGAACGCGCGATGCTGATTCTCCCGGTAAATTATTGCTTTGGTGCCAGCGTCATGCACACACATCTATATCAGGGTGGCAGTGTAGTGTTCGACCGCCGCTTCATGTTTCCAGACAAAGTCCTTCGGGCTGTGGCGCAATTTGGTTGCACAACATTTGCTGGTGTACCAACCGCTTACAATGTGCTTCTGCGGCGTTCGAATATCAGACATATTGCGATGCCATCTTTGCGGCGTTTCCTCCAGGCTGGGGGAGCCTTGGCTCCCGACAGAATCAGTGAGATGCGGGCGACTTTCCCCGACATCGCGTTTTACGTCATGTATGGTCAAACGGAGGCAACGGCTCGCATAACCTGTATGGAACCGGAACGCTGGGAGGAAAAGCGGGGGAGCGTGGGTCGGCCTTTGGATAACCTGATCGTCTCGATTGTCGATGAGCAGGGAAATCCCCTTCCGGCCGGACAAATAGGCGAGTTGCTTGTAACGGGACCTTCGATTTGCGCCGGTTACCTGAATAGCCCGGAAGAGACAAGCCACACGTTCAGCAAAGGCTGGCTGCGAACCCGCGATTTCGCTTGCCAAGATGAAGAAGGCTACTTGTGGATTAAGGGACGCAAGGGGTCATTCCTGAAAATGCGCGGCATCCGAGTGAGCTTTCCTGAAGTGGAGGCCAAAGTCGCGGCAATCCCTGGCGTTTATGAGTGTGCCGCACGTTCGGTGGAACATCCCGAGGCCGGAGAGGCCTTGGTTCTGTTTATCGTTCCTGATGAGGGAACCACGATTGAAGTAGAAGCAGTCCGTCGGCACCTTCCACCGCATTGGGCGATCGATTCCATCCGTTTTGTGAATGAATTGCCAAAGACTTCTGTGGGTAAGGTGGTCCTTTCTTCACTTCCCAGTTAGGTAACCAGCACCTATGCGGCCATTTGAAGACAAAATTGATCGCCTTCTGTCAGTGCCTCCTTATGCGCAATCCCCGGAGGAAAAACAGGCCAGTCTGCTCGAAATCTTCAAAGAGCAACTGAATTATGGTTGTGAATGCCATCTAGGCTACAAGAACTTCATCGAGCATTGGCCTGGGGATTATCGAAACGCGACGCACGTTGCCGATCTTCCATTCCTCCCCGTGGGGATCTTAAAGACCAATCCTCCCTTGTCGTTCGTGAATCAGGACCAGATCAAAAGAACTCTGACCTCGAGCGCCACAACTTCCCAAACGCCCAGTCGCGTTGTGTTGGACAGTCCGACGGCTCGGCGCATGACCAAAGGCGTCGTATCAATTGTGCGGGACTTCATCGGTTCCGACCGCCGGCCCTATCTCGTGGTTGACACACCAGGCTTGCAGGCAGGCGAAGAGATGGGCGCCAGAGGGGCAGCCATTCAAGGCTTGCAGCCGTTTGCCAGTGAGACCACACATTGCCTCCGCCTGGGAGAGCAAGGTGAATTGCAGCTCGAACTCGATAAGATCAAGAGTTTTGCGCAAGGGCGTGAGGACACCGAATTGTTGGTGTATGGTTTCACCTTTATTCTTTGGAACCATCTAGTCAAACCGCTCGAAGCTGCGGGAATCTCTTTCCATCTTCCGAAGGTCCGGATTTTCCACAGTGGCGGTTGGAAGAGATTACAGGATCAGGCCGTTGAAAAAAGTGTATTCAACGATAGGTTGGCCCAAGTGTTCGGTACTTCCCCCGACCGCATCGTTGATTTTTACGGCATGGTAGAGACTGTTGGAGTGATATACCCGGATTGCCCTGCCGGGAACAAACATGGACCTGTGTTTGGCGATGTAATTGTGAGAGACCCGCTTACCCTCAAACCGGTCGCGGCGGGGGGACGCGGCATTGTTCAAGTATGTAGTGTTTTGCCGACAAGCTTCCCTGGACACCTGTTGCTTACTGAAGATATGGCGCAGGTGCTTGCGTATGACGGTTGCCCGTGTGGGAGACGGGGAATCAGTTTTCGGTTTGCCGGAAGGATTCCCAAGGCAGAGCTTCGGGGTTGTGGGAATCTCGAAACCAAACGATCGTGATGCATTCGATGAACACCCTTTCGATTACTGACATCGTGAAGACTGTGGATTCGCCAGCGGAGATTTCCGCCGCCGCAGCCAGAATGCGCCGCGTGATTTCGGAAGAGGAAATTTCCCCGAGTGAGGTCATTGCCAGATTTGATTCATGGGCGAAGAACCTCGACGCTCGCGAACTCGATGATCTGCCAGGAATTGCTTTTCTTCGGATGTGGTTGAGACGGGGTACGTTGGAGCCCATCGTCTCCCGCGAACTCGGATCTGAAAGTGCCGACGGTCGATGGATACAAGAGGGCCGAGCAAACCTGAGGGCCTTTCCAGTCGGTGTGGTGGGACACTGGCCTGCCGGAAATGTGGAGATTCAGCCGATCCTGTCGATGACCTGTGCTCTGCTGGGCGGAAATGCCGCTTTGGTGCGTATTCCGAGTGGACTAGCAGAATTGACTCGAGCCTTGATGGACAAGCTGGTGCAAAGTGACACGGATGGGCGGTTGATTCGGCGCATATTCATGGTTTCATTCAAACATGAGCGCCAGGACCTGCAAGCGGCGATGGCGCAAGCCGTGGACGGCGCGATGATCTGGGGTGGCAAAGAGGCGGTTCTGCAGATCCGTGCCCTGCCGTTTCCTCACTGGACCAGGCTGGCGGTTTTCGGTCCCCGAATCTCCGTCGCTGCGATGGACGCTAATGCATGGACTAACCCCGAAGAACAACAGACGTGGTGTCTACGTTTGGCTCGAGACGTTTGGCAGTTTGACCAGCAAGCCTGCTCTTCGCCTCAGGTGTTGTTCCTTGAGAAACGCCCGGGCAGCTCCGTCGTGCCGTTTCTTTCGTGTCTTCAGCGCGCATTCGAAAACGAGAATCGGGCGCATCCCCGGCGGATGATTCCCGCCGTGCTGACGTCGACGATCTGCGGAGCTCGCGCTTCGTGGCTTTTGGAGAATGCCGAACATCGGGCGGTCTTTCCAGCCGGTCCAGATTGGACTCTACTCCTTGGCTCAGGATCAGATATCCCTGAACCTGTACAAGGTAAGACCTTGACGGTACTGGAAGTGGACGACTTGCGGGATGCGGTTTCGAAGTGGGATGGAAATGTACAGACGTTGGGCCTGGGTATGGGAGATGCGGAGAAGGAAAAAGAATTGGCGGTTTTGGCTGGTAAACGTGGTGTTGACCGTGTCGTTAAATTAGGTCGTATGCATGTTTTTGTTTCACCGTGGGATGGAGTTGATTTAATTCGTCCAATGGTTCGAATAGTTCGGCACGTTAGCTCGACGGAATGAACGAAGAACGCTCAACGAAAGAGGAAGCCAAATCTATGACCGACGGCAACGCATTTATCAGAGCGCTGGAGTCGAAAGCCAGGACCTTCGCCCCGGCCGCACGTGCGACAGTCGAGGCGAATGACGAACTCTGCTCGTGGCTTCTGAACCCGCTCGCGCGTTGGACGAATGCCGCGTATGGCGAGCGCGCATTTGAGGACGCGGCAAAAGGCTACGCCAAATATTGCATGGGCGTCTGGAAGTCGCAGCAGCAGTACGAGAAGGCGGGCCGATACACGCCGGAGGCAATGCCAGAACTCGTCTCGGAAGTCTATGAAGATGAAGGCTACATGGTTCCCTACATGTGGGCGGCGATTCTGATCTATCCCTTCTGGCCTTCCATGATCAATCACATCGCGATGTATCGGGACGATTTCCTGAAGGTGTTGCCACCGAAGGCTAAGGTCCTGGAGTTGGCCTCGGGCCATGGCGTCATGGGGCTGTTGGCAGCGGAGACGCGAGCCGACATCCACGTCGATGGCTTCGACATCAGTCCGCCTGCCGTGGCCATCTCCCATCGGCTACTCAACGTTTCCGGCCACAGTCACCATGTGAACTTCGAGGTCAAGAACGCGCTTCAATTGAATCCGGAGAATCGCGGCACCTATCAAGGAATCATCGCTGCGATGTTGGCAGAACATCTCGAGGACCCACGCCCGTTGTTTGAGGTGATTGCACATAACCTCTCTGACGACGGTTTGGTCTTTTTCAGCACTGCCCTTGAATCAGCCCAGCGCGATCACACGTTTGAGTTTCATCATGAGAGCGAGCCCATAAAGATGGCCGAGGAAGTCGGCCTTCGCGTGGTTCGATTGATCTCGGATGCTGGCAATCCTGTTCCGGGTGGTCGTTTTCTCCCACGCGCATTGGCTATGATTCTGCGCCGGCGATGAAGAAAGACTCTCGGAGTTCGGTAATTGGAGTCCCAAAAGATTAAACTCATGACAATGACGTTTGAAGAAGTAAAAGAACATTTGAAGCAACGATTCCCGATGATCATGGTGGACCGCGTTCTGGAACTGGAACCCGGGAAGCGCATTAAGACCATCAAGAACGTCACAGGCAACGAAATCCAATTTCTGGGGCACTTTGCCGAATTTGCCATCATGCCAGGGACTTTAATGATTGAAGCCATCGGACAGAGTGCATCGATCCTCTTCAGTCACACCACTGGCAAAGGCATGAGCCAGAGAGAATTCATGGCGTTGGCCGCAGTAAATGATATGAGATTCCTTGCCCCCGTGCTGCCAGGCCACTCAATCATCATGGAAGTGAATATTCTGAAGATGACCGAAGAAGCAGCTTTGGTGGAGGGAGTTGCACGCGTTGACGAGGCCGTAGTGACGCGCGGCAAGCTGAGCTTTGCCCGGAAAGTTGTGTGAAACTGCTCCGTTGCGAATTGATTTGAGTTACGAAATTGTGGGTTACACCTCGGTTGGTGCTTTGATTTTCGGCAACAGGGAAGCATGACGACTCCAGAGAAAGGTTTCTCATGAGAATTCTCTTGACTGGCCACGAAGGGTATATCGGTTCTGTGGCTATCTCCATTTTGCAGGCGGCTGGCCACGAAGTGGTCGGCCTGGACACGGGCCTGTTTGAAGGATGCGATTTCGGCGGGCTTGGGCCCAAAGTGCCCGTTATCCGCAAGGATCTTCGTGATCTCACGAAAGGAGATCTCACGGGTTTTGATGGCGTATTCCATCTCGGGGCTTTGTCAAATGACCCGCTAGGCAATCTGGATCCGAAATTAACCTATGACATAAACCACCTGTCATCCGCGCAGCTCGCTCGATTGGCAAAGGCCGCAGGCGTGCAGCGGTTTGTCTTTTCATCTTCCTGCAGCACGTATGGCGCTGCAGGTGACGACCTCCTCGACGAACAAGCCGCCTTGAATCCGGTGACCGCCTACGGTGAGTCGAAGGTGCTCGCAGAACGCGACATTTCTTTGCTTGCTGATGATTCCTTCAGCCCCACCTTCATGCGGAATGCGACTGCCTACGGCGTTTCTCCGAGGTTGCGCCTGGATATCGTTCTCAACGATCTAGTCGCGTCGGCATTCACAACCGGCAAAGTCTCCATCAAGAGCGATGGCACGCCTTGGCGGCCTATCGTTCATATCCGGGATATCATCGCTGCGGCGCTGGCTGCTCTGGAGTCACCTCGTGAGGCGGTCCACAATCAAACGTTCAACGTCGGGCGAACGGATCAGAACTACCGAATCTCGGAACTGGCGACAATTGTCGCTGAAACGGTGCCGGCGTGCCAGATTGAGTATGCACGGGACGGTGGGCCCGACACTCGCTGCTATCGCGTTAATTGCGACAAGATTCGACGGTTGGTACCGAGTTTCCAGCCCCAATGGACGGCTCGCCAAGGCGCGCAGGAACTGTATCAAGCCTACCGCGTTATGAAGTTGACAAGAAAAGACTTAGAAGAACGAAAATATATTCGGATGGCTCACATTCAGCGCTTGCTGGACGCCGGTCTCCTCGACAATTCGCTTCGCTGGAGTTTGCCAAAAGATGGAAATCGCTTTCTCAACATGTCCGCAGATGACTCGGGAAAGCAGCCGCATTAGCCCCCCTGTCCATTCCAAGTTGTTCATTTTAAATAAGTTACCATTCACTCCTCCGCTCTCCTAGCTACGACTCAGTTTTCAATGTGGCGAAGAAATTGCTCATTAAGAAGGGTAATTAATGGCGGTAGCTTGTCTGCAGGTTTAAACACGTGACCCTCAAGTGGCGGCCCGGAGCCAGTCTGGTATTTGATCCGGAACCTGCTTCCAACTGCTTTCGAGACTTTAATTCGAAACATCCCACTGGCGTTTACGGGTCCGACGGGTGTCAGAACGGTGGAGCGCAGAGATGAAATTTCACGAAACAAAGCTGAAAGGCGCGTACATCATCGAGCTAGAACGGCTCGAGGACGACCGCGGATACTTCGCGCGGACGTGGTGTCGACGCGAGTTCCTCGACCATGGACTCGATGCCAACTTGGTTCAATGCAATATTTCTCAGAATCCGAAACGCGCAACACTACGCGGCCTTCATTATCAGGACCCACCTCACGCGGAGACCAAACTCGTCCGCTGTGCTCGCGGAGCCATCTACGACGTCATCGTTGATTTGCGACCGGACTCTGAGACTTTTCTTCAGTGGATTGCCGAA
>Ga0335069_10002273_pt1 | contig 29727 bp, 24 predicted proteins | sample Lox_Sample_11_FD_206714 | JGI IMG/M metagenome (GOLD analysis project Ga0335069, IMG submission 206714) | Soil microbial communities from Loxahatchee National Wildlife Refuge, Florida, United States - Lox_Sample_1.1 | ecosystem: Environmental > Terrestrial > Soil > Wetlands | place: USA...
CGTGCGCGAGCGGCCATCCTGAGCGTGGCGAAGGAACCAGAATCCAACGGCAAGCCGAAAAAGATCGGGATTCTTCGCGCGGCTTCCGCCGTCGCGCCAGAGTCACAGGTCGCAGCGATGCGATGCTGAATATCGCGCGCGAGAATGACGAACAAAACTCGCGGGTTCGATTTGTTGCCGGAAAGTTAAGTTGTACGCTTGACGGACACAACGATTCGCGCTAGCACGCTGTGAAACTCGTAGAGGAGGTTTAAGCTGATGAGTTTCAAAGCAACGAAGGCGTGCGTTGCGGTGTTCTCGGCTACGATTGCGTTCGGCGTTTTGCGCGCGCGCAACCGGCGGGATCGGCGCCGCAGCCAAGCGCGCAGCCGAGCCACGCGTCTATCGATCTCCCCGCCAACCCGCCGCCCGGGTGGACAGTAGAAAGGTGGTCCATATTCCGCCAAAGCTGCCAGACAATCCTGGAGAAGCTCTCCGCAAAAATACCGCTTACGACAGGCGAAGCGTCTGACCGTGGAATATGCGTGAAGTATTCGCGATGGCGGCTTGAAGACCCGCAAGCACCCCCGCAAGTGGCACCGAACATCGCCCCCCCCCCGCGAGTCCTGAGCCTGAATCTCAAGCCGAACCCAACGCTATCGGCATAAAGGCCGCTCTGCCTTCCGGCGCCCCTTTTGGCGCTCCCTACCCTGTCGTCGCTTTCTCTCTGTCATTCCCGCGATCTGGTCTGTTTTGTCCGGCGCGAGGAATCCCGGATTCAGCGGGAACAGCCAACCGCCGAATGTCGCGGTGGACGTGTCGCCCACGGAGGTGGTCGAGCTGACGAACGTCGGGTTTTGGGTTTTTGACAAAAGCGGCAACGTAAAGACGTACCAACCGAAACTCGTGTTCTGGGGTCTCGGACCTGCGCCGACGTGCGTACCTACGGCGACGAGCACGCCTACGTCGACGATCACGCCTTCCGCCACTCCGACTCCGACATTGGACGCCACTCAAGTTACCGACCCACAAATTGCGTACGACCCGTACGCCAATCGGTGGCTCGCCACCACGATGAATCTCGCAACAAACCAGATACTCTTGGCGGTCTCGAACGGGACCGAGGCCGTTCAGCAGCCTCAAACTGGACAACCCTATTGGACGACCTTCCAGTTCCCCAGTGGCTGTCCCAACGGCTACTTGCCTGATTTTCCGGTCCTTGGCTACAACCAGACTTGGGTCGCCATCGCCTATTCGTGCGCACTCAACAAGCGCATTAGTTCAAGCACCCCCGACGAAATAATCCTAGTCAGTCAGACAAACTTGGGCCAAACCACGCCAACCGTAGGTACCGCGGCGCCTCAAAGTATGTCCACGACATGGTTCGGAGCGCGACCTTCCAGAGACGTCTCCGCTGCTGGTAAAACAGACCCAACGCCATTGCCCCTGTACTTGGTTGCACCCGAGCCGATTCTTGCCTCACCTTCCGCGTCTGCAACACCCTATGTTCAGGTCTTTACGGTGAGCGCCAGCGGGAGCTTTCAGGGACCCGTAGCCACCAGCCCTACCGTGGGGGTCGCCGGAAACCCCGTAACGCCTCTGGCGTTCCAAAACGGTTGCGGTCCTGACGCGTCTTGCGACATTTCGTTGCCCAACGGCATAATCGCCAGCGCCGTCCTGCAAAAGGCAAACGACGGCAATCACTACCTTTTGACCTCCTTCGATTTTTCTGACGCACAAAATCAGACAACCCAATCGGTCTTTTTTGTCGGAAAAGTAGAGAATTTCTCGGGCACTCCTGTCTGGAACGTCGCGTTCGCCGATTCTTCCGCTGCGTCGTATGGCGTGCCGACGATAGTGATGGATAAGGACTTGCTGATCACCTACACTTACACGCAATTTCTTCCGAACGCCTACCCAGTCCCGTTTTGGAATACGGTGCGTGGTCTTTCGCCGACCAACGGCGCTTGGCCGAGCGTGTTGGCATCGGGAACCTTGGCCGCAGCCACAAGTCTCGGCAAATACACGGGAAATCCCAGCTCATCGAATCAAATCTGGGGGGATTTTGTGACCACGGTGTGGGACCCGACGATAGGGACGTCGCGAGGCGGCTTCTGGACCGTGCAGGAGTATTCTCCCGGCGGCCCCATCGAATCCACCGAGATGGTGACGCTCCAAGACCCCGCCCCGTACTTTGTGGGATACACGGTGCCCCCCGAGTCCGAGTGCATCGCTCCGAATGGGGCTCTAAGCAACCCTTGCGGACTGACATTCTCAGCGCCAGCCGGTGCCCAGCCCGGCGACGTGCTGGTCGCGATTCTTTTGGTAGGTGGTAAGTGGGGCGCCTGGGACCCGAAACAGCCGACAAACCCAGGACTACAAGTTCCCTCCGGCTGGACGCTCGTACCGGCGACCTATAACAACAATACCGCGCCACAGCTGTACTCGTACACAAACTCCAACGATTGGACCACCTATGCGACAACATACCTCGCAGTTTACCAATACCAGACCAACGACCCTGGTTCGTATGAATTCATTATGCACTTCGGGAACACGGGGGGGATAATCCTCGAGATCGGAGGTTTTCTTGTGTCTTATCGAGGAGCGAGCGGAAACCTTTTGAGCTACGCGGCTAACGGCTGGCCTGCGTTCCAGGTCTCCACGTCGCAGACTACCGGAGCGATGCCGCCTGCGAACGGTGATAACACGCTGCTAACATTGTTCGGAGGCGCCTGCATCGTTCCCGGTTTACGAGAAGAAACCCCGTACATTAGCTTTTCGGCGCCTACTGGTTTTCCCCCACTGGCGGTTGAAACCCCTTTTTTCGACGGTGGAGAGATACCATTTATCGCTGCAGATGTTGCCTTCGGAGCGAGCCAACAGACATTCGGTCCTTACTCAGCGAACAGTTGCAACGTCCTCTACGGAGGCCAAATTTGGTACGGGCTGATCTTCGCGTACTCGTTGCCCATCCCCGACGGCAGCGGACTCCCAACATCAGCCGGGCATCCGCTGTTCTTCGCGGGTGAGATACCGCTGCCCGGGCAGTTCTTTCTCAACTTTGCTGATCAGAAGCTGTTCGGATATTACGACTACACATACTGGCCGGGGTACCTAAATCATCATGACCTGGGTATGGAATGGTATGTTGACGCGAACGATCCGAGCTATGGGGCGTGGCTGAACGATTCCAAACTCGGTTGGCTTTACACGAATCCGGCTGACTTCCCCATTTTGTGGAGTCAAAGCGAGGGTGACTGGTGGGCTTACAAGCCCGATCCCAATAACTCCGGACACTACACAACAAATCCGCGCTGGTTTTGGGATTATGGTAACGGCGGATCCATTCAGCCGCACTGGTTCAGCAGCTGAACGATGAGGCGTCGGCGACGGTTAATTGTTCCGCGACAGAGGGGGCTGCCGTCCGGCAGCCCCCTCTGAGTTTGCGAGGAGGTGGAAGAGGAGGCGACGCTCAGTTGAGCACGGTGCGTTCCGGCGTCGTGGGATGGCGTTCCTCCACGGCAGCGGCGGAGCCGTCGGTCGCGTCGCGAAGCGCATGGCCCAGAACTTCATCGACGGTGTCGACAAAGACCATCGTCAACTCGCTGCGAAGCTCGGGCGGGATATCGTCTAGATCGTGCTCGTTGCGACGCGGCAGAATGATCGTCTTGATTCCCGCGCGCCGGGCCGCGAGGACTTTCTCCTTGATGCCGCCGACCGGCAGCACCTTGCCGCGCAGCGTGATCTCCCCCGTCATCGCAACCTCGGAGCGCACCGGGCGCCCGGTGAGCAACGACGCGAGCGACGCAGCGATCGTGACACCCGCCGAGGGTCCGTCTTTCGGAATCGCGCCGGCAGGGACGTGGACATGGATGTCCGCCTTGTCGAAAAAGTCCGGCTGGATTCCGAGGCGATCGGCGCGTGAGCGGATGTAGGACAGCGCAGCCTGCGCCGATTCCTTCATCACGTCGCCGAGCGAACCCGTAAGGGTCAGCCCCTTCTGGCCGCTCATACGAGTGCTTTCGATAAACAGGATATCGCCGCCGTTTGCCGTCCACGCGAGCCCTGTGGCAACGCCGGGTTCCTGCGTGCGCTCCGCAGCTTCGGAGAAGAACTTGGGCGCGCCCAGGTATCGAGCGATCGCATCGACGGTGATCTTCTCGGGTGCGATCTCGCCTTCGGTAATGCTGCGCGCGATCTTGCGGCAGATGCGCGCGATTTCGCGCTCGAGGTTTCTGAGCCCGGCCTCGCGCGTGTAGCTGCGCACGACTTCCGCGACGGCTTCGGGCGTAAACTCGATTTTCGTCTCGCCGAGCCCGTTTTCCTTGAGCTGTTTCGGAATCAGATGGCGTTCGGCGATCTTGAGCTTTTCCTCTTCGGTGTAACCGGGAAGTTCGAGGACCTCCATCCTGTCGCGCAGCGCGTGCGGGATGGTATCGAGCATGTTCGCCGTGGTCAGGAAGAGCACCTTCGAGAGATCGAAGGGAACATCGAGATAATGATCGACGAACGTGCTGTTCTGCTCGGGATCGAGAACCTCAAGCAAGGCGGATGCGGGATCGCCGCGGAAGTCCGCGCCGAGCTTGTCGACTTCGTCGAGGATGAACAACGGATTGTTCGATCCGGCGTTGCGGATTCCCTGGACGATTCGTCCGGGCAGAGAACCGATATAGGTCCGGCGATGGCCGCGAATTTCGGCCTCGTCGCGCACGCCGCCGAGCGAGAGCCGCACGAATTTCCGTCCCAACGCTCGTGCGATCGATTTTCCCAGCGAGGTTTTGCCGGTCCCCGGAGGACCGACGAAACAGAGGATCGGTCCCTTGGTATCGCTTTTGAGCTTGCGCACGGCGAGGAACTCAAGGATGCGCTCCTTGATCTTCTCGAGATCGTAGTGATCCTCTTCGAGCACCGCGCGCGCGTGCTTGATATCCAGATTGTCCTCGGTGGAAACGCTCCACGGGAGCGTCACGAGCCAGTCGAGGTAGGTTCGAACGACGGTGTGCTCTGCCGACTCCGGCGGAATCATCTTGAGGCGTTCAAGCTCCTTGTCGGCGGCTTTGCGCGCCTCCTCGGGCATCTTCGCCTCGTGGACTTTTTTCTCAAGCTCGTCGATCTCGCTCGATCTGGAATCGCCCTCGCCGAGTTCCTTCTGAATCGCCTTGAGCTGCTGGCGCAGATAGTACTCGCGCTGATTCTTGTTCAGCTCGGTCTGCACCTGCGATTGAATCTTGTGCCCGAGTTCCAAAAGCTCGATTTCGCGCGTCAGGATCGAGATGAGTTTTTCCAGCCGCTGACGAACGTCGGTGGTCGAGAGCAGTTCCTGCGCCTCTTCAACCGCGATCTTCAGATATGAAGCGACCAGGTCGGTGAGCCGTCCGGGCTCGCGCACCTGCATCGCGATTCCCTGCAATTCATCGGGAAGATACGGAACCAGCGACACGAACTTCGAGAATTGGCTCGTGAGGTGCGCCTGAAGCGCGTCGATTTCCTTGTCGTTCGAGACGGTATCGGCAAGCCGGCGCACATGCGCTCTGAAGTACGGCTCGCGCTGAACGAAATCCATCAGCTCCAGACGCGCGATACCCTGAACCAAAACGCGTACGCTCTGGTCCGGATAGCGCAGCATCTTGAGGATTCGGACCGCGGTCGCGCGGTTAAACACGGCCTCCGGACCGGGATTTTCGTCCTCGGGATTGCGCTGCGCGGCCAACGCGATAACGCGATCGGTCTGGCCGACATCGTCGATCAATTTGAGCGAGGCCGGGCGCGAAACCAGGAACGGATGTATCTGGCTGGGGAAGATGACGATTCCGCGCAGCGGGAGAACCGGTATTATTTCCGGAATCTCGACACCGCTGAGATCTTCTTCGATTTCGAAGCGTTTTTCGGTCTTGGGCTTGTCAGACATACTGTGCGGCAACCTCGTTTTGGAGCCCAGCTACCGTGCTTTCGCCGAATCTGCGGTTTACCGTAATATACGAAGGCAAGGTAAACAAGGAACCTTTGAGGAACAACGTAACCACGCCTCAAAGCGTCCGCCACAATGAGGCTCGGATTGCCGAAACGTCGCTTTGATAAGCTGTTCAGCGCCGAAGAAGCCGAAGAACTGATTCCGCGGCTCGAATTCCTTATTCGCGAGCTCCAGACGACGCTCGAAGGGCTCAGAAAGAAAATCGGCGAGTTGGCAAAGTTCGACGACCGGCTCGAGAAGCTCGAACTGCCGGCTGTCGTCTCGCGCTATCCCGAACTCAAACCGGCAGCCGCCCGAATAGCAGACTATGCGAGCGAAATCGAGGCGATGGGGGGCTTTCTCAAAGATGTCGATCAGGGACTAGTCGATTTTCCGTTCAAGATCGAAGACGAGGAGGGAGGCTCAGCTGTCGCCTTCCTGTGCTGGCAATTCGGCGAGCGAAAACTCGTCGCGTGGCATCCTGTCGACGGTGGCTTCGCCCAGCGACGGCCGCTGCCCGGCGCTCCCAAGCAATACCTTAACTGAGTCGTGTCCGGGAGAATCCAGGGGAGAGGCATGTCGATTCTGCTCTTCATCTATCTGCTGAGCCTCGTATGCTGGCTCGGCTCGATAATCTTCTTTTCGTTTTTCACTGCTCCGGTCGTTTTCACGCGATTGCCGAAAGTGGAAGCCGGGAAGGTCATCAGCCTCATTTTCCCTGGCTATTACCTGGTCGGCGAGGTTGCGGGCGCGATCGCGGTGATCTTGGCGCTTTATTTCACGATCGCAAAGACGCCGCGCGGATGGTGGTCGGGAGCTTTCCTGTCGCTCGCGATTGCGCTCGGGTTGACGCTTTATGCGGGACTTTCGATACGGCCTCGCGTTGACGAAATCCGTTCAGTGGCCGAAGTCGAAAATCCCGACCCGGCGCGCGCGGCCGAATTCGACCGCCTGCACAAGCTCTCGGTAACGATCAACAGCGGCGTGATGATCCTCGACCTCTTCGCTCTGTACGCAACGGCGGCGGCGCTGACCTGTCGTGGCTGAAAATCGTCGATACAAGGCGGTGGTGCTCGATCTGTTCGACACAATCGTGAACTGGGATGCGAATCAACTGCCCACGATGGAATGGCGCGGGCGCACGATTCACTCGACGCTTCCGTGGATCTTTCCAATCGTTGAACGCGCGCTCGGCAATCGCGTCAGTGAGGACGTTTTTCTTAACGCCTACACGGCGGTGATCGAGGAGATCAACGACGCACGCGAGCGGCTTGGAATCGAGATCACGTGCCTCGAACGGTTCGAACGAACGCTCGACAGAATCGAAATCGCCGATCCCGAGCGTCACAAACTCGCCGAAGAGCTGCGCAGCGCTCACATGGCAGGCGTTCGACGCATCACCTCCGCTCCCGCGCCGCGCGTCGATGCGATCAGGCGGATAGCCCCGCATTATCGCCTTGGATTGCTCTCCAACTTCGACGATACCGAGACCGGATACGGCGTGATGGACGATACCGGCGTCAGAAACCTGTTCGAGGCGATTATCATTTCCGCCGAAGTCGGGCTGCGAAAGCCGAATCCGCTCATCTTTGAGCGGATGCTCGAAAAGATGGACCTGCCGGCGGGCGATATCCTTTTCGTCGGCGACACCGCCCATCATGATGTGGCGGGTTCAAAAGCAATCGGAATGAGTGCGGCGTGGATCAACCGCCACAGCGCCAGAATGCCCGAAGGATTGCCTTCGCCGGATATCGAGATCAGAGATTTGGCCGAACTCCCTCCCGTGCTGGGATGCTGAGGCGAGCCGCTCCCAAACGTCGCCACCTTGACGCGCCGTCTGCTTACAGACACGCCCTTCCCGCTCGCGTCGCCGTTCTCTTATCCAGGCCCCGTTTTCGCCGAGTACTGACGAATTGATCGACGCGCGGACGCGCGTGTATCGTCAAATATCGAACACACATTCGCCTGCCCATGGAGGTTTCCTATGCTCCGAGGTTCGAAACCGCTCCACTTCAACTTGCGCGGGATATCCGGCTTGATTCCCATTGCTTTTGCGCTGTCCCTGTGTGCGTGCGCCGCGACCAAAACCCAGGAGAGCACGGGAGGTTACATCGACGACTCTGCGATAACCAGCAAGGTGAAAACCGAGGTTCTGGAAAACCAGTCGCTCAAAGGCCTCGACGTGCACGTTCGGACATACAAGGGCGTGGTGGAGTTGTCAGGGTTTGTTGACAACGCGAAGCAGGCGACAGAGGCCGGCGAGATCGCAGCTCACGTCGGCGGCGTGCAGAGCGTGCAGAACAATCTGATTGTCAAAACAAAAGTCGCTCCGTAGACAAACCCAGGCGACTCGTTGTCGTGATGTCTGGCGGGAAAGCGTGACCGAGGCGCCTCAGCAAGGCGCCTCTGACGCCATCTTGAGCGGCGTCTAACAAACGTCTTGCCAGCCGGCTGGGGTGGATGAGATTCCTCGCTTGGCTCGGAGCGTGTGGAAAAACACGAGCACCGGAGGCCTCGTCATCTTGAGCGCAACGCGTTGCGCGCGGAGTCGAAAGATAAGCGCGAAGCGATTCGCCCGGAATTTCCGCACCCTAGAACGAAAATCTCTCCCCCACCATCTCTTCGCTCTTGCGCCATAGATCGTTCGCATGCGCGAGATTGAGCGCATACGAACGCACGCCGACCCGCGACGTCGTGTCATCGTTGATTTCGCACACGTGACAGTCTTCGCAGTAGCGTCCACCTACCGCGTCAGCCGAAGCCACGAATCCCGCCCATACAGTTGTCGCCGCGCCCTGCGGCACCGTTTTGAATCTGAATGTCTGTTTGCTGGTGCTTTCGATACGCGCCGTCATCTGCGCGATAAGCTCCGGCGTCAGATGTCTTCCCAGCTCGGTTTGGATTCCTCCCGGATGCAGAGCGGTCGCACGAATCCCGCGACCCTTGAGCCTGCTGTCGAGGGCGACCGCATAGAGGATGTTGGCCGTCTTGGAGCGGCCGTACGAGGTGAAGGGCTGATATGGAGTGCGCTCGAAATTCGGATCATCCAGGTCGACATCGCTGATCTGATGTCCCGCGGAAGACAGCGTGACAACGCGCGAGCCGGATTTCAGCAGCGGCACGAGACAATTGAAGAGAACGAAATGACCCAGATGGTTGGTCCCGAATTGGGTTTCGAAGCCATCAGCAGTCTTGCCTTGCGGACACGCCATGACCCCCGCATTTGCGATGATCACGTCGAAGATCTTGCCGCTAGACAGAAGATTCTCAGCCGCTTTCCGAACGCTCTTGAGCGAAGCGAGATCCGCCTCGACAAGTTCGACGGGTTGGCTCGAATGCTTCGAGAATACCTCCGTCAGTGCGCGTCGAGCTTTCTCCAGATCACGCGCCGTGCCGACGACGGTAGCGCCGTGCGTCACGAGGGCGCGCGCCGTCTCAACTCCAAGACCGGCCGAAACGCCGGTCACGAGAACGCGTTTGTCCGAAAGATTGACGCCTTCAAGCACCTCTTCGGTGGTTGATTCGAAGCCAAAAGTCTTCGCCATGTTTTCCTCCCAATCTCAGCGGACCTGAAAAGGTCCGCGCCGGCGGCCATCGATAGGATGCGGAGCGAATCTATTTCTATCGCGTCGATCGGGCGGCTGGAAGTCGGCGCGGCGGTCGCCGAGCGACGAGAGCCTCTCAATCAGCCTGGATTTCGCGTGCGAGGCGAGCCAGCGTCTCGCGATCCTCCGGAGTTTTCACAGCTATCGAGAATTCGATGTTCGTCACGACGCGGGCAAAGCGCTCGCGCAGTTTGCGTCCGATTCGATCGTAAATGCCGATCGTTACGAATTTGTCCAGGACATCATCGGTTATCCGCTCCGGAAGTTCCTCCCATCGCTGTTCGCGCGAGAGAACTTTGCACTCGGCCGCGAGATCTCCGAGTCCCAGGTGCTCGAAAGCAGCCGCGTACTGGGGCGTCGAGGCGTAAAACGCGATACGTGCGCGCGCATCGCGAACCTTGGGCGCCAGTTCGGCTTCGGTCGCTGCGGTCGCGACAAGAGGCTTCATGCATACGCGAAATCGGTCGAGCGATCGTCCCGACCTCGCGGCGCCCTCTTTCACCGCCGGCAGCATCACCTTCTCGATATACGACGGCGTACACACCGGATGCGGCCTGAGACCGTCGCCGATCTCGCCGGCCAATCGGCACATGTTGCGATTGACGGCTGCGAGATGGATGGGAATGTCGGGATGCTCGATCGGTCCGGGATTGAACAGCGGCACCATCAGGTTGATGTTGTAGTGCGTTCCTTCCACTCGCAGACGAGCGCCGCTTTGCCAGCAATTCCAAACTGAACGCACCGCGTGGACATACTCGCGCATCCAGGGAACCGGCGGCGACCATTGCATCCCATAGCGACGCGTGATGTGGCCGCGCACCTGCGGCCCGAGTCCAAGGGTGAATCGGCCGCGCGACAACTTCTGCATCGTCCACGCGCTCATCGCCATCGAGGTCGGACTGCGCGGAAATGCGATCGCAACGGCCGTCGCAAGCTTGAGGCGCGACGTCTCATTCGCGGCAAGCGCGAGGACGATAAACGGATCGTCCTTGGTTTCTTCGATCACCAGTCCGTCATAACCGATCGATTCAAGCAGTTGGGCATCCCTGGCGACGCAATGTAAGTCAAGCGGGGTTTCGAGCGTGCGCAGCCCCGGATCGACTTTGCCGAGGGGAAGAAGAGTTTCGAGCTTCACCGATTTGCTCCAGGAAGAGGTTCGTCGAAGAGTTGACGGCCGTTCGCGACTCTACGCTAACGCTGCTCGGTGAAAAACGCGCGCGCCGATTGAAACGAATCGCCCGCTTCCCCGCCAAGCTCCCAGTCGCGGGCGATCTGTTCGTAAAACCGCGCCGCACCCTCATAGATGGTCGAGCCGCTGGATGGTGCGCCCAGGAAATCGGCTATCTCTTCCATCTCGGCGATCCAGCGATATGCCTTCGGATACATCGATTGAACGCCGACCGCGAGCATCGCCAGCAGCGTCGGCTGGCTTCGCTTAAGTTCCGCCTTCAGGGCCGGAGCGAGACCGGCGCGCAACGCCGCCGAGGTCATCGCCGCGCCGATAGCGACCAGCCCTTTTGTCAATCCAGCGTAAGACATCTTCAAAGCCGACGCAGTGCCGATTCGATCGTCGAGAATCTCGATATCGAGACCGAACTTGCGCAACGACTCGATTGCGCGCGCTCGCGGACCTGAAGCGTAAAATCGCGGATCGTAACCGGGTCGCGGCGGGCCGCCGATAATCCCGGCATCGATGAAATCGCATCCGCGCAATGCAAACACCTCCGCGATTCGCCGTGCGGTCGCAGGAGATACAGCATTGCAATCGGCGAAAATCGGGCGAATATCGACTTTTCTCATGGGCTCGATAAATCGCTGCGCCACCGAAATCGCCGCGCCGGGCGGAACGATCGACAAAATGAAGCTGGCTTCGCGCGCGATACGATCGTCGTCGTCAACCACTTCGAGTTGCGCGCGAGCCGCTCGCTCGATGCTGGCGGAGCCCCGATTGTTAAGCGACGTTAGCACGCGCGCGCCCGCCTCGCGCATCCTGCGACCGACCGCCGCGCCCATCTCGCCCGTGCCGATGATCGCTATCGTTTCATCCCGATTGCTCATCGATATCACCTGCCGTGGTTGAGTCGATTCGACTCGCCGTATTAATTGGCGCCATGGCCAAACGGAACCCTGCTGATCGAATCGTTCGTACGCGCCTGCGTGAACCTATCGTATTTCAGACCCTGACCGAGAATCGTACGATTCGGCTTGCGTCGATATCGGAATACACAGGCCGCTCCCACTTCGCACCCTGGCAACGAATCCTGGCCGGTCTGCATGACTTCAGAAACTTGGCGGGAATCTTCACGCCTCTCGTGTACGTCGAACTCGAGGCCACCGACATGCCGTGCGATCCCAATCACACGCTCGAGGTTCGCGGTGAATCCTATCTCGGTCGATCGCTGGATGAATCGGGAGGGGTGCGAAACCTCGTTCGAGAGGGGCGCCATACGCTTGTCGACGTTCAGGGTACGGCGCTGGCGCGCGCCCGGATGCTCAACGTGTTTACGCGGTACGATCGCGATCCTGCCCGCCGTCGCATCACAACGCTTCCTGCGGAGCTCGGACTCGGCGAGCAACCCGATCGCGTCATTGAGGTTCCACGTATCGAGAGTCTGCTCGATCTCGCCCGCAAACCCGATTTTGAAGACGCACACGATCACGTATGGCATTACGGGCAGACCGACCCCAATCGCCACGTCAACGGGACGTCCTACCTTCGCTCGATGGAAGAGTTCATCTGCGATGCGCTCTATGGCAAAGGGCATGACCTCAAGCGGCTCTTCGCGGCGCGTGCGCGAATGATTTATCGCAAACCGTTCTTTCGCGGCGAAGGGTATCGGCGTGCGACATGGTTTCGAAGCGAGGCTCCACTCGTATTGGCGGGGGCTTTCTTCGAGGCAAATGAACGCAACGGGCAGCCTGCGACGGCGATCGAGCTGACTTTCATGCAGCACCCGGCGTAGCACCGTCGCCTTCCTGGGTATTTTGGACGTCAGAGGCGCTTATCCTTGCGATAAGAATCGATTTCGACTTAAGGAAGTTCGGGGCCGGAAAATCTCATTTCGGTTCGAGTTTTCGTAGAGGAAGCGCTGATGTCAGACAAAGACAAGCTCAAGCACGCGTTTGAACAAACGCCCTCGGTGTTCAACCTGTTGACGACGATCAGGAGTCGGCGCGTCGGTCTGGGATATCGAATCGATTCCGGGACCAGCATCAAGCATCCCGCGACCGGACGCACGCAAACGCAGGCCGACGGCCCCCTCAAATTCGTTTCCGGGAAGGCGCCGAAAGCGCTCACCCGTCTCGAAGAAGCATTGGTTGCGTGGGCGGCATGCGGTCCCAACGGTCTTGTTGCCTGGGACATCTCGATGGACGGCGGCTTCCACGAGCTGACCTGGATTCCGGGGCGGACGTGCCCGTCGCCGGGAAACTCGCTAGCGACCGACTTGCTGATCATCAATGACAACGGTGCGTTCATCTACAAGCCGACCAAAGTGCGCTCGGGTCCGATCGAGATCCAATCCGAAGCCGACTACGACAAGGTGCTCAAGTGGTACGATGACGGCCTGGTTCAGATTCTCGATCAGCGCCCTGATATTGACTTCGCGATTCGCTCGCCCGGAGCGCCGAATGCGACCTTGATGGGCCCGTATCAGTTCAACATGAACATGCCGGGCTCGACATGGTTCATTCCGATCAGCGACTCGGCATGGCTTTATTCGGTGCTGATCAACATGTTCGACTTCTGGCACACCTACCTGATCGACGAATGGAACGGCGGTCGTCCTGCGGGAACCGAGAAGTGGGTCAAGGAAGGAATGCTTGAACTGCCGAACACGATCGCCGCATCAGAGTCGGGCATGGTCCAATCCGAGTCCTATCCGGTCGGATGCATGGTGCAGAACATGCGCCTCGCGGTCGAAGCGATGGGATTGGGAGCGTGGGTTTACTGCGGGTTCAGTCCGGACATCCTGATGGGCGCGATGCCGGAAATCGCGCGTGGTCTGGGCTTTCATATCGAAGCGCCGAATCCGAAAGCTCCCTTGTCGACCGGTCAGACCAAGATTTTCGGAATCGAGGGTGTCAAGGAAGCGACCTATGTTCCTTCCCCTCGTTTCAAAACCGCGGAGCAGCTCGTCGATTTTTGGTATGCCGAGAAATATGGCCCCGGCGGGCCGCTCACCCATGACGAGAACAATTATCTCCGCAAGGTCGGCTCACCCTGGAAGCCGCAGGAGACCGATCAGATCATCAAGCATCCGCGCAATCGTCCGGCGCCCTGGGTGCGCGACGCGGTTATCGCCTACATCGATTATTGTGTGAAGACGTTCGGACAGTGGCCGGTGACGTACAATCCGATGCAGGCGCACTTCGGGTGCGTGGTCCACAACGTCGATGTGGACTTTTACGATACCCACTACAAGCAGGGATACATCACGGATCGCATCCGCAATCGCGGCAAAATCTGGAGCTGAGAAAAGCCCGGCAACGCGCGCATTCAGTGCCGAGTCACGAATAGAGTTTCATCGCGGGTAACCCTGAGGGCGACCGCCCTCAGGGTGGCCGCCCTCAGGCGCGGCATGCGGCGCGCGCTCCTGCGGTCCATGATAGAAGACCGTGTGGTGCCCATCGTCGTGATGGTGTTCCCAGGGGTGATGAATATCGAATTCGGGCTGATAGACGACCCTGTCCGTCACGCCGTATGAATAGGGCGCAAACCCATACACCGGATAGTTCGGATAACCGTAAGCGGGGGCATCCGTAGAGAGCGCAAGCGGATGCCGCAAACAAGACGAGAATTCCGCCCAACGCGGCCAACATTCCATGCTTTCGCAATGCGTACATGTTTAGGGGACTCCCCATGCCGGCGTGCCGTCAGTGCGATAAAACGCAAGTCCGGGAGTCTTCGCCGCGGGAATATCGAGACTCGTCCGCAGATGCCCTCCCGGTCCGTACAGACCGACTCCCGGCTCTCCTGCCTCGCCCAACGCGATCGTGGCGCGGACGTTGCCGTCCTTATCGAACAAATCGATACCCGGCGTGCCATCAGCCGCGAGATCTACGGTCACCCGGGTGCGACCGCTTGAATCTTCGAGATTGAGGCCGACCGCACCGTCTTGCGTAACGCCCATCGCGCCGCGCAGCTTGCCGCTGCTGTCACGAATAAGAAATTGCTGCGCTTCCACGGCATCCGGAACCGCGGATTTCGTTTCCGCCATCGTGAACAGAGCAACGCATAGCAACATCAGACCGCCGGTCATCAACCGCAGGTTTCGGTTGCTGCGTCGCAGGTGATTCTGCTGGAACTCGAGGCGAGTGAGACGTTCGACGAGATCATCCACCGGTTGCGTCGTATTTATTTAAACCTCGAAACCAAGTTGAGCGCTCCTGCCGCGCGATCAAGATGCCACGATGCACGGAGACCTGCCGTTCGGGTCAAATATAAGAGATCCGGCGAGACCTACGTCTAAAATATTAGACGTTCCGCGCGTATAGAGGTATCAGCACAGGAGAGGAAACGCCGATGAAAGACGCAACCGAAGCGACGCGCACGGCGAATATCGCCGCCCTGGCTGATCTGCCGCTGGCCGATGGACGATCCTTCGAGGACGCCCGGCGGGGCTTTATTGAAGCACTGGGTGACAGGTTGATTACACGCCCCGACGGCCGCATTGTCTGGACCCTCAAGGGCTACGAGTTTCTCGCCGGCGAAAATCCTCCCGACACCGTTCATCCCGGGTTATGGCGTCACGCCCGTGTGAACATGGCCGACGGCCTCTATCAGGTGACGGATCGCATCTATCAATTGCGCGGTTTCGATGTCTCCAACATGACGGTCATTGAAGGGAACAGCGGTCTTATTGTGATCGACCCGCTGATCTCGACCGAGACTGCGAGCGCGGCGATGGACTTGTATTTCAAGCATCGCGCGAAAAAGCCCGTCGTCGCCGTCATTTACTCGCACAGCCATGTCGATCACTTCGGAGGCGTGCGCGGGATCGTCAGCGGCGAAGAAGTCGCGTCGGGAAAGGTGACGATATGGGCGCCTGCGGGCTTCATGGCCGCCGCCGTCAGCGAAAACGTGATCGCGGGCAACGCGATGTTGCGTCGCGCGCTGTTTCAATTCGGCGCGATGCTGCCCCGGGGCGAGCGCGGCCAGATCGACACCGGGCTGGGCAAGGTCGTCTCGCTGGGCACTGTTTCCCTGATTCCCCCAACCAATCTGATCGACGAGCCGATCGAAATGCATACGATCGACGGCGTCGAGATCGTTTTCGAGCTGACGCCCGACGCCGAAGCCCCGGCCGAACTCATCATGCACTATCCGCAATTCCGCTTGCTCAACATGACCGAGATCGCTACGCAGAATTTCCACAATCTGTTACCGATGCGCGGAGCGCTGGTGCGCGATGCCCTTCAATGGTCGAAGTATATTGGCCGCGCATTGCATCGATACGGGCCTGAAAGCGAGGTGCTGATCGCGCAGCATAACTGGCCCGTGTGGGGAGGAGATCGGGTGCGAGATTTTCTCGCCAAGCAGCGCGACGCCTACAAGTTCGTCCACGATCAGACAGTCCGCCTGATGAATCACGGTTACGTCGGCTCGGAAATTGCCGAGATGATCAAGCTGCCGGAAAGCCTCAACCGGGAATGGTCGACGCACTGCTTTTACGGCCATCTGAAGCACAACGTAAAGTCGGTCTATCAACGTTATCTCGGCCACTATGACGGCAACCCCGCGAACCTCGACGCGCTGCCGCCCGCGGCGTTCGCAAAGAGGAGCATCGAGTACATGGGCGGCGCGGACGCGGTGGTAAAGAAGGCGCGCGAAGATTTCGCCCGCGCGGAGTATCGATGGGTCGCGCAGATCGCGTCGCAGCTCGTCTTCGCCGATCCGTCTAATCGCGAAGCGCGCGAACTTGCCGCCGACGCGCTCGAGCAACTGGGGTATCAGTCCGAATCGGCGACCGCGCGAAACGCGTATCTTCAGGGCGCCTTCGAGTTGCGATACGGCACACCGAGGTTTCCCGGTGGCGGGGCGGCGCCGGACATGATCCGTTCGCTACCGCTCGATATGTATTTCGATTTCATGGCGGTGCGACTCAACGGTGACAAGGCAGCGGGCCAAAGGATCGTGTTGAATTGGCGATTCACCGATACCGATCAGGAATACATTCTCAATCTGGAAAACAGCGCATTGACGTTCGTGGCCGACGCGCAGACCGACAACGCAGATGTTACGCTGACGCTGGCTCGCGCGACGCTCGACGAAATCTCGCTCCAGAAAACGAACTTCGCTGAGGCGCTAAACTCGGGACGAATAGCGGTCGCGGGCGACGCCGCGAAATTGACCGGACTGCTCGACATGCTCGACACGTTCGCGCCCGATTTTCCGGTGGTCGAACCCCGCCCACAACGATGAGCCGTTCCGATTGCGGCTGGAGGCGCGTTCGCAACCGGCAACGCACTCCTGTTGAGGTCTGTTGACGTTCAAATTGTCGTTATGCAAGCGTGCGATACGTGCGCTTTGCGCCAGTCCCGGTTGAGGTAAACGTCGTGGCGGAAATCTATCGTATCTTCGGAGCAGAGTTGTCGCCGTATTCGGTGAAGGTTCGCTCGTGGTTTCGTTACAAGGAGATCCCTCATCGATGGACAATCCGCAACCCCGCCAGCGCCGCCGAATATCAGAAATACGCGAAGCTGCCGATCGTGCCGCTCGTCGTCACGCCCGATAACGAAGGCATCCAGGATTCGACGCCGATAATCGAGCGTCTCGAACCAAAGTTTCCACAACCGTCGATTCATCCTTCAGACCCGGTCGCGGCGTTCGTATCCGTGTTGCTCGAAGAGTTCGGCGACGAATGGGGAAACAAGTGGATGTTCCATTATCGATGGGCGCGCGATGTCGATCAGCTCGCGTCAGCCGGGCGGATCGCGCGGATGATGATGCCCGACGCTCCCGAGGCGCAGTTGTCTCAGGCGATAGCGCAGGTGCGCGAGCGGATGGTGGGACGTGTATGGTTTGTTGGTTCGAGCGCGCAAACGGCGGGCCAAATCGAAGACTCGTTCGCCGATACGATCGCAATTCTCGATGCGCATCTTGCCTCGCGTCCGTATCTTTTCGGTGGACGCCCGGCATTCGCCGACTTCGCGATGTGGGGACAGCTTTATAATTGCTGGACGGACCCGACGCCCGGCGCGATTATCGAAAGCCGTGCGCTCAACGTGCTGGCGTGGATCCATCGGATGCTATGGCCGCGGGTCGACGGCGAATTTGAATCGTGGGCGAGCCTCGAGCCAACGCTGATGGCGCTTCTGGAGCGTCAGGTCGGGCGACTATTCATGCCGTGGACGCTCGCGAACGCGGCGGCAATCGCGGAGGGTCGCGAGGAGTTCACCGTCGATCTAGGCGGCCGCGCGTGGACGCAGAAGCCCCAGAAGTATCACGCGAAATCCCTCGGCGCGTTGCGTGAAAAGTACGCCACGCTGCGCGACAAAAGCGCTATCGATGCGGTTCTCGATCGCGCGGGATGCCTGTCAGGATTGCGCGGGTGAGCGTGACGAATTTCGCCCCGTTGTTGCAGTCCTGGACCGCGACTGGCCGCCCGATTTGCCGGAACGCGGCCCGAGGATTCCCGGCAGTTCCCGCTTGCGCAAGGCTGGGCCGGGACGCGCCGTCATCTCGCGTGGGTCTATTTCACTCGCGCATTCGGGACAGGTGAGTTGCGGTTCGATAACGTGGCCGCAGGGTCGATGCACCAGCTCGACGGGCGCACCCTCGCGCCCCGCCGCCCATCGGTCGCCCCATCGGACCATCGCGACGATCAGCGGATAAAGATCGATGCCCTTCTCTGTCAGCCGATACTCCCATCGTCGCGGGCGCTCTTGGTAGGCGACGCGCTTCAGGATGCCGCTGCTCACAAGTTTGTGCAGGCGATCGGACAAACGATGCGGTGTTATGCGCAAGTCGCTTTGGATTGCCTCAAAGCGGCGAATTCCTAGAAAGACATCCCGGATAACAAGCATCGTCCATCGATCGCCGACTACCGAAAGCGTCCGCGCGATCGAGCACGTCATCGTGCTGATTTCATTCCAGCGCATTGTTCCCCGTAGAATTTACCGTCCCCGAGCCTTTACTCATAGTAGATTCCAAGATAGAAGTCAGTCAATCCTGGCTTCCAAAATGGAAGTCAGCATCGCGGCAATCATGAAAAGGAGACCCGCCCCAATGAGCGATGAATGGCTGAAAACGATTTGCATACGAAGCCGGCCGGGCTCGTACCACAGACTAGGTAATGACGGCCAGCAGGCCCGTCTCCTAAGTAATGAATGATTTGAGCGATCACGACGCGGAGTAGATTCTATGGCGGAGAAGAAGAAGACCAGGTGTGTCCTGTGCGGGAACCTCTGTGGGCTCGAAGTGCAGGTCGAGAACAACCGAATCGTCAAGGTCCGTGCAGATAAAGAGCATCCGCGCAGTCAGGGATACGTCTGTCGCAAGGCCACGGCCGTTGCCCACTATCAGCACCACGCGGATCGACTCCTATACCCTATGAAAAAGGTGGGCGACGCCTTCGAACGAATTCCTTGGGACCAGGCGTTGGACGAGATCGCAGAGAAATTGAAGGCTATCGTGGACGCCCACGGTCCTCGCTCCCTGGCGCTCATGGGTGGAGCCACCTTGGCCAGCACCGTACAGTCCGCGTTTGGGCTCGCTGTGTTGCATGGGCTCGGTTCGCAGTATTGGTACAGCGCTATCGCACAGGAGCTGACCGGTCGTTACTGGGTGGACGGGCGAACCTTTGGCCACCAGTCGCTCCATTTGTTCCCCGACGAAGAGAACACCGACATGCTGCTTATCGTGGGGAAGAACCCCATGATGAGTCACCACTTCCAGCAGGCCCGGACAGTCTTGAAGAAGATGGCCAGTGACCCGGAGAGACTCCTGGTGGTCGTTGACCCCCGGCGAACGGAAACCGCCAAGATCGCCGACATCCATCTTGCCATCAGACCGGGGACCGACGCGCTCTTCTATTGCGCCATGATCTCGATCATTCTGAACGAAGGCTGGCACAATCAGGACTATATCGACCGGCATGTATCCGGGTTCGAGGGCATTCGCTCCTGGTTCACCGATTTCGACGCCAAGGCTGCGTTGGCAGTGTGCGAGCTCGACTTCGAACAGGTCCGGGAGGTCAGCCGACTCTTCGCCACCAGAAGATCCAGCCACGACAGCGACCTGGGGGTACTGATGAATCGACACAGTACCCTTGTGTCCTACCTCGAAACCGTTCTGAGGGCTGTTTGCGGGCGAATCGGGGTGCCCGGAGGATGCGTCCTACCAGGCACAGTGTTTGGGCTCGATGTCCACTCCGACGAGAGAGATCCCAAGACCTGGCGCACTGTGGCCACCGACTTTCCGGGCATCAACGGACTGTATCCGCCCAACGTCATGCCGGAAGAAATCTTGTCCGGGCACCCGGAGCGGCTGCGGGCTGTGATCGTCAGCGCCTCCAATCCGCTTCGCTCCTTTGCCGACACCACGGCATACGAGAAGGCGTTCGCAGCCTTGGATTTGTTGGTCACCATCGACATCGCCATGACCGAGACGGCAGCCGCGTCCCATTATGTTCTGCCCGATCTCTCTGGTTTCGAGTCGTGGAACGTGGGACTCCCATTGGGCTGCTATCCCAAGGTCCATTTCCAGATCAATCAGCCGTGTGTCCGACCGGAGGGCGAGCAGTTGGAGGCCGCGGAGGTGCTAACACGACTGGCAGATCGCCTCGGCCTGGTTCCCGACCTGCCGGACTCGCTTTATGAGGCTGCCGATAGCGGCGATCGTTTGAGGTTTGGCTTGGCCCTGATGGAGTTCACGAGAAGCAATCCCGATGTCAGCCATCGAATCCCCTTTGTCTTGGCAAAGACTCTCGGGAAGAGCCTGGGTTCGGTCAACCTGGCTGGCGTCTGGGGTATTCTGCAAACCCTGTCTCCGGAAGCGCAGGCAAATGCCGAACGAGCCGGCTTTAGCCCCGGTCCACTACTGGGTGAAGAGATCTTCAAGTCGTGCCTGGAGCATCCCGAGGGGCTCTGGATCGGGAAAGTGGACACGGACAACAACCTTGGGGGATTGGCTACAGAAGACGGCCGAATCAATCTTGATATTCCGGAATTGAGGGCGTGGATGGAAGAACTCGACCCGAGGAAGGAAGCAGCCGCGCTCAAGCCCGCTGCGCTTTTTCCATTTGTCATGTCTGCCGGCAATCACACGGATACAAACGCCAACACGGCTATGCGTGATCCCGTTTGGAACAAAGGCAAACGGGCTTGTACCTTGTATATGAATCCCAGTGATGCGGAAGCGAGAGGTTTCAGAGATGGACAGATGGTGCGCGTGAGGACCGAAGCCGGAGAGGAATCCATCGAGATCGAGATGACGGAGGCAACCCGGCCCGGATACCTCGTCGCGCCCCAGGGATTCGGCCTGATCCACCAAGGGAAGACGTTCGGAGCCAACGTTAACCGTTTGGCTAAGAACACTTATCGCGATCGTTTGGCGGCCACTCCGTACCACCGGTATATTCCATGCCGCGTTGAGGCCCAGTGACCGGGTGTGAGAGGGCCTTCCGCGGGGAACCTCCAAAATTCCGGCTACGTTGATGGAGCTCAGTGCCGCGGCAACCATGAAAAGGAGTTTGCCTCCATGAGCGATGAATGGCTGAAAACGATTTGCGTGCTGTGTTCGGTCAACTGCGGTCTTGAAGTCAAGCTCGAAGGGCGCAAGATCGCCCGCGTTCATGGCAATCGCGCGCACGTCGCGTCCAAGGGCTACGCGTGCGAGAAAGCGCAGCGTATCGACTACTATCAGAACGGCCGCGATCGCCTGACCGCGCCTCTTCGACGCAGGCCCGACGGAACATTCGAAGAGATCGATTGGGACACAGCCATTCGCGAGGTCGCAGCGGGATTTTTGAATGTGCGCGACAAATGGGGCGGCGCGAGCATCTTTTATTACGGCGGCGGCGGACAGGGCAATCATCTCTGCGGCAGCTACGGCGCATCGACGCGCCGCGCACTCGGCTCGGTTTTCAGCTCCAATGCGCTCGCGCAGGAAAAGACGGGAGAGTTCTGGGTCGAGCATGTACTCTTCGGGACGGCGATGCGCGGAAGCTTCGAACATGCGGAAGTCGCCGTGTTCGTGGGCAAGAATCCGTGGCAATCGCATGGCTTTCAGCGCGCGCGTCCGGTGCTGCGAGAAATTTCCTCCGATCCGAATCGCACGCTGGTCGTGATCGACCCGTGCCGAACCGAAACCGCTGAAATCGCGGATTACCATCTGAGAGTGCGTCCCGGCACGGATGCGTTCTGTCTGGCCGCGATGCTGGGCACGATTGTTCAGGAGGATCTCGTCAATCACGACTTCCTTCGCGAGCGAACGCAGCATGGCGACGCGCTTTTCGCTGCACTGAATGAGGTGCCGGTCGCCGAGTATTGCGCACGCGCGGGATTGAGCGAGGGCCAGGTGCGCGAAGTATCGCGCGGGATCGCGCGCGCGTCGAGCGTGTCGCTCTACGAAGACCTCGGCATCGAACACTCGCTTCACAGCACACTTAATTCTTATCTGGAAAAGCTGCTCTACGTTTTGACCGGAAATGTCGGCAAACGCGGCGCGATGAACGCGAGCACCAGCCTGACGGGAATGTTCGGAGGCGCCTTGTCGTCCAAGACCAGCCCAGTCGGGGGGCATCGCATCATCGGCAACATGATTCCGGCCAACGTGATTCCTGACGAGATTCTTACCGATCATCCGAAGCGTTTCCGCGCGATGCTTGTCGAGGCGGAAAATCCCGCGCATTCGCTGGCAGACAGCGCGCGGATGCGCGAGGCGCTGCGGGCGCTGGATTTCGTCGTCGTGATCGACGTCGCGATGACCGAGACGGCGCGCGAAGCGCACTACGTCCTGCCCTCCTGCTCGCAATATGAAAAGTGGGAAGCGACTTTTTTCGGAGCAGCGATCGATACCGACAAGGACTTCCGCAATACCTTTACGCTGCGGGGTCCGATTCTCGATCCGATCCCCGGAACGCTGCCCGAAGGAGAGATCCATCGGCGACTGGTCCGTGCGATCGGCGCGATGACCGACGAAGACGTCGCTCCGCTGCACGCTGCGGCGAAGAAGGGACGCGCGGCTTACGCGATGGAATTGCAGCGCGTGGTGTCCGCGAAGCCTCATCTTGCGCCGATAATGACGACCGTACTCTACGAGACTCTCGGACCGACGCTGGGCGAAAGAATGGAAAACGCCGCATCCCTATGGGGTGTCTCGCATGAGTTCGCGCGCAGGTATCCGGATTCGTTGCGTCGAGCCGGATTCGACGGCAACAGCACCGCTGAGATGGGAGAGGCGTTGTTCGACGCGATTCTGAAAAATCCTTCGGGAGTTGTCGTCAGCGTCGATCCATACGAGGAAACGTGGCGCAGGATTCGCGAAGGCAAGGTGAACCTCACAATCCCCGAAATGATTCCGGAACTAAAGTCGCTTCGCGACGAGAGTCCGTCGCGCGATCCCGAATTCCCCTTCATACTTTCTGCGGGCCAGCGTCGATCCTCGACCGCAAACACGATCATCCGCAATCCGCAGTGGAGGCCCAAGGATCCGTCTGCGGCTTTGTATATGAATCCTGAAGATGCAACCGGCCTCGGTGTCCAAGACGGTACTCGAGTGCGCCTCATCACCAGACGCGCAAGCGCAGAAACGGTGGTCGAGATCACTGACAGCATGTCGCCGGGACACGTCGCGCTCCCCAATGGGACCGGGCTTTGGTACCCGGATCGCGAAGGCCAGGAGTTCCAAAACGGCGTCGCGCCCAACGAACTTACGGCGACGGAGCATCGCGATTGGTTCGCCGGCACGCCATTGCACAAGCACGTGCCGGCGAGGATCGAGCGGGCGCCTTGACCAATTTTGCTTAAAATATCGCCGGCGCAGGCCCGCCTTGCGCCGATTTGCGCAATCGGACGCGACACGCCCGGCTCCCGGTCGCGATCTCTCCATTAAATCACCTCAACTTCGCACCCTGATTTACTTATTTCCACTGCGATAGTTTCGGTTCCGACCGGGGCTCCGGCTGACGCTTCGTCTTCGGATTTGCGGAAAAACCTCAGCCGATCTGCGAGGACTGAAGGCATAAATGTTGCTGATGAACGGAAGTCGATCCACTGAAGGCAGCCTAATGTTCTTCGATTTTCTGACTCCTGCAGATGAAAGAGTCGCAGCCACATGTTCCTTCGGATACAGGTGTGGCCGAGCGGTGTAACGTTGGGAGTCAGGTTTCAAGCTGACCGGAGATCGCACGCACTGATTTGGAAATGAGGGGCTGGGGCAAAGTTGGGCCGAAAAAACGGACCGGACGCGCTTGGCTCCTTTTCTTGAACAAATGGTTCGAGGAGGGATGAAAAAGGTCATGTCGAGTAACAATCAAAGGAAAATCGGCCTCAAGATTCTGGGCCCAATATCCTTAGCGCTGCCGGCGGCTGCGATATTCGCGCTGGTTGCGTCTGCTCCGGCCTTCGCAGGCGAGGCGGCGGCGCATTTCACGGATTCGTGCGCGGATTGCCATGGTAAGGACGGGAAGGGCGACGGTCCAAAAGCTGCCGAGCTGAAGACCAAGCCGAGAAACTACACTGACTGCGCCGGGATGTCGAAAATCACCGATGACTACATGCTGAAGATCATCAAGGAAGGCGGCGAAAAGGTCGGCAAGAGCAAGGAGATGCCCGATTTCGCCAGCGCGTATGACGACGGAGAGATCAAGGAACTGGTCGAATACGTTCGCACCTTCTGCAAGAAGTAAGCTGCTGTGGTCACGGTCGGCGCTGCACCGAGCAGCCCCGACCTGAACGCCAAGGAAGAGTCGGGTCCAAGGGATGAGAGCCTGCTGGTATGGCCGTATTGATGAAAGTCGACTTCAAAGGGGCTCGGGCTTTTGATTCGCTTGAGAAACGGGCGAGCACTGATCGCATAGGGATTTCCTTGAACCAACAATATCATGATGAGCCGGTCGCGCAGTTTCTCCCCGACCGGCGCCCCGGAGAGTTGGGGTTTGACGTGCTGAGTCAGCCTCAAGCGATCTTCTGTTTGACATATGGCGATTAACACCCCAGTTTATCCGGTTATCGACACGGTCGGTCCGCGTATCGAGACAGCTGGCGAGGTAGGCGCCGAAGAGAATCGCCGATCGTTCATCACCCGGCTCTTTTGGGGGGCGATGGGACTCGTCAGCGCAGGGATCGCGGCGCCTATCATCAGCTACCTCATCAGTCCGATCCTGGGCGGACAGGGAGCCGCCGAGTGGGTTCAGCTGGGCAAGCTCGACGATTTGCCGCTTAATGTTCCGCAGCGCGTCGAAGTGGTCAGGCGCGTGGTCGAAGGATGGGTAACGGCGTCTCAGCAGGTTACCGCCTGGGTGGTGCGGTTGCCGGACAAGCTTTACGTATTCGATCCGCATTGCACGCATCTGGGATGCGCTTATCGCTGGGATGACCAGGCGAAGAGTTTCTTCTGCCCCTGCCACAGCGCTGTATTCAACCTCGAGGGCAAGGTGATAAGCGGTCCGCCTCCCCGTCCTCTAGACGTCTATAAGTACGAGATCCGCGACGGTTTCGTTTATGTGGTCCCCAATCCAGTTGAGCGAGTGGCTTGACGAGCGCCTGGGCACACGGGAAATCCGTGTAGCCCTGTTCGACCGCCACATTCCGAAAAGCGGACTGTCGAGCGAGTGGATTTATACGCTCGGCAGCGTGCTGCTTTTCTTTTTCATCATGCAGGCGGTGACCGGGATGATGCTGGCGATGAACTATACGCCCAGCCCCGATCACGCCTACGACGCGGTCCGTTATATCTCGACGACCGCTCCCTTCGGACAGATCATCCGCGGCATACATTCGTGGGGCGCCAGTGCGATGGTGGTCGCGGTCGGCGCGCATATGCTGACGGTGTTCCTCACCGGCGGCTACAAGTATCCGCGTGAATTGACGTGGGTCACCGGCGTCGTCCTGCTGATGATCGTCATGCTGTTTGGTTTCACCGGTTACCTGCTGCCGTGGAACCAGAAATCCTATTGGGCGACCGTCGTCGGCACCAATATCGCCGGCGCCGCTCCCGTCCTCGGCACCTATATCAAGCAGTTCATGCGCGGCGGGCAGGATGTCGGACCTCAGACGCTCACGCGCTTTTACGCGTTTCACGTTTTGATGCTGCCGGCGGCCATTATCGGCGTCATCGCTGTGCATCTGTTCATGGTGGTCAAGCAGGGGATTTCCGCGCCTCCGACGCGTCGCAACGATTACGCAGGCATCACCGGCATCACCATCGAGGAACAGCGTCGGCGCGCGGACGACGAGTATCACCGGTCCAAGGAAGCGGGCGAATCGTTCTACCCGTTTTATCTGGCGAAAGACGCTGTCGCGGTTTTGATCTGCTTTGCTGTTATCGTGACCCTCGCCATCCTCTCTCCGGCAGAAATCGGCGAAATCGCCGACCCGGGCAGCACCAGCTACAATCCGCGCCCCGATTGGTATTTCCTGTTTCTGTTTCAAGCTCTCAAATATTTTCCCGGAAGCATGGAAGCGCTCGTCGCCGTATTCCTTCCGGGCGTCGCCGTCGGCATCCTCATCCTGGCCCCGTTTTACGATCTGCGGATGACGGTCAGTCCACTCGAGCGTCCGGTAGCGACGATGCTCGCGACTGCGGCTCTGGTGGGCGTTCTTGCCCTGACTGTGATCGGTGCGAATTCGCCGCTCGTTTCACCGTACGTTCCGGAACTGCCCACGGTCGCGGAAGGCCATCGGCTCTACCACGAACTGAACTGCAACTACTGTCACGCGGTGAACGGACGCGGAAGCAGGATCGGCCCCGACCTGGCGCTCGATCAATTCAAGCACGATCAGGCTTGGATAAACGAACACCTCGAGACTCCTGGAGCGATCGTGCGGCCCGGCGTGAGAATGGCGTCCTTAGGACTGTTGCCGCACGAAAAATCCGATTTGATCGATTACCTCAACGAAATCCAGGGCGGCGGTCCTTACAGTGACAAGGCGCCCAAGCTGTTTTACCGGTCGTGCGGCAAATGTCATAAGGTGGCGGGACACGGCGGAGCGAAGGGCCCGGATCTGAGCGGAATCGGCCTCACCCGGACGCGCTCGTTCATCCACCGCTATACCGAAGATCCGAAGTCCTTGTATTCAAAATCCGATATGCCGAGTTTCCTCCAACCAAAAGGCAAGCTTTCTCACGAAGAAATCGAAGACATCGCTCGATTCCTGGCTCATCAGCGATCGCCGGCCCAGGCGCAAAAGCAGTAAAACAATTTACCGGGCACTAACGCGGAAGACGGCGGACCATGATTCGGTCCGCCATCTTCATTACGCTTGAAGCGCAACGTCGAGGCGCCTCCCGGTTGCTCAGGTCAGGCTTACTCCGGGATTTTGATACCCCGGCCGGATCCGCCGCGACTCACACCGTGCCATTCAGATGCGCCAAAGATTCGGAAATTCCGTCGCAAGCCAACGTGCGATAGCGGCGTTGACCGACGCTGGCCTTTCCTGCGCCATCCAATGCCCCGATTTTACGACGGCTTCCGTCAATCGCTCGCAATCCTGACGCATCGGTTCAGCGAGCCGCGAGTCCATGGTTTCGCACGTGTAGTCGTACGCTCCGTGCAGAAACAGCACCGGCATCCTGAGCTTGCCGTTGTTAACCGCCTGTTTCGCGAATTCGCCGTTTCGTTCGTGATTCATGTACCAGGAGTCCGGCCCGAAAAATCCGTTGCGCTCGAGCGCGGCAGCATACTTATGAAAATCCTCTTCGCTGACAACTGAAGTGTCAATCGGCATGTCGGGGATGCCCGCGGGAAACCATGCACCCTGATTTCGGATGAGCGCCGTGAACGTCGGTTGGCCTCTTCCTTCCGAACTTCCAGCGCGAAAAAGCAGTTTCACGACTTTCGGAATATCGACTTCGAATCCCGAGCGCGCCTTCTCGAAGTTTTCCTCGTAAAAGCCCATGTATTCCCACTGCCCGTAGGGATACTGATTCTCCGGATAGACCTTGCGATCGACGAGCGGAACGAAATTCTTGAGCGTGAAGCCTTTTGCAAAATACGGGACGCAGAGATTCGCCACGCCGTAGCATCGATCCGGATGGTGGCTGGCGAGGCTCCATACCACCGGGCTCCCCCAGTCGTGCCCGACCCAAACCGCCTTCTCCGCGCCGAGCTTGTCGAGCAGTTCCAGCATGTCCTTCACCGAATGCTCGAGCGCGTAATCCTCGTGACGCGGGTAGACGCTCGATCGACCGTAGCCGCGCATGTCCGGAGCAATGGCGCGGAAGCCGAGCGCGCCGAAGCACGGCAGTTGATGGCGCCAGCTAATCGACAGCTCGGGCCATCCGTGGACGAAAATGACGAGCGGAGCGTCCTCGGCGCCGCACGCGAGATAAAAGCTCGTGTGTCGCGGTGTTTTAACAATATTTTCGGTGACCGGAAACGTCATCGCATTTTCTCCTCGAAATCTGTTGTTTTCTTAAGGTGATAGGGCGGCAGCCATGCGAGTTTGTGCTTTCTATTAGCGAAATTTGGGGCTGACTTGCCAACGGCCACGCCACGATTTTGCGCTCGCGCATCGTGTGCTCAGCCGCTAGTCTCGCGCCATGGCCCAGACGATTCGCAAGGCCTTCGCCGAAACCGCCGACACCTACGACCGTGCGCGTCGCAAGCTGGTTCCGTGCTTCGACGATTTCTATCGCACCGCGCTCGATCTTCTTCCGTTCGCGGATGACGATCGATTCGAGGTGCTGGATTTGGGCGCAGGCACCGGATTGCTCTCCAACATGATCGCCGAGGCGTTTCCGAAGGCCCGCCTGACGCTCTTTGATTTGACGCCGGAGATGCTCACGATCGCGCGCGCCCGCCTGAAGGCGTTCGGGAAACGGGTAAAATTCGTCACCGCCGATTTTGCCTCCGCAAGAGCGGCAAGTTCCTACGACGCTGTCGTCTCCGCGCTCGCGATCCATCATTTGCCCGACGACGGCAAGCGTCATCTGTTCGGCGACATTTTCAAGTACCTCACGCCCGACGGCGTTTTTGTCAATGCCGATCAGGTGGCTGGCGAGACCGCAACGATCGACGAACGCGCCCGCCATCTATGGATGGAGCGTGCGCGCGAACTCAAGGTAGGCGATCGCGATCTGGCCGCGGCGATCGAACGGATGAAACAGGATCTTCCCGCGACCGTAGGCCGGCAGATGTCGTGGATGCGCGAGGCGGGATTTATCGAGGTCTCGTGCGCCTATCGAAATTTGATATTTGCGGTTTTTTCGGGCGTAAAGCCCGGCTCGGCGGGCTGACCGCGCTCAGTCCGCGAGCATCTTGTGCAGCGATTCGAGTTCATGGCGAACCTGCGAGAGCGTGTCGCGGATGTCGTCACTAGCAGCCGATGACGACTCGCGCGGGGCTCTGGTCGGCGGCGCTTTCTCGGTCGCATCCACGGGCAACCCCTCGGGAAGCCCGTTCTCGCGGATGTACTTGTTCGCGCCTGCGATTGTGAAGCCTTCCTGATGAAGCAGGCGCTTTATCGTTCGCAGCACCTCGATATCGCGCGGCTGGTAAAAGCGATGGCGCGATCGGGCGTGGCGCGGCTTCAGGATCGGGAACTGGGTTTCCCAGAACCGCAGGACGTAGGTTTCAACGCCGAGAAGCTTGGCGGCCTCGCCAATCTTAAGTCCCCGATCATCGCTCGCTGCGTCGGGGGGCGTGAGAACCAGTTTGGCAGTCTTCTTTTGCGTTGCCGTGCTTGGGCGCTTGTTTCGACTCATGAGCGCGCTTTGCCGTTATCAACCAAGCCCTTGAGAATCTGGCTCGGTTTGAATGAAAGCACGCGTCGCGGCCGTATCGTAATCGGCTCGCCGGTTTGAGGATTACGGCCACGGCGCAGCCTCTTATGGTTTACCACAAAGCTGCCGAAGCCTGAAATCTTTACTTTCTCGCCTCTGCACAGCGAGTCACTGATGATCTCGAAGATCTCCTCAACGACCTCCATCGCCTCCTTCTTCGAGGAACCGATGCGTTCGTGAACGAGATCGACGAGCTCAGCCTTGGTGATGCTTTGCGGCGTACTCTCCCCCGTGCGTCGCCT
>Ga0335069_10002274_pt1 | contig 29712 bp, 31 predicted proteins | sample Lox_Sample_11_FD_206714 | JGI IMG/M metagenome (GOLD analysis project Ga0335069, IMG submission 206714) | Soil microbial communities from Loxahatchee National Wildlife Refuge, Florida, United States - Lox_Sample_1.1 | ecosystem: Environmental > Terrestrial > Soil > Wetlands | place: USA...
GGTTGGGTAGCTTGCATACGAGGCGGGAAGCCGATCGAGGTCCACGCCCCTGCGTCGAGCGTGACGCTCACGATGTGCGTCGACAAGGGTCTCTTCGACCGCCTGGCCTGCGAGAGCCCGGATGCGCTCGGCGACGGAGGGCCGCTGCTCCTGCGCGACGAATCGGCGCGCCGGTCCCTCGTGGCCACGTGGTGCCGGTGGATCAAGCGTGCGCGTCGGGACGTCTCCTGGCTTACCGACCCCGGGCGCGCGGGCGTCCTCGAGGACGCCGCGGTCTCCGTGCTCCTCCGCTGTCTCGACCAGAGGCGGCCACAGCGGCTGGCCCAGCCGAGCCGGCGCAGCGTCCGCGAGGCCGAGGAGACGATCCGGGCCCGGCTCCGGGACCCGCTCGCCGTCCAGGAACTCGCCGACTCCCTCGGGATGTCACGGCGGACGCTCCATGCGGGATTCGTCCGACAGTACGGCGTCTCGCCGAAGGCGTACCACCAGGCGCTGCGGCTGGACGCGGTGCGGAGCGAGCTGCGGCGCGCTTTGCCGGGTGCCCGTGTCGGGGACGTCGCGCGCCGCTGGTCCTTCCTCCACCTGGGGCGCTTCTCCGTCGACTACCGGCGCGCCTTCGGCGAGAGCCCGTCGGCGACGCTGCGCCGCGCCCTTCGGTCGAGGGGTTGAGGTGCGCTGGCCCGCCGCGGCCAGGTTCCACGCGGCCGCCCCGAGCGCCGGGCTAGTACACCCAGTAGACGACGGTGTAGGGGTTCGGTTCGCCTGACGGCTGGAAGTACACCTGGAGCTGCTTCAGGTAGCTATCGGTCGAGTACCGCCACACGATGCACTTCTGGGACAGCGTGTGGCTGCAGACCTCGGTGCGCGCATCGTCCGGGGAACCGAGCAGGTCCACCACCTGCGCCGAGGACATGCCGATCTTGAGGCTCTCCGAAGCGGCCTTGACCTCGGCAGCGGGTCGGTGCCCGTGGCCCGTGATGCAGCCCAACGCCAGGGCGGGAAGCAGCGCCAGGAAGCGCGATCGGTTCACGTGGATTCTCTCCCGAGCGCGTCGAGCCGCCGGCGCCCCCGGCATCCTACGCGACTCCCGCCGGGCACGCACGGCCGTCGGGGGGCGGGCCCCGAGCTCCGGCGGGCGACGCGCCCGGGGCGCGTCCGTTAGACTCAGATCCGATGCCGTCGCGAACGGTGCGCACGATGTGCCCGATGAACTGCCATCCCACGCTCTGCGGGATGCTCGTGGACGTGGACGAGCGCGGGCAGGTGGTCGCGATCCGAGGAGACCCCGCGAATCCCGATAGCCGAGGCTTCCTCTGCGTGCGCGGCCGCGCCGCCCGGGAGATCGTGGGGAACCCGGCGCGAGTCCTCTACCCCATGCGGCGGGCAGAGAAGAGCGGCGCCTGGCAGAGGACGAGCTGGGCGAGCGCCCTCGACGACGTCGCCGCTCGCGCCCGGGCGCCCGGGCCGGGGACGCTCGCCCTGTGGTCCGGGCACGGTCTCCTGGCGAACGGCTACGGGACGCGCGTCCAGTCGGAGCTCCTGCGGCGGTTCGCGAACCTCTACGGCTGCCAGTGGTGGAGCCCGGCCATGATCTGCTGGGGGCTCGGCGCCTTCGGGCTGGGACTCACCGGGGTGCTGCGCGTCCACACGAAGGAGGACATGGGCGAGCACGCGGCGCTCGTCCTGCTGTGGGGCGCGAACCTCGCGAGCCAGCCCAACACCGCACCGCACCTCGCCGCCGCTCGCCGAAGGGGCGCGGGCGTCGTCGTCATAGACGTTCGGCGCTCCGAGGCCGCCGCCCACGCGGACGAGACGGTCCTCGTACGCCCGGGAACCGACGCAGCGCTCGCCCTCGGGATGATGCACGTCATCGTGCGGGAGGGGTGGCACGACCGGGAGTTCCTTTCCGCCCACACGGTCGGGTTCGACGCGCTCGCCGCGCACCTCTCTGCGCACGGCCCGGGATGGGCTGCCCGGGCGACGGGAGTCCCCGCCGACCGAATCGTCGCGCTGGCGCGCCGCTACGCGACGAGCCGCCCCGCGATGATCGTCCTGGGCGGAAGCTCGATGCACAAGGGCGCGGGGGGCTGGGAAGCGGGGCGAGCCATCTCGTGCCTTCCGGCCCTCACGGGAAACCTCGGCGTGCCGGGGGGCGGCCTCGGCCCCCGCCACGGCGCCGCCGTCCACGGCCAGGCTCTCGCGACCATCGCTGCGGCCGATCGGCGCCCCCCGGGGGACTACGTCCCGAACCAGATGTCCCGGATCGCGGAGGCGCTCGAGAGCCGGCGGGTCCGTTCGATGCTGCTCTTCGGGACCGACATGGCGTCGTCGTTCGCCGACGCGGGGCGCGTGGAGGCGGCCCTGTCACGGCTCGACCTCCTCGCGAGCCACGACCTCTTCCTGAACGACACGGCACGCCGGTGCGCGGATCTGGTCCTGCCGGGCACGTCCTGGCTGGAGGACCTGGGGTGCAAGAGCACGAACACCCATCTGTACCTCATGCCCCGGGCCTTGGAGCCGCCCGGCGAGACGCGTCCGGCCACATGGGTCCTGCGCGAGCTCGCGGGGCGGCTCGGGCTGTCCGACTTCTACCCGTGGGCCGACGAGTCGGGTCCCATCGATGCGGTCCTCGCCCACCCATCGACGGGGGGCGCCACGGTCGCCGCGCTCGAGGCAGAGGGCGGGATCCGGGCACTGCGCGTCTCGCACGTCGCCTACCCCGACCTCCGCTTCGACACGCCCTCGGGCAGGGTGGAGTTTCATTCCACGGTCGCCTCGAAACTCGGGCTGCCTGCTCTCCCGGTCTTCTCAGGCCGGAGCGGCGGGGCGCACCCTCTCGAACTCCGCTCCGGACGTACGCTCACGCACTTCCACTCCTTCTACGACCACGGCCGCGCGCTGCCGACGCTCGCATCCGCCGACAGGCTTCCGCGCGTGTGGATCTCCCCCGCCGACGCCGAGGCCCGCGGGATTCACGACGGGGTCGGGGTCCGCATCTTCAACGACCGGGGCGAGATGCGAGCGAGCGCCATCGTCACCGACCGCGTCCCCGCCGGCACGCTGTGGATGCGGGATGGCTGGTACGGGATGAACCACCTCTCCTCGGGATCGCCGGTGCTTCCCGACGCCGCCGTCGACCGGTTCGGCTTTTCCGCCGGCCAGTCGGAGTTCGATTCGTTCGTCGACGTTGCTCCCTGCGAGGTCGCTCGTTCTCAGGTTCCGGGCACTGCATGACGCGCTGCGCGATGGGTGCCTTGCGCGGGCTGTAAACAGGTCTTGACTGCCGGCGGCGACTTCTTCAAATTCACGTGCACACTTGACCACGGTCAAGCGCGGCGACGCTCCTGCGCTCTGCGTGAAATGGACGGTCGGTGGCTCGCAGCGGTTCGGGTTTCATTCACTGGGCGTCCATGGCGCCATGACGAGGAGGGAAGGGATGAGAAAGCTCTCGATGAAGGCCGCGTTCTCCGTCGCCGCGCTGGCGCTGGTGCTCCAGGGGCGGGCGGCGGACGCGCCGAAGAAGACCCCCGAACTCGTCGACAAGGGGAAGGCCCTCTTCGCGAAGAGCTGCGCCTCCTGCCACGGCGCGAAGGGCGAGGGGGATGGTCTCGCGGCGAAGGCCCTCAACCCGAAGCCCCGCAACCTCGTCACCAATCCGGTCAAGGGCGGGGCCCCGGCGATCTTCGAGGTGCTCACGAGCGGCAAGAAGGGCACCGCCATGATCTCCTACAAGCACCTCTCCGAGGACGACCGCTGGGCGCTCAGCTACTACGTCGACAGCCTGAAGGCGGCGAAGAAGTAGGATGCGGTCCGCAGCGGCACGACGCGGGGTCCGGAGCGGGGCGGGCCTGCTCGCCCTCGCGGCGGCGGCGACCGCCGGCGCCCAGAGCACGGAGTACCTGAAACGCGAAATCGCGGCCGTCGGCGTCGTCGAGCGGCTTGGCGCCGCCGTCCCGCGCGGCGCGGCTTTCACCGACTCGGACGGTCGTCCCTTCTCGCTCGCGGCGCTCGGGGACCGGCCCGTCCTGCTGTCGTTCAACTACACGAGCTGCCCGCGGCTCTGCGGGCTCCAACTCGGGGCGCTCGCGCGTGCGCTCCGCGAGGCGGGCTGGAAGGGCGAGGGCTTCGACGTCGTCACGGTGAGCATCGACCCGGGGGAGAAGCTCCCGCAGCTCGCCCGCTACAAGCAGGCCATGGTCCGGGAGGCCGGCGGCGGCCCCGGGGTCGAGGGTCGGTGGCGGTTCCTCGTCGGCGCCAAGGCCGACGTCGACGTCCTCGCGGACGCGGTCGGCTTCAGGTACCGATACGACCCGAGGACCGGGGAGTTCGCGCACCAGGCGACCCTGGTGGTCCTCACCGGGGACGGCCGCGTGAGCGGCTACCTCCACGGCGTCACCTACGCCCCCGGCTCGCTCCAGGTGGCGGTGGAGCGAGCTCGCGGGGGGGCCGTGGCCACGGCGGCGGAGCAGCGCCGCCTGGGCGGCTTCCTCCTCACCTGCATGGGCTTCGATCCGACGGACCCGACGCCGCTTGCCCTCAAGTTGATGCGCGCAGGGGGGGCCGTGGCCCTCGCCTTTCTGCTGTCGTTCCTCGGCTACCAGGTCGTGCGCGACATCCGTCGCCGCCGCCTGGAGGGGCGCACCTAAATGAGCCATCTCGCGGTCTGCATCCGGGACGTCCTTCTCGCCGCCGGGCCTGGCTACCTGCCCGAGCGCGCCTCGAGCGTGGCGCCCGCCGTCGACCACGTCTTCGCCTTCCTCTTCTGGGTGAGCGCGTTCTTCCTCGCGCTCATCGTCTCGATCACCGTCGTCTTCGTCGTGCGGTATCGATCGCGCCCGTCCCGCCGAGAGCCCGACGCATCGCCTTCCCACGACAACCGCCTCGAGCTCTTGTGGTCGGCGATTCCGCTTGCGCTGGTGATCGCCATGTTCGCGGCCTCGACGAGGGTGTACTTCGCGATGACCGAGCTCGACGCAGGGGATTCGCCGTTCCGGGTTCAGGTGACGGGCCGGAAGTGGTCCTGGTGGTTCGACCACCCCGGTGGAAAGGGGGCGAACCAGCTCCACCTCGTCGCCGGCAAGCCGACCGAGCTCGTCCTCGCGTCGACCGACGTCATCCACTCGCTCTACGTCCCCGCCTTCCGCCTCAAGCAGGATGCCGTCCCGGGTCGCTTCACGAAGATGGTCTTCACGCCCACGCAGGCGGGGACCTATCCCATCCTCTGTGCCGAGTACTGCGGCACGAACCACTCCACGATGAGCGCGGTCGCCGTCGTCCATCCGGACCAGGCGTCGTTCGACGAATGGGCGAAGGAAGGGGTCGAGAAGGGCGCGTCGCTCGTGGAGGTCGGGCAGCAGGTCTACGGGGAGAAGGGCTGCTCCGCCTGCCACAGCGTCGACGGCACCTCGGGGGTCGGCCCGTCGTTCAAGGGCATCTGGGGCAAGGAGGAGAAGCTCGCCGACGGGAAGACCGTGAAGGTCGACGAGGCCTACATCCGCGAGTCGATCGTGACCCCGGACGCGAAGATCAGGGCCGGGTTCGACAACGTCATGCCGCCCATTCCCCTCGAGGAGCGGGAGATCCAGGGCGTCGTCGCCTACATCCAGAGCCTCAGGGACTGACCATGCACAGCGGCGAAGACCTCACAGCGCCCGGCGCGACCCAGGGGAGCTACCTGGAGCACGGCCGTGGCCTGCGCTCGTGGCTTTTCACCCTCGACCACAAGCGCATCGGGATCATGTACCTGGTGCTCATCGCCATCTGCCTCGTGCTCGGCGGGGTGTTCGCGATGGTGCTGCGCTTCCACCTGTGGAACCCCTCGGGCGGCCTCGTCTCGAACGACGTGTACAACAAGATGTTCACGCTGCACGGGGCCGTGATGATCTTCCTCTTCGTCATCCCCGGGATCCCGTCGGCGCTCGGCAACTTCATCGTCCCCCTCCAGGTCGGGGCGAAGGACGTGGCGTTCCCGCGCCTGAACCTCCTGTCCTTCTGGCTCTTCGTCGCCGGCGCGGCGCTCTTCATCGCGACGCTCGTCGTGGGCGGCCTCGACACCGGCTGGACCATCTACCCGCCCTACAGCCTGGAGTCCTCGCGCGGACTGGGGATCCTGCTCGCCCTGACGGGCGTCTTCCTGGCGGGCTTCAGCTCGATCCTCACCGGCGTGAACTTCATCACCACCATCCATCGCATGCGCGCGCCCGGCATGGGGTGGTTCGACCTGCCGCTCTTCCTGTGGGCGCTCTACGCCACCGGCATCATCCAGATCTTCGCGACGCCGGTTCTCGGCATCACGGTTGCGCTCGGGTTCCTGGAGCGCCTCTTCCACCTCGGGATCTTCATGCCGGAGTACGGCGGAGACCCGGTGCTCTTCCAGCATTTCTTTTGGTTCTACTCGCACCCCGCCGTCTACATCATGATCCTGCCGGCCATGGGCATCGTCAGCGAGGTGGTGTCGGTGTTCAGCCGCAAGCCCATCTTCGGGTACCGCTTCATCGCGATGAGCTCCATCGCCATCGCGCTGATCGGTTTCCTCGTGTGGGGCCACCACATGTTCGTCAGCGGACAGTCGAAGTGGGCGAACGTGATCTTCAGCTTCCTCACCCTGCTCGTGGCCATCCCGTCCGCCATCAAGGTCTTCAACTGGCTGGCCACCATGTACAAGGGGGCCATCGTCCTCAAGACCCCGATGCTCTACGTCCTGTCTTTCTTCGGCATCTTCGGGGTCGGGGGACTGACCGGCCTCTTCCTCGGCGCGCTCGCCACCGACGTCCCTCTCCACGACACCTACTTCGTTGTCGCGCACTTCCACTTCGTCATGGTGGGGGGCGTGCTCATCGCCTTCCTGGCCGGGCTCCACTACTGGTGGCCGAAGATGACGGGCCGGATGTACGACGAGCGGGTCGGCCGCATCGCCGCGGTCCTCATCTTCCTGGGCTTCAACGTCACCTTCATCCCCCAGTTCTTCGCGGGCGTCGCCGGAATGCCTCGGCGCTACGCGACCTACGCGGCGGAGCACCAGGGCCTGAACCGCGTCTCGACCGTTGGGGCCATCGTCCTCACCCTCGGGCTCGTGATCGCGCTCTGGGGGCTGCTCGCGTCGCTGCGGAGGGGGGCTCGCGCCCCGGCCAACCCCTGGGGCGCGGCGTCGCTCGAATGGACGGCCGCGTCGCCCCCGACGCACGACAACTTCGACGTGGCGCCCCGCGGGCGCAAGCCGTACGACTTCACGGGCCTCCGACTGGTCTCCGAGGAGGCCGGGTGGGCGCGGGCCGAGGGGGAGGGCGCGTAGATGAGCGATCAGGCGACGAGCGGTCTGACCCCGAGCGAGGTGCTCCCGGCGCCGGCCCGGTTCCTGGCGCACCACTTCTCGAGCATGGAGGCGCAGTCCGAGACCAGCAAGCTCGGGATCTGGCTGTTCCTCGGGAGCGAGGTGCTGTTCTTCAGCGGGCTCTTCACGGCCTACGGGGTCTACCGGGCGAACCACTACTCGCTCTTCCGGTACGCGCACCACTTCCTGGACTGGAGGATGGGCGCGCTCAACACGGTGGTCCTCGTGACGAGCAGCCTGTCGGCGGCGTGGTCCGTGCGCTGTGCGCAGCTCGGGCAGCGCCGGGGCCTGAACGCGACCCTCTTCCTCACGCTCCTTCTCGCGGGTGCGTTCCTTGTGGTGAAGTACTTCGAGTACAGCCACAAGCTGCACAACGGGATCGCCTGGGGCGCCGCCTGCCACCCGTCGGAGCACATCCTCGACACGCTCCCGCCCGCGGTGCGCGCCGTGCCCGTGCCGTCCGACCTGGGGACCTTCTTCAGCATCTACTACCTGATGACGGGCCTCCACGGCATCCACGTCCTCGTCGGCATGGGACTCTACGTCTGGCTGCTCGCCCGCGCCGGTCGCGGCGACTTCGGACCCGGCTACTACGTGCCGGTCGACACCGTGGCGCTCTACTGGCACCTCGTGGACATGATCTGGATCTTCCTCTTCCCCCTCTTCTACCTCATCTGAGAGGACTCCTCGTGAACGAGAACCCGGCAGGGACGGCGACAGGGGAGCCCCGCGGCGTGCACGTCATGCCTCCGTCGGTCCTCATCGGCACGGCCGCGGCACTGCTCGCGCTGACGGCCGTCACCGTCACGTCGTCCCGGATCGACCTCGGCGAGTGGAACGTCGTCGTGGCGCTCGCCATCGCCTGCACGAAGGCGGCGCTCGTGGCGCTCTTCTTCATGCACCTCAAGTACGAGAACAGGTTCCAGCTCGTGATCCTCGTGTCGGCGGCCCTGTTCGCCGTGCTCTTCGTCGCGTTCGTCATGTTCGACACGACGCAGTACCAGCCCTCGATCCGGGCGGCCGAGCGGCACGTGGAGCAACGCGCGCCCTGACCGCTCCTCCCGGCCAGGGGCGACGCGGCGAACGCGCCGGGCCGGCGGTGCGAGGACGTGCGCTCGCGCGGTCGCCATCCTAAGTAGGCGGCCATGGACCCGTCCCAGGACAAGGTGGTCGTCGTCACCGGGGCGAGCGCCGGGATTGGCGCGGCGCTCGCGGAGGAGCTCGCCCGGCGCGGGGCGCGGCTCGTCCTCGCCGCGCGGCGCCGGGAGCTGCTCGAGGCCTTGGCGGTGCGCGCCGGGGGGGCCGAGGCCGTCCCCACGGACGTCACCCGGCGGCAGGAGGTCGATCGGCTTCGGGACGCGGCCCTGGCCCGCTTCGGCCGGATCGACGCCTGGGTGAACAACGCCGGGCGCGGCATCACCCGGTCCTTCGCCCAGGTCACCGACGAGGACCTGGACGCGATGATCCGGGACAACCTGAAGTCGGCCCTTTACGGCATGCAGGCGGTGCTGCCGCACTTCCGCGAGGCGGGAAAGGGCGTCATCGCGAACGTCTCGTCCATGCTGTCGCGCGTCCCGGTGGCGACCATCCGCTGCGCGTACAGCGCCTCGAAGGCGGGGCTCGACTCGATGACCGAGACCCTCCGCTTCGAGCTCGCGGGCGAGTTCCCCGCGATCCGGGTGGTCCTCGTCCTGCCGGGCGTGGTGGCGACGGACTTCGGCCGGAACGCGCTCGGCGGCGGCCCCGATTCGCGGACGTTGCCCGGCGCGCAGCCGGTCGACGAGGTCGCGCGGGCGATCGCGGATGGCCTGTGGAGCGGTCCGGTCGATCTCTACACGCGCCCCAACGGGCTCGAGCAGGTGCTCGGCCACCTCCGGAGCCTCGCCGCAAAGCCGGTGGCGCGCTGAAGACCGGCGCGCGCCCGGTGCGACCTCCCCCCACCCCGGGGCGTACCCGAATGCGGTGAGGCGCACCCAACCCCTGGGTCGCCCCTTCGGAGGGGGAACGGCCGGTTCGCATCGGAGATCCAGGCACTTAATGGCTCCTGGAGCGGCTCGTAGAGTGCAGCGAAGGGGCGAGGGACAGTTCGGATGCCGGGAGCCGAGGAATCACTTCAGGGCGCAGGTCGGGCCGCGCAGGAGCGCGACGAGGGGTCTCGTCCCGCTGCGCGCGTCCTGATCGTCGACGACGAGCGCGCGGTCGGCGCGGTCCTCGGGCGCATGCTGAAGTCGATGAACGTGACCTTCTCGCAGAGCGCGGCAGGCGCCCTGGGGCGCATCGCCGCCGGCGGGGACTACTCCGCGATCGTCTGCGACCTCCGCATGCCGGGCATGGACGGCCTCCAGTTCTTCGGCGAGGTCGAGAAGCTCAACGCCGGGCTGGCCCGGCGAATCGTCTTCGTGACGGGCGCCGCCGCCGACTCGAACTTCGAGGCCTTCCTCGAGAAGACCGGCTGCGCCTACCTCCAAAAGCCCGTCGACGCCGAGGCACTGCGGTCGGCGGTCTCGGCCGCGGCATTGAACGCTCGGCCGTAGCCGTCGGCTCGCCCCGGAGCGCCGCCTGCGAGACCGGGCGGGACGGCTCCAGCGGCGCAGGCCTCCCCGGGCTCACCGCCAGAGCAACGTCCCCCCGAGCGCCGCGGCCACGGCGAACACGAACAGAGAGAAGGCTCGACCCAGGGTGAGCGGGCTCGCCCTCGTCGCGAGCCTCGCGCCTGCGAGCGCGCCAGCGCCGAAGGACACGGCGACCGTGAGGAGATCGATCCACGGCAGCCCGCCGCGCGCGGCCGCGTAGACGACGACGCCCGGGAGCCCCACCGGGGGCAGCATGGCCGCGAGGCTCGTGGCCTGCGCCTCGAGCCGGCCGAGCCGCGCCGCGTGCACGAGGAGGGGGACCATCACGATGCCGCCTCCGATGCCGAGAAGCCCCGACAGGGCGCCGGCGGCGACCCCGATCCACACCCCGTGCCAGTCGCTGGCCGCGGCGGTCGGGAGCGACCGTGCCTCCGGGCGGCGATGCGCCCGCCACCCCTGGACCCCGACCGCGACGAGGAAGGCGACGAACAGCATGCGAAGTGGCTTGTCCGGGAGCCAGTTCGCGGCCCTGGCGCCTCCGACGACGCCGAACACGAATCCCGCGACGAGCGCAAGGACGAGCCGCCAGCGGATGACCGTGTAGCGCCGGTAGGCGAGCACGGCGGGCAGGCCGATGGGGAGGACCAGGACCGCGAGGGTCAGGCCCTGGGCCTCGTGCTGGGACAGTCCGAGCACCAGGGCGAGAAGCGGGACGAGGACGATTCCGCCCCCAATACCGAAGACGCCGGAGAGCGCGCCGGCGAGCGCCCCCGAGGCCGCGGCTCCGGCGAACGCGAGTGTCGTCACGCGTTTGCCCGCCGCGCGAGGGCGCCGGACCGCGAACGCGTGGCGGGGGCCGCCGTGCCCATCACCGCCGCAAGTCGAGGAACGAATTCAGGGCCTGGCGCACCGAGCGCTCGACGGACGGGGGTACGCGCGCCTCGCCCGCGCGCCTGCACAGCGCGAGCGTCGCACGCAGCGAGTCGCACCGGCCCGCGCAGTGCGCGCAGCCCTTCAGGTGCTCCTCGAGCTCGGCGCACGCCGTCCCGTCGATCTCGCCCTCCAGCCGACGGGACAGGAGATCGACGACGTCCCGGCATCCCGGCCCCGCCGGAGCGCCAGCGCTCTCCTTCGCGAGGATCGGGGCGAGCCGTTCCCGGACGGCCACCCGGGCGCGGTGCAGCCGGCTCTTCACCGCCTCCACGGAGAGCCCCAGGACCTCCGCGACCTCGTTGGCGGGAAGGCCCTCCACGTCCCGGAGCACGAGCACCTCCCGGTAGATGGGATCGAGCGCCCCGATGGCCTCGTCGAGCGCGGCGCGAAGCTGGCGAGAGGCCGCGTGGTCCTCCGGCGTGCGCCCGGGGTCGGGGAGCGAAGCCGCCGTCTCCGCGTGCTGGTCGAGCGATTCAACCTCCGCCGGCGCGAACTTGCTCGTCCGCCGCTTCTTGATGCAAAAGCTGCGGGCGATGGTGTACAGCCACGTGGAGATCGACGAGGCGCCGCGGAAGTCCGGAAGCGTTCGCGCGGCCGCGAGGAGCGTCTCCTGCAGGACGTCCTGCGCGTCCTCCTCGCTCCGGCACATCTTCTTGCCGAAGCGAAACACCTGGGACTGGTGACGCGTGAGCAGCCGCTCGAGTGCGCGCCGGTCGCCGCCCTGGGCCGCCAAGAGGAGGGCGTCGTCGTCGCTCTGCATGGTCGAATCCCTAGTCCACGACGGCCGCCGGCACAAGGGCGATCCCGGCTCCTCGGGCCACAGGGCACCGAGCCGCTCCAGGTCGGGTCAGGAGGTCCCGCTGGTCTGCGAGGTGCCGCTCGGGCCGTCGAGCCCGGGAACGGCGGCGTGCGGATCGACCCGGCCCGCAGCGTACTCCTCGGCCTCCACGGCGGAGACGTCGGAGAGCACCCTGCGCGCGCGCTCGAGGTCGAGCTCTCCCTCCCATCGCGAGACCGCGACGGCCGCGACGCCGTTGCCGACGAGGTTCGTCAGGGCGCGGGCCTCCGACATGATGCGATCGATCCCGACGAGTAGCGTGAGGCCCGCGACCGGGACGTCGCCCACGGCGGTCAGGGTGGCAGCAAGCGCGATGAAGCCGCCGCCCGTGACGGCGGCGGCCGTCTTCGAGGTGACGAGCAAGACGCCGAAGATGGCGAGCCCCTTCGCGAGGGCGATGGGGGTGTTCGTCGCCTGGGCGATGAAGACGGTCGCGAGCGTGAGATAGATCGCGGTCCCGGCCAGGTTGAACGAATAGCCGAGCGGGACGACGAGCCCGACCACGGGCCGGGAGCACCCGAGCCGCCCCACCTTCTCCATGAGCAGCGGGAGCGCCGACTCCGAGGAGGACGTCCCGAGAGTGATGAGGAGCTCCTGGCGGATGTAACGAAGGAAGCGGACGAGCCCGAGGCCCGACCAGCGCAGGACCAGGGCGAGGACCACGAACACGTAGACGGCGCAGGCGAGGTAGAAGACCCCCACCAGCTTCCCGAGCCCGACGAGTGCACCCGGGCCGAACTTCCCGACGGTGAACGCCACCGCGCCGAAGGCCCCGAAGGGCGCGAGGCGCATGACGATCGCCATGACCCGAAAGAGGAGCGCCGACAGGTCCTCGACGAAGGCGAGGACCTCCTCGCCGGCGCTGCGAAGCGCTGCGAGCGCGATGCCGAAGAGGAGGGAGAAGAAGATGACCTGCAGGACGTCGTCCTTGGCGAAGGCGTCGACGACGTCCTTCGGGATGATGCCCAGGAGGAACTCGCTCGCGGTCAGCGCCTTCCCCGCGGTCGTGTAGCCCGAGATGGCCCGGACGTCGATTCGGCGCGGGTCCACGTCCATGCCGGTCCCCGGTCCGAACGCCTTCCCGGCGACGACCCCGAGCACGAGCGCCACGGTGGTGAGCGCCTCGAAGGCGACGATGGCCTTCCAGGCGACCCGCCCGGTCTTCCGCTGTCCGCCCACCTTGGCGATCCCGGTCACGACGGTCGTGAAGATGATGGGCGCGATGAGCATGCGCACCAGCCGGATGAACCCGTCCCCGAGCGGTTGCAGCGCGACCCCGACCGACGGCCGGGCGGCGCCCACCGCCACGCCGAGGACCATGCCCAAGAGGACCTGGCCCCACAGGCTCCGGGTGAGACGGTTCATGTCCGTCCCTTGGCGGTCTCGGCCGCCTCGGGGACCGCCGCCGTGGGCTCGACGCGCCCCGCGAGGTATTCCTCCGCCTCGACCGCACCCACGTTGGCGAGCGCGGCGCGCGCGTGCTCGAGGTCGAGCTCTCGCTCCCACCGCGACACGACCACCGCCGCCACGCCGTTTCCGATGAGGTTCGTGATGGCGCGCGCCTCGGACATGAAGCGGTCGACCCCGATCAGCAGCGTGAGCCCGGCCACGGGGATGTTGCCGACCGCCGCCAGCGTGGCGGCCAGCGTGATGAACCCGCCCCCCGTGACGGCCGCCGCCCCCTTGGAGGTGAGGAGCAGAACCGCCAGGATCTCCATCTCCTGGGCGAGGCTGACGTGTGTGTTCGTCGCCTGCGCGATGAAGAGCGTCGCGAGCGTCAGGTAGATGGAGGTGCCGTCCAGGTTGAACGAGTAGCCCATGGGGACGACGAGACCCACCACGGGCTTGGAGCAGCCGAGCCTCTCCATCTTGCCCATGAGCAGGGGCAGCGCCGACTCCGACGACGAGGTTCCGAGGACGATGAAGATCTCCTCCCGGATGTAGCGGAGGAAGCGGAAGACGTTGAGTCCCGTCCAGCGCAGGACGGCGCCGAGGACGACGATCACGAAGAGGAGGCTCGTGGCGTAGAAGGCGGCGATGAGCTTCCCCAGGCTCAGCAGGCTCGCAATCCCGTACTTCCCGACCGTGAAGGCCATCGCGCCGAACGCGCCGAGCGGCGCCACCCGCATGATGATGGCGATGATCCGGAAGAGGACGTGGGAGAGTCCGTCGATGAGATGCAGCAGTCGCGTGCCGTCGGCCTTGAGCGCCGCGAGAGCGATGCCGCACAGGACCGAGAAGAACAGCACCTGGAGGATGTCCCCGCGAGCGAAGGCGTCGACGACGTCCTTGGGGATGATGTTCAGGAGGAAGTCGGCCGTGCTCATCGAGTGGCCGGCGGTCGTGTAGTTCGCGATGGCGCTCGCGTCGAGCGTCGCGGGGTTCACGTTCATCCCGGCGCCCGGCGCGACGATCTTTCCCACGGCGAGCCCGATGGCGAGGGCGAGCGTGGTCAAGACCTCGAAGTAGACGAGGGCCTTCAGGCCCACCCGGCCGACCTTCTTCAGGTCGCCCATCTTCGCGATCCCCGTCACCACCGTCGTGAAGACGATGGGGGCGATGAGCATCTTGACGAGCTTGATGAAGCCCTCGCCCAGCGGACGCATCGCCGTGCCGAGCGACGGATGGAAGTGTCCGAGGAGCGCGCCCGCGACCACCGCGATGAGGACCTGGGCGTAGAGGCTGTGCGCGAGCCGTTTCACGCGTCTTCCCTCCGATCGGGGGGGACGATACTGATAGTCAACGACTCTACACGGCGGCGGGGCCGGGGCGCCACCGCTGCACCCTTTCGGGGGAGACGCGCGCCGCGTCCCCGGCAAGGGCGCGCCGCGTCATGCGCGACCCCTACGGGGCGGCGCGGAAGAACGTCGCGCCCGCGGACTCCTCGCGGCGGAAGCCGTCGTGGATGCCGACGGTGGTCTCGGCCGATCCGAGGAAGAGGATGCCGCCGCGCCGCATCTGGCGCCGGACCTTCTCGAGGATCGCCCGGCGGGTGGGGATGTCGAAGTAGATAAGCACGTTGCGCAGCAGCACGACGTCCATCTGCGGCAGGACCGGCCAGGGACCGGCGAGGTTCAGCTGGGCGACGCGCAACCGCCGACGGAACTCGTCGGCGATGACCCACTCGTCTCCTTCCTGGCGGAAGTACTTGACGAGCAGCGCGGCCGGGAGCCCGCGGTTCACCTCGAGGAGCGTGAACCGGCCCGCCCGCGTGCGTTCCACCATCTCCTGGGAGAGGTCCGTGCAGTGGATCTGGACGTCCCAGGCCGCGAGTTGCGGCAGGTGCTCGCGGATGAGCATCGCCACGCTGTAGGCCTCCTGGCCGGTGGAGCAGGCGGCGCTCCACAAGTCGAGTCGCCTCTCCGTGCTGCGGCGCACGGAGGCCTCCGGGAGGAGCGCCGAGCGGAGCGCCTCGAAGGGCTTCCAGTCCCGGAAGAAGCTCGTCTCGTTCGTCGTCAGCGCCTCGACGACGGACAGCTGCAGCGGGCCGTGCGGCTGCTCGCGGAGCTTGCGGATGAGCGCCCCGACGGTCGAAAGTCCTTCCCTTCGCGCCACCGGGAGGAGGCGGGTCTCGACCAGGTACTCCTTGCCAACGTCGAGCGCGATGGCGGAGCGCTCCCGGAGGTAGCCCCGAAAGAAGTCGAAATCCTCCGGCGCGAGGCTCAAGGGGAGATCCTCGCCACGGCCGGCCGGCCCCGCTCGACGCGAGCGGTGATCTCCGCGGCGATGGCGGCGAGCGGGAAGACGCCGTCGGCGAGACCCGCGGAGACGACGGCCCCTGGCATGCCCCAGACGACCGAGGTCTCCTGGTCCTGTGCCACCACCGTGCCGCCTGCCGCCCGGATCGCCTCGCAGCCCGTGCACCCGTCCCGCCCCATTCCCGTGAGGACGACTGCCAGGACGCCCGAGCCCCAGGCGGCGGCTGCCGAGCGGAAGAGCACGTCGGCGGCCGGTTTGCAGGAGTTTTCCGGCGGGCCGTCGTCGAACCGGAGGACGCGCTGCCCGCCGCGCTCGGCCACGACCAGGTGCTGGCCGCCGCGCGCGACGTAGACCACGCCGGGGCGCACCGGGCTCCCGTCCGCGGCCTCCTCGACCCCGAGCGCGCAGATGGCGGCGAGTCGCCTGGCGAGGAGCTGCGTGAACATGGAGGGCATGTGCTGGACGACGAGCACGGGCACCGCAAGCTGCCGCGGCAGGCGCGGGATGACCTGCTCGAGCGCCTGGGGGCCACCGGTCGAGACGCCGATCACGACGGCCTCGACCCTGCCGGAGTGGCGCGGGCGGGCGGGCGCCGGCCCCGGCCGCGGTGCCGCCGGTGCCTCGACGGCGCGCGCCCCGAGCGCGCGGAGCCGCGGAAGCACCTCCAGGTCGACGAAGGCCCTCGCCTCCTGGACGCTCGAGGCGCGCGGCTTGGCGACGAAGTCGGACGCGCCTGCGGCGAGCGCGTCGAGGGTCGCGAGCGCTCCCTTCTCGGTGTGGCTCGACAGCATGAGCACCGGTAGCCGGGGGGCGCCGACCCGAAGGGCCTTGAGCGTGGAGATCCCGTCCAGGACGGGCATCTCCACGTCGAGGGTGACCACGTCCGGGCTCGGGTCGCGCCGGAGCCGGTCGAGCGCCAGCTGCCCGTTCGCCGCCGTGCCGGCGAGTTCCAGGTCCTCCGACGCGGCGATCGCGTCGACGACGATGCGTCGGATGGTGGCCGAGTCGTCGACCACCAGCACCCGGATCTTCCTCACGCGTCCGCCTGCTGGAACCGGAATCCGAGGATCTGGAGCTTTCCCTCCAGGTCCTCGCGTGTGAACGGCTTCATCATGTACTCGCTCGCGCCTTCGACGAGCGCCTGGCGGACGCTGTCGAGCTGCGAGTTGCTCGTCGCCATCACGACGAGCACCTCCCTGTACGAGGGCTCCTTGCGCAGCTGGCGCAGGAACCACAGGCCGTCCGTGTCCGGCATGTGCCAGTCGAGGACCACGAGCTCCACCGCCCCGAGCTTGGACAGGACCTGCATCCCATCCGCCCCGTGGACCGCCTCGTACACCTCGAATCCCAGGTCGGCGAGCATGCGGCCGACCTCGCGGCGAACCGGGAGCGAATCGTCGACGACCAGGGCGCGCATCGTCACACCGTGAAGCGGGAGATCATGCGCTGGAGCTCGGAGGCCATGCGTGTCAGCTCCTCCGCGGCCTTCTGCGTGTCACCCGTGCCCTGCGAGGTGTGGCGAGCGGCCTCGGCGACCCCGCTGATGTTCCGCGCGATCTCGGCGGAGCCCGCAGCCGCGCCCGAGACGTTCCGGTCGATCTCGTTCGTGGTGGCGCTCTGCTCCTCGACGGCGGCTGCGATCGTGCTCTGGTGCTCGTTGATCTGCTTGATGACCGCGCCGATCTGGGCGATCGCCTGGACGGCGTCGCGCGTGTCGACCTGGATGGCCTCGATGCGCTGGCCGATCTCCTCGGTGGCCCTGGCCGTCTCCTTGGCGAGCTCCTTCACCTCGTTCGCGACGACCGCGAAGCCCTTTCCGGCGTCGCCGGCGCGGGCGGCCTCGATGGTGGCGTTGATGGCGAGCAGCTTCGTCTGGGCGGCGATCGAGGTGATGACCTTCACCACCTTGCCGATCTCCGCTCCCGAGACGCCGAGCTTCTGGACGGTGGCGTTGGTGGCCCCGGCGGCGTCCACGGCCGCCATCGCGACTCGAGCCGCCTCCGCAGCGCTCCGGGCGATCTCCTTGATGCTCGAGCTCATCTCCTCGGACGACGTCGCGACCGTTGCCACGCTGCCGCTCACCTGCTCGGCCGCCTTCGAGACGACGTCGGCTTGGGTCGCAGTTTCCTCGGCGGACGCCGACATCTGCTGGCTGACGGCGTTCAGCTCCTCGGCCGCGCTCGCAAGGACCTGGGCGTTCTGCCCCACCGAGGCGACGAACCCCGCCAGGTTGTCGGTCATGGAGGAGAACGCCTTGCCGAGGCGGCCGGCGATGGGCGGAAGCTGCCTATCGCGGCGCAGGTCGTTGGCGGCGATGGCCTGGGCCTCCGCGAGGAGCGCGGCCAGGGTGTCCTTCACCTGGACGAGCTGCTCGGTCCGATCCCCGCCGCCGCGGGTGGAGACCGCCTCCACCGCGATGCCCATCGACTCGAGCGTGCTGAGAAGGAACGCATCCCCGATGGCCTGCATGTCGTAGTTCAGGACCTTCGCGAGCGCGGCCTCGACCCGCGCCGCCGTCTCGCCGTCCTGGGTCTCGTGGAGCTTCTCGCGGACGATGCGCGACCACTCGCAGTACGACCCGATGTACCACTTGAAGGGAAGGTTGATCCTGTCGTGAACGGCCCCGACCTGGAGGCGGTTCTCGTAGTAGGCGACGCCGAACCCCTCCCGGGCACCGCGGAAGCACCCGACGAGGTACTCGGCCTGCGTCATCTCGAGCCGCTCGCGCATGCGCTCGAGGGTCATGCCGTGGGCGGAGGCGAAGCTCTCGAAGAAGACCCGCGTCGGCGGGAAGGCGAACTGCCAGTCGTAGAAGTCCCGGGCCATGTCGGCGGCGTGCTCCTCGGCCCAGGGGATGAAGCTCTCGAGCAGTGCGCAGTCCTCGGTCCCCAGTCGGATGAACTCGCGCCGCGAGGTCAGGTTGGCCTCGTCGATCCCGAAGCGGGCGGCGAGGACCGCGTCGATCGGCGGCCGCGGTTGGGCGGTCCGCTGGGCCGCGGGCCTGGCCGCGGCCTTCTTCGCGGGGCGGGGAGAAGGGGCTCGGCCGTTCTTCGTCGGGGTGGGGGTCTGCATGGCGTCTCCTCGGGAAAGGTCAGGGGGAAGGGTCGACGGCCCGGGCCGTGTCGAGCAGCAGCACGAGCTCGTCCTGGAGCTTGCAGATGGCGCGCACGAGCTCGCGGACCGCGGGGCGCAGCGTATCCGGCGGCCGGTCCACGGCGTCGGCCGGGATGTCGATGACGTCGCCGATGTCGTCGACCGGGAGGCAGACGAGGCCGTCGGCTCCCTGGACCACCACGTTCACGTGCGGACGTTCGGGGCGGAACGGGTCGAGGTCGAGCCGCCGGCGCAGGTCCACGGCGGTGGCGATCTGGCCGCGGAGGTGCACGAGGCCGAGGACGGCGGGCGGGGCGAGGGGGACGGGGGTCGCGGCGAGGTCCTTCACGACCTCGCGGACCTCGCCGACCGGGAGCGCGAAGGTCTTCCCGCCGAGGAGGAACGTGCAGACGCGGAGGGGCTCAGGCACGCGACGCCTCCCTCTGGGGTCCGATCTGGGCGGCCAGCAAGGCTGCGGTGTCGAGGACCTCCGTGATCCTGCCCTGGATCACGGCGCACCCGGCGACACCGGGCCGCGCCCGCGCCGGGTCGATGGTCACGTCTTCCTCGGTGACGTCCAGGATCGACTCGACGACGAGCCCCACCTCGCGCTGCCCCCACCGCTGGACCACGACCTGGAGCTTCCCCGCCAGGCCTGGAGAGGGGCGACCGGGCCCTTCGTTCAGGGCCGCCGCCAGCCGGACCAGCGGCAGAACCGACCCTCGGTACTGGATCGCCTCGGCGCCGCCCACCTGTTCGACGGCCTCCGGCGCGAACTCCTCGATGCGCGCGACCTCGCCGAGGGCGATCGCGAGCCGCCCGTCGTCGCGCCCGCGGAGGATGAGGTAGGGCCGCCTGACGGTGGCCGCCGCGGCCGAGGCGGCCGCTCCCGTGCGGGCTTCCGAGTCGGTGAGGAGCCCGGATCGCCGCGCGATCCCGGCCACGTCGAGGACGAGCGCCACCCGGCCATCGCCGCGGACGGTCGCCCCGGAGAATGCGCCGAGGGCCTGAAGGCGGCGCGCGAGGGGCTTCACCACGATCTCCTCGGTGTCCGCGACCTCGTCCACCAGGAGGCCGAACTGGTGGCCTTCCGCCGTGAGCACGACCACCGAGAGCGCACCGTCGGGCGCGCGTCCCGCCGTTCCGACCCCGAGGACCTTCGCGAGGTCGAGCAGGGGAAGCAAGGCCCCGCGAAGGCGAAGCACGAGCGATCCGTGGACGTCCACGACCATCTGGGCCTCGCGTTCGGGGGCGACCCGCACCAGCTCGACCAGGCTCGCCTGGGGCACGGCGAAGCGATCGCGCCGGCACGCCACGATGAGCGCGGGGACGATGAGGAGGGTGAGGGGCACGCGGATGCGGCAAGTGCTGCCGCGGCCGGGGGCCGAGATCATCTCGACCGAGCCGCCGATGCGCTCGACGTTGGTGCGCACGACGTCCATGCCCACGCCGCGCCCAGAGATCTTCGTCACCGCCTCGGCGGTGGAGAAGCCCGGGCGGAACAGGAGCTCGATGGTCTCGCGCTCCGAGAGGCGCTCGGCTTCCTCGGGCGATACGAGCCCCAGGCTCACGGCCTTCGCGCGCACCTTGGACAGGTTCACGCCGGCGCCGTCGTCCTCGACCTCGACGATCACCTGGCCACCGTCGTGGAAGGCTCGCACGGAGACCGTCCCATCGACGGGCTTGCCCGCGGCGGCGCGCGCTTCGGGGCCCTCGATGCCGTGGTCGACCGCATTGCGAACCACGTGGGTCAGGGGATCCTTGATCGCCTCGAGCAGGGTCTTGTCGAGCTCGGTGTCCTGACCGGCGGTGACGAGATGCACGTGCTTCCCGCAGGCCTGTGCCGTGTCCCGGGCCACGCGAGGGAGACGCGAGAAGACGTTGTCGATCGGCTGCATCCGCGCCTTCATCACCGCCTCCTGGAGGCCGGTGGTGAGCTGGTGGATGCGCTGGGTCGTCGCGGCGAGCCTCGGGTCCTCCCGGGTCGCGTCCTGGCAGATGAGCTGGTTGCGGGCGAGGACGAGCTCTCCGACGAGCCCCATGAGCCCGTCGAGGACGGGCACGGGGACGCGCAGCGTTCCCGCGACGTCCCCCTGGTCCGGGTGGGGGTCCGAGGAGGTGGCACGGGCGGGGGCGGGCTTCTCGTGCGCGGTCGATAGCTCGCTCCCGCTGGGCGCGGCCGCTGGCGCGGGGGGCGCAACCGCGGGCGCCGGGGAAGGGGCGGCGGGGGCGCGCGTGAGGGTCGGGGCCGGTGCCTTGGGCTGGAAGATGGGCCGAGGTGCGGGAGACGCCGCGGGCTCGGGAGCGGCCGCGTCGGGACGGGCGGGCTCGTCAGCCGCCGGCGCGGCGGCTCCCGACGCGAGCGAGCGCAGACGCGCGACGAGGTCGGGGTACGCGTCGTCGCCGTCCTTCTCGGTCTTCGCGGCCACGTCGAGGATCGCCCGCAGGGCGTCGAGGACCTGGAGGAGCGCGTCGGTGACGGGGCGCGTCCACGGCACGGCTCCGTCGCGGATGGCGCAGAGGAGGTCCTCGCCGGCGTGGGCGACGCCGCCGAGCCTGTCGAACCCCAGGAAGCCGCTCGTTCCCTTCAAAGTGTGGAAGGCGCGAAACGTCCCGGCGACGACGTCCGACGGGTCGAGCTCGCCCGCGTCCACGGCGACGAGGTCGCGCTCCAGCGAATCGAGGATTTCGGCCGCCTCGGCCAGAAACTCGGAAATGACCTCGTCTGCCACCGCGCCCTCCCGGCCCAAGAGCGGGCTGCAGCAGCGGTGCCACGTTCACCCAGGGGTGAACGTGCCCCGTATGGGCGTTCCGACGCGCCCTAGTTCCTTGATCGGGCGCAGGATTTCTCGATCGCCATGCCCTGGGGACGACACCGCCGCGCCCCTCGGCGCGCGCACCCGCGGGTCCAAGCCGACCCGGGCGGCGAGCCAGGGAGGAGCGATGTCCGAGGCCGTCGCGGGAGGCGATTTCGGCGAGGTGCGGGTCGATCGAATCTCGGCCGCCGTCGACCGCGCGCTTTGCCGAAGCGGCCGAGTCGGGATATCTGGAACGCGCATGAACTCCTCCCTTCGGCGACTCTGGGGTTCCCACCTCCGCACCGTCCTCTTCGCCGCGCTCGGTGGAGTTGGCGGCCTCGTGTACTACGCGACGGTCGGGTGCCGCGCGGGTGGCACCTGAATGTTCACCGGGAGCGCCTGGAGATCGGCGCTCTGGATGGGGTTCGCGGGGGCACTCGTGGGCTGGCCCGAGCGAAGGCGAGAGCCACCGAAGGACGGGGCGTAGCGCCCGTCAGCCGTTCCCCTGCGACCGTGCATCACCTCTCGCCAGGCGGCGACCGCCGCCGGCCTTCCTTCGCGGGCGCACGTCCAGGGGGCACGCGGGTCAGCGCCGGTGGGCGAGCAAGGGGTCCCATCGAACACCCAGATACCCGGGGCGGTGTAGTGTGCTGCACGAGATGAGCGAGGGCGCTCACCCGACGTCCGACGTGGTGACCGTCACGGGCGCGACCGGTCACCTCGGCAACGTCCTCGTCCGGCAACTCCTCCGGTGCGGGAAGCGGGTTCGTGCACTCGTGTTGCCCGACGACGACTGTCGACCGCTCGCCGGACTCCCCGTGGAGGTCGTGCGCGGCGACGTCATACGGCAGGCGACCCTCGCTCCGGCGTTTCGGGGAGCGCAGCTGGTCTTCCATCTCGCGGGCGTCGTCAGCGTCTCGTCCCTCGACGCGGAACTGCTGCACGAGGTCCACGTCGTCGGAACCCACAACGTCATCGCCGCCTGCCGGGAGGCGGGCGTGCGGCGGCTCGTGTACACGAGCACGGTCCACGCGATCGCCGAACCCCCGCCCGGAGGAGTTCTCACGGAGGAGTCGGGCTTCCATCCGGAGCGCATGTTCGACGCCTACGGGCGGGCCAAGGCGGAGGCCTCTCGGGCCGTCGTACGCGCCGCCCAGGACGGGATCGACGCGGTGCTCGTCCTGCCGGTGGCGGTCCTCGGCCCCTTCGACTACCGCCTCTCCCCGGTCGGACGCCTCATCGGGATGTTCGCCCGCGGCCGGCTCCCCGCAGTCGTCGAGGGCGGCTACGACTTCGTGGACGTCCGAGACGTGGCGCGCGGGCACGTCCTCGCGGCAGAGCGCGGCCGGCGGGGCGAGGCCTACCTGCTCACCGGCGGTCGGCTCACCGTGCGCGAGGTGATGCGGGTGCTCTCCGAGGAGGCGGGCCGTCCCGCGCCTCGCATCGTCATCCCCCTCCCGGTGGCCGCCGGGCTGGCCCGCTTCACCCCCCTGTGGGAGCGGATCACCGGACGGCGCGCGATCTTCACTCCCGATGCGGTGCGCACCATCTCGGCCCGGTACGGCATCAGCGACGAGAAGGCCCGTCGGGAGCTCGGGTTCTCGACCATGCCGGTGGACCGCTCCCTCCGCGAGGCCTGGCGCTGGATGACCAGCGACCCCGGGAGCCCGCTCCTGCGGGCCGCCGCGAACGACCGCCCCGGGCGCGCGCGCGGCCCCTGAGTCGGTCGGACCCGGGCGCCGATCGCGGCGCGTCCGCTACTTCATGGCGGCGACGTACTTGGCGACCGCCCCGGCGTCCGCTGCCGAGAGCTTGCCGACCTTCATCGCCGGCGCGTGCATCCCGAGGACCTCGGCGACGAACGCGGCCGACTTGCCGGCGACCGGCGGAGCGGTGCCTCCCTTGCCGTCCTCCCCGTGGCAGGAGGCGCAGGACTTGGCGTAGATGGCGGCGCCGTCCGCGGCGAACGACGGAGCCGCGAGCGCGGCCAGGGCGAGGGCGAGGAGCGTGCGCGTCATGGTGTCCCCCTGGGGCGGCAAGGTGCCGGTTCCCTACGCGCCGCCCGCCTTCACGTACCACGCCGGCGCCCGGCCGTGGCACGGCTTCCGGGCCGGGGCACCCAAGAGGAGGAAGGCAACGCGTCGCCGGCGGGCCGCTTCATGGCCCGAACACGAACCGGGTCCCGACCTCGAACCAGCCGTGGAGCGCCGGGCCGCCCCAGATGGGAGGAACGGGAGAGGGGGACGGGATGACGGCGCTGAAGGCGAGGAACTCCGCCAGGCGGCCCTGCACGTAGAGTCCGATCCCGAGCGCCTGGCCGAGCCGCCAGTCGACCCCACCGGACAGGGCGAGCTCCCAGCCCGTGAAGTCGAAGGCCACGACGCTTCCGTCGTTCGAAACGTCGAGCCACTCGACGCCGAAGCCGAGCGACACCCAGGGGTTCACGACCGCGCGCGGCCGGAAGCTGTAGCGACCGAAGAGGCCGGCCCCGAGGTCCAGCGTGTCGCACCACCCGGCGAAGAATGTGCAGTACTGGTTCAGAGCGGTCTGAGACGAGCCACCGGCGATGCGCAGGTAGGCACCGACCTCGACGGGTGCGACGATCCGGTAGGCCGCCTCCAGCTCCACCGCGATCTGGGGAGTCACCGCCGTCGACAGGCTCATGTCGCGGCTGAGCGAGCCCAAGGGGAAGTCCGCCGCGAGCGCGACGGCGAACTGCCACCGACTCAACCCTTCGAGCTCGGGAGGCGCGGACGGCGGGGTCTCGCGCGGCGGGGCCTCCGGCGGAGGCGCTTCCGCCGGCTGCGCGCCGGCGTAGTAGAGCACGGCGATGTCGGCCCGCGGGATCTTGCGGATGGTGCCGTCGGGCATCTGCAGGGCGACGTCCTGCCCCGGCACGTCCTCCACGATCATCCCGCGGAGGACCCCGCCGTTCGAGAGCAGGACGGTATCGTACTGGGCCGGTTGCGCGGCCAGGGCCAGCGCGAGAGCCGTTGCGAGGACGAGCATGATCCCCTCCCGGGTTCTGCATCCCTCGTCGAAAGGGTATGCACTGCCGGGCCCCGCGGCCTCTGGGCAAAACGGGGGATTCCCGGCAGGGCCCCGCACGTCGCGAACGGGTATCATGCGCTGGACCTGCGCGAGGACCCTCCATGATCGAGAAGCAGCCGAGCTCGCGTTCCTGCTTCGTCTGCGGCCGCGACAACCCCGCCGGCCTCCGGGCGCGTTGGATTGCCGACGGCGCCGCAGGAGAGGTCCGCGCCACGGTGACCCTGGCCGATGGCTTCCAGGGCTTTCCCGGGCTCGCCCACGGGGGCGTCGTCACGGCCCTGCTCGACGAGGCGATGGTCCGCGCGCTCCTGCTCCGCGGAGGATTCGAGGACCTGATGGTCACGGCAAGGATGGAGGTGACCTTCCGTCGCGCGACGCCCACCGGCCAGCCCGTGACCGTCGTCGGCCGCGTCGTGAAGCACGCCGCCGCCCGTGCCACCGCGGCGGCGGAGGTCCGGCTCGCCGACGGGACGGTCGCGGCGCGCGCCGAAGGACTTCTCTTGCGCCAGCCTCCGGACGTCGCCGCGGCCTGGGCGGAGGAGCGGGCACATTGGAGGGTCGACGACTGAGCCCCGGGCAAGGTCCCGGGGAAGGTGACAGCCCGTGCAGACCGGTGCCCTCGTCTCCATCAACGTGTCCGCGGGCGGCGTGCCCAAGGTGCCCGTGAACTCCGCGCGCGTGACCGCGTCAGGCGTGGAGGGCGATCGGCAAGCCGACCTCGCACACCACGGGGGAAGCGAGCGCGCGGTGTCGATCTTCTCCCTCGAGCGGATCGAAGCCCTTCGCCGCGAGGGACACCCCATCGGCGTCGGGACGACGGGCGAGAACCTGACGGTGCGCGGGATCGACTGGGACCTGCTTCTCCCCGGCGCGGTGCTCTGGGTCGGGCCGGTCCGGCTGCGCGTCACGAGCTACGCCACGCCGTGCTCGACGATCGAGGCATCCTTCCGGGATCGGGGCTTTGCGCGGATATCCCAGAAGGTTCATCCCGGCTGGAGTCGAGTCTACGCGCGGGTGGAGTCGGAGGGCGCCGTCTCGGTCGACGACCCCGTGCGCCTCGCGCCGTAGGCGCCGGCACGGCCTACAGGCCGCTCGTATCCTTCGCCCGCGTCTTCGGCGGCGAGTACACGATCACCGGCGAGAGTCCGGCGCCCGCCGTGGCGACGCCGAGGTAGATCGCGTCCCCCGCGGCCGTCAGCCAAGTGTCGTCCTTTTCGTGGCTCGAGGACGGCGCCCCGTACTTCGAGGTCAGCGCGGCACGCAGCGTCTGGCGGATCGCCTCCACCTGCGACGGGCTCGGGGGCTCGAACAGCGCCTGTCGCAGGTCCACCTCCGTGCCCTGCTCGGGGAAGATGATCGACACGCGCCGGAGACCCTCGGGGGGTGCTCCGATGTCGAAGGAGACGAGCGCCGTCGACAGGCCGGCCACCGACCGGACGACGCGGTAGTCGGTCCTGCCGTCGGCCTGCCGGATCGCGACGCCACCGGGATAGAGCTGCTGGACCTGGGCAACCGTCATGCCCCACTCCGTCTTGTCGTAGCCCGCCCTGGCGGGCGCGGCAGCGCTCGCGAAGAGGAGGGCGGCGAGGGCATGGGTCTTTCGCATGGACGACCTCCGGCAGCCCACCATACCAAGAGCGGCACCGGGCGCGCCCCCTGTACCGGGATCCGGATCCGTCGTCGCCCGGGGAGGCCGCGAGCACACCCATTTGCGCCATGCCCAGCCGCCCGGGCCCGCTAGAGCCGGCTCCATGTGGGGATGCGCGGGCAGGGTGGTGCGCGGGCCGAGGTGCCGGGCGGCGGCCCTCGGGGCCGCGGTGGCGTGCGGGTGTTCCGGCTCGGTCGCCCTCACGAGCATCGACCGGCAGCGCCTCCAGTCCGGGACCGAGGTCGCGGTGGTGTTCGACAAGTCGCCGCCCCCGTGGGTCGACTGTCGCGGGGACGAGGGGAGGCAGGTGTGGACGTTCGGCGGGGCGGCCCTGCTCTGGCCACGCCCCGGCGCATCCACCGGTGCCGGGGGTGCCGGTGGGGTCTTCGAACTCGCATCGGCGGCGCCGGGCGTCCTCCTCGCCCACGACACCTGGGAGGACATCGAGGAGGAATGGACGAAGTCGCTGCGCGCCGCGCCGCCCGAGGACCCGGCGCGCGCGACCGCGGAGGCCCTCGTGGCGCTCGCGGCGCGGACGCCTTCCGCCATCAGGCTCGGGCAGCACGTCGGCGAGGCGCCGGCGGGAGGCGCTTCGCCTGCGACAGGGCCCGCCGGGGGGCCCGTCCTCTCCGTGCGGGCGACGCGCTGGGTGCTCTCGGGTTGCTTCTTCCGGTACACGCCTTGGTTCACGGCTCGGGCGATTCTCCTGGAGGGGAAGAGCGGGCGAGTGCTGTGGCGCGAGGACTGCGGGGGGATGTACCCCTCGCCGGGCTACCGGGAAGCCGAGGCCGTGGAGCTCGAGGCGGACGGCAAGGCCCTCTACAGGAGCCTCATCGAGCAGCGGGCCGCCGACTGCGCCCGCGCGTTCCTCCGGAGCCTCGCGGGGCCGGGCGCCGCTCCGGGCGATGGGCGCCCGACCGACCGGGGGCGGCCCGCAGGGACGAGCGCGCCGGCAATGGCAGCGTCATCGCGTGGCGGAGGCATTCCCCGACCCAGCGGGAGAGGGCCGCCCCGGAGCCGATGGCCTCGGGCGCCACGTACACGAAGCCGCGCATCGGCCGGCCCGTGAAATCCATGGGACGGGCGCCGGCCCGGGCCAGCGACGCCTCGTAGGCCTCGGGACCCACCCGCGCCACGAGGTCGTCCCCGATCACGCCGCAGAAATCCTCCCCCCGGCGAGAACCGTCGCCTTGCCGGCCGCCCGCACCGCGAGGCCCTGGCTCCAGTGACGGAGAGCCCGACTCTCCAGCGATCCGTGCCGAGGAGGTCCCTGCCGAACCGCCCCGAAGAAGGAGGGGATCGAAGCCGCGGCGCTCGCGCCGATCGTGCTTCGATCGACGCGCGCAGGGTGGGCGTCAATCTCGCCCGGCGCGGGAGCGGATGTCCGCGGCGCCTCTCCCTTCGGGGGATCCGAGCCGCCCGAGCCCTTCGGGCCTTTGCCAAGAGGAGGCGGCCGGGCGTATGAGAACTCCGTGCGGGACCAGGAAGGTCGAGGGGGAACCGCGGCTGCGCCAGGCGGGGTCGCGGGGCGAGGGCGAGGTTTCCGGTGGGTGACAAGCACGTCAGGGGCATCCTGCTCGGCGCCCGGATGCGGTTCCTGAACGCCCAGGGCGCGATCCCGAAGCAGCGCGTGCTGGACTCCCTCTCCGACGCCGACCGCGCGACCTTGACGGGCGTCCTCCTGCCGAACAGCTGGTACGACGCCGACCTCCTCGCTCGCCTCGACGATGCCATCGCGGCGACGGTGGCGCGCGGGCAGCGGCGCGAGCTCTTCCGGGCCATGGGCCGCTACTCCGCCGACCTGAACCTGGGTCCCGCTGGCGTGCAGCGCCCCTACCTCCGCGAGGGCGATGTCCACTTCCTGATGCGCCACGTCCCCCGGATGTACACGGCCGTTCACGGAGAGGGACGCCGGACGTACGAGGGAACCGGCGAGCGCTCGGCCGTCATTCGGACCCTGGAGGGCAAGGAGGCGAATGACGAGGACTGCCTGACCACGGTGGGCTGGCTGGAGCGGGGGATCGAGCTCTCGGGAGGGCTGGGGGCGCGCGTCGTCGAGACGCGCTGCCGCGCGAAGGGGGACCCCTTCTGCGAGTACCGGTGCGAGTGGCGGTGAGTCCCCCGGAGCCTCAGGTCCCGAAGGGGCTGCGGGCGCGGAGGAAGCGCCCCATCTCGGCGTCGAGCCCGCGGACGTGGTCGCGCAGCCATTCTCCGAGCCAGCTCGACATCTCGACGACGAGCGACGGGGTCGGGCCGACCGATGCCAGGTTTCCCTTGCGCCGGAGGAAGTCCTTCGCGAATTCCCGGTGGATCGACCTGTGGTGGATGAGGCCGGGGTAGCCGGCCGCCTCCATGCGGCGCTCCTCGGCCGCAAAGTGGTGCACGGCGTATCCCTCCAGGAACGCCACCGTCTGGACCACGCGCTCGAGCCTGTGCTCCCGCATCGCCTCGCGCAGCGCGCTCACGGCGCGGTAGAGCTCTTGGTGCTGGGCGTCGATCTCCCCGATGCCAATCGCCAGGTCGTCAGTCCACTGGATCACGGTCACCTCTCCGCATCCGAGGGTACGGCGCCCGGGAACGCGACTCCAGAATCCGCCCGCAGCCCCGCGGCCGTGCCCGGCTCCCCGATTCCGGGGAGCCGGCGGCTGAAGGACCGGAAGGGCGCCGGGAGAGGGTGCGCCCGCCGTTGCCGCATTTCGAGGCGGGCCGACGCGAAGCGACCTAGACGGTCGCGTTGGCGCCGGCGTGGGCCGCAACGAACTGACCCATCGCGCGGTCCGACGAGCCGATGTGGTCCCGCAGCCACGCGCCGAGGTAGCTGTTCAGGCGGATGGCGAGCCCGCCACTCGGGCCCTTCTCGTCGAACTCTGCCTTCGCCTCGAGGAACGTCTTCACGAACGCGTCGTGCTGGGCCTTGTGCTGGGCGAGCCCGGGGTACTTGTACTGCGCCATGAGCTTCTGCTCGGCGCCGAAGTGCTCGACGACGTAGTCCTTCAGGAAGGCGAGCACCTGCGCCACCTCGTCCTTGCCCTTCGCCTGCAGCATGGCGTCGAGGAGCGCATTCACCCGCCGGAAGAGTTCCTGATGCTGCTCGTCGACCAGCTTGACCCCGACTGCCAGACTCTTGTCCCACTGGATGGCCATGTCGTCCCTTTCGAGCTGTTCGCGGCCGGTGTTTGCAAGCCGAGTGCTCGCCGAAGCTCCAGTAAAAGGGCTATCGGTCCCCGGGGTCGGAGGGGACACGGGTGCGCATGGACCCGTCCTGGCGCCGAAGTCGACCCGTCCGATGCCCGTCTCTCGTCGCGGCGGAGGCCGGTCTTGCCCGCGACGCGCTCCCTTCCCGGAGAAGGCGCCGTACCTCCCGGAGGGCGGCCGGGGCGTTCGTGCGCGCGTCGAGCCATCGACGGGTGCGCCCGGCTGGTCCGCCGCCGGGGCGCCAGGGACGAACGGTTCGCTCCGGGGGGCCTCTTTGGCGGCCAGCGGATTGCGCTACACTCGAGCGGCCGTGAGTTCCTGGAACTGCCGCTACGAAGCGAAGGGGATATGCCGCCTGGTGGACGGCGCTTACTGCCGCCCCGGCATGAAGGGCTGCATCTTGGTCGGCAAGGTGACGTTTCAGGACGGCGTCGTTCCGTCTCCGGTGTGGCCACCCGGGGCGGACCCCGCTCCGGACCGTGGCGGCGGCGGGCGGTCGACCTAGCAGGCTGTTGAGAAAGTCGGGCCAGAGGATCGACAGGACGACCCAGGCG